>LKMJ01002222.1_pt1 | contig 17680 bp, 21 predicted proteins | sample 643391 | NCBI WGS metagenome assembly LKMJ01 (sample SAMN04112250, study PRJNA286221) | soda lake metagenome | biome: soda lake; feature: Kulunda Steppe; material: water; isolation source: sample PL-Br10 brine of Picturesque Lake | place: Russia: Kulunda steppe | collected 2010-07
AGAAGAATCTGGAAGAAAAGTACCTCACATCCTAGATGTAAATTGTTCATTTCAACCAATTCATAATTTTAATCCTCAATACGGAGAAGACTTTAACTTTATTGGACCAGTTGAAGATTTAGAACTAACAGAAACTACTATAGAACCTTCTGATAGAGATGTAGAACCAGAAACACTGATTGACCTTGAAGGTATTTTTTAAGCACAACGTACTAGATCTCTACAACCGGTATAATAGTAAAATATATTTCCATGGCAGACAGATATAAAGACATACCGATTTTTAGAACCGATACAGGAAGAAGGTTTTATTCAAACCCCATCTTTCCTACTATTCCTCCATCGTTAGATGATATCTACATTCAGTCTACGGAAGGAGATAGATTTGATTTATTGGCAAAAGAGTACTATAATGATAGTACTTTATGGTGGGTTATTGCAGCTGTCAACCCTAGAGCTAATACCGGCAGTCTGGTAGTACCTCCTGGAATTCAACTAAGAATTCCAGCAAATAAGAACGAAGTATTATTAGAGTATAGAAACTTTAATGAAAATAGGTAAAAGTAATGAGTGAGGTTAGGCTATTTGGAGAAAGTATCAACCAAGAAGTTATAGATGAAATAACACTTAGAGAAAAGATAATAGGAGGTACAGACACCGGAACCGTACTTTCATCTAATAAAAGAGACATAAAAGATATTCAGCAGTTCTCCGGAAGAACGGCCTGGATCCGGATGATATCATCTGTAAATATTCTGAATGACAGTGGAAATTTTACAAATACCCAAGCAAAAAATTTTATTCTTTCCGGCGGAGAATTACAAGTAAGAAGGAACACGGTAAAAAGAAAGTCCGGGGTTAGTTTTCAGGCTCAAGACAGAAGTAGTGTTTACAGAAAATCAGACAATTTAGGAGTACGGCCGGAGGCAGGAATAACCTCCTTTGACATAAAACATAAAGGTACATACGGATCTTTGAGAGAGGCAAATATCTCCTTCAATGTCTGGACTCGAGAAGATCTAGATAAAGCCCAGAACATATACCTCCGCCCAGGAGTACATATGATAGTAGAATGGGGACATACCGTTTATAGAGATAATATTAACAGAAGTAATGAACAACCTACCTTCCCAAAGGTTGAAAGGTACTTTACTGAAAACACCAGAAACAAAATACAGGAGATTATTCAAAAGTTTAGAAATGAAAATAATCTAAACTACGACGGGTTTATAGGACTGGTGTCTAATTTTTCTTGGAGTTACCGACCGGATGGAGGTTATGACTGTACGGTCAGGATAGTAACTCCTGGTAGTCTACTTGAAAACTTAAGTACAGAAAATGGTAAAAGAGATATCTGTCCTAGACAAGAAGAGGAATCTAATGATTCTGATAAAGAACAAGAAGAGAATAGGTCCATTTTTCACCTGTTAGCTAGTTTTGGGGATCTTACCAAAAGAAGTGGTTCTATCGGAGCATCATTTTCTGCAAGTGGTGGAGCACCTGGTACAGTTTCAGGAGAAGGTACCGGTACTCAGATACTAGAAAGAAAAGCGGATAGAGTAAAGAAAAAAATAGAAGACGTATTAAAAAGATCCCCTGAAAATTCTACTACTTCTTTTATAAAATCAATAGACGATATACTTGGTATACTAGTTCAACCTCAAGAACAAGATGAAGATAATACCTTACTTTTTTATATACCTTTAGACCAAGCTTTAACCCTATTTGATGCACACATAACTACTGAAGTTGAAATTAATATAGTCCCCCGTATTAAAATAGATCTCGGTCAACCTTTTAAAACTTTTCCTCAGCATTTTTCTGTTGATCCGACCGTATGTGTTTTACCTTTTAATGCCAAAGTTGACGAAGAAGATGGAGCCGGAGATATAAAAGAAATTCCATCAGGACTAATAAATAACTTAGAGGAATCCGGAACCATACTGATAACAGGTAACGAAAATATGGTAACTACCGTTAAAGAGAATAAAGAAGGTATAGGAAGTATATTAGTTAATGTCCGACATATTGCTAACAAAATAAACGGAACACTACAAAGAGGTACTTCAGACCTAACTGAAAATAACGCTATAGACTTTATAAAAAGTTTACTAGAAGATATAAACACCTCCCTCGGATCTATCCCAGAATTAGACCTACATTATAATGAACTAGAAGATAGGTACACAGTAGTAGATAGAAGTAGGCCGGCTATTGACAGTAGTACAAGTGTAAGACAGATTAACATCACCGGACTTAGTAACACCGTCAAAGACGTTTCTATTGAAACTAAAATTACCCCAAATCTGTCCAATATGATTGCTATATCGGCCCAAGGAACAGAAGCTGTTACCGGAGATAATGTTACGTCCAATATTGGGATGGTACAATGGAATAGTAACATTAGAGATAGGTTTGCCGGAACAATTAAATCGACTAGTAATCCTTGTGGACCTTTAACAGATGAAGAAGAAAAAGTAGTTAATGAATACCGAGCTTCTATAAAGGCTCTTACTGGTCTTATAAATAGAATTAACACAGATAAGGAAAGTGCTATAGATGAATTAACTGCTAACCAAGGTAACCTAATAGGTATCCTTTCAGTACCTGAAGAATTTCAAAATAACGGAAGCATTTTTTTAAGGGCTAAGAGGAAAAGTCTTTTACCATTCAGCGATTTCTCCGTAGAACGTACTTTAGAATCTCTAATAGGGATTAAATCCAGATTAGAAATTGCAAAAGACAGAATTAGTGCCTCTGACTCTAACAGAGTAACTGTAATTCGTCCGTTTAATGAAGCCTATACAACTTTATTTTTAAGAGGAGAAGCGCGTTCAACTTGGCTAGGGCTAAGATCTCCTTTCAAGCCTACAGAGTATAAACAAGATTTATTTAATAACCATAGAAGATATGCAGTAAAATACTTCCGGGAAAAGTACTTCAAATCTATAGGAGGAGGCACCTCTGAAGATATACAAGATACATCAGATCCCGGATTAATCCCGGTACAGCTTTCAATAACAATGGACGGTATAGCAGGGTTTGTAATAGGACAGGTATTTAAAATAAAGAACGTTGAAAACGTATTACCGGAAAATTATAAAAATTATGGATTTATTTTAACGGCTATTGATCACTCAATTAATGCCGGTAGATGGGAAACAACAATAAAAGCATTAACATTCAAGTTACCTAAGTAAAATGTACCTACCTAAATCAAAATACAGAGTAAAAAATCCTCCTCCTGGTACTTTTGTAACCGAAGCAGGCACTGAACACAGAGGTCCGGTTGTAGAATTGAACACCGGAGAAGTATATGCCGGAGACTCAATAACTAATCTAGGAAGCCGGCTTGTAGACCCATCACTGGAGACAGCACCAGTGGAAGTTCCTCAACCGTTTAATGAATATATTAAACCAACCCCAGAAGACTACTCTAGAGGCAAGTTCATTAGGTACTTGCTAAGAAACCAAGAAACCAAAAGAGTTGTAGAGACATCAAGAAAGCAGTTTGATCAGAAAAGAAATCTTCCTAATATACAGCCTATTGAAGTTGAATGGTTACTTACCGGAGCTATAGAAGATAGAACCGTAGGTACAAATGTAGTGAATGGAGAAATCCGGCTAATAAAAGTAAAAGGAGTACGTACTCGGAACCTAGAAACAGTTCAAGAGCTAGAACAAGCTTTTAGGGGAATTTCACTATTTTTAGACGATCCGTTAAAATTTGTTAAATAGAAGATAGTTACGGTTTTTAATAATAGGTTATATGTACAATTTTACCGTTGATGAATCTAGTATTCAAACACTAGAAAAGTATAAAGATCAGAAAACTTTCTTACATCCCGTCTATACAAACACAGACTATCATCCTAGATTTAGAAATCTAATAGGATTTTACTTTCATCCTATTGAAGAAGAACACGGCCGATTTATTAACTTTATACACCCGGAAGGAAATACATGCCAGAGGAACCGTATTGATAAGGTACTAAGTAAATTTTCTAATCTATTTGTTTTGAATAAAAAAGATCTGCTTTATCTATCGGCCTTAACAAATGTTAAAGACATAAACATATTTAATACGTTAGAGGACTTTCATAAATTAGAATTACCAACGGAGACCAGTATTCAGAGATGGATGTACCATCAGTATAGAGATAACAGGTATATGAACGTATTTGTACCATTAACAAAACTGTATGAACATTGTTGGAATATTTTTAAAAAAGCACTTCCAATTATAAAACGCTTTAAAGACTCCGATGAGTTTAAGTTTTATAATCAAAAAGCTACTTCAGTATTCTATTTAATTGAAAGGACAGGTATAAAAGTTGATAAAGAGAAAATAAAAGAAATTTACAAAATAGAAACTCCTGAGTTTAGTATCAAAGACAATCTAATCTATACGTACTTTAATCTCTATAATACCACTTCTAGACCTACAAACTCATTTAACCAAGTTAACTTTTCTGCCATACCTCATAAAAAAGAATATAGAGAACTTTTTCTACCTACTAATGATATATTTGTTGAACTTGATTACGATGGATACCATTTAAGAATTCTAGGAGATTTAATCGGATACAAGTTTACTGAAGATAGAGCTCATTTAGAACTAGGAAAACAGTATTTTAAAAAGGAGAACTTAACTGAAAAGGAGTATAAACAAGCCAAACAGATTAACTTTAGTTCAATCTATGGACGAACTCCTCCTGAATACTTGCATACTGAATTTCTATCTAAATTAGATCGATATACAGAAGAAATTTGGAAAGAGTTTAAAACCAATGGATACATTAGAGACAACATTTCAAACAAGAAGTTTACAGACAAAATACCCGATCTCAATCCCAAGAAACTACTAAACTACACAATCCAGAGCCTTGAAACTTCAAACAACATCAATGTTCTTAAAGAAGTATTAAAAGTACTTAGAGATAAGAAATCTCTAATTAGCCTCTACACTTACGATTCTATAATTTTAGACTTTAGTACTAGAGATACTAATCTACTTAACGATATAAAAAACATACTTGAACAAGACGGAAAATTTCCGGTTAATATTAAGAAAAGTAAAAACCTGTTCTTGTAATTACAACCATATTTATAATGAAACCACAAAGTTCTTTTCTAGGCTACGATTTTGAGACTTATTCAAAAAACCTTAATATGAGTAACAAGCTATTCTGTACGTTTACAGAGTATTCAGATTTAGAGAATACCGTACACGATATTAAAAAAAATTATAGAATCCTCTACGAAAAAATATTCATTTTAACTTATCAAGAAAATGGAGAGGATAGGTATGTATGTACTTATAATGTAGACTTAAATAACGTTTTGCATTTTTTAGATAATTCTATACTTGTTCATAGAAAAAAACATACAAATACTTTATATACTATAAATGCTTTAAACGAGTTAATAAAAGAACTAAATAAAGGTACTTTAGATAAAGGTTACAGTATAAGGTGGAAAGATTACAAAAACACGTTACTATTAACGAAAGGAAATAAATTACATAAATTTAGGACTTTTCTTCACGACATAGTTGAGATTTAGAATATAATTCTTTATCTTAAACAAACAACAAGACAACATTAATTAAGTTATAATAGATACATGGATTTATCCAAAATTAAGAGTAAACTATCTGAACTATCGGATGATAGAGGCAGGAAAGAAAAAGTTGATTATGAAAAAGTATTCTGGAGACCTTCCTTAGGGAAATCACAGGTTAGGATCGTACCTTCAGTATATACACCTGAATACCCTTTTACCGAACTTCTATTTCATTATAACGTAGGGAAGTATCCAATGATCGCACTTTCCAATTTCGGAAAACAAGATCCAATTGAAGAGTTCATTAAGGAACTTAAGAAGACTAACGACAGTGATAACTGGTCTTTAGCCGGTAAACTTACTCCTAGAGTTAGAACTTTTGCTCCGGTAGTTGTTAGAGGAGAAGAAGACCAAGGAGTTAGACTATGGGGATTTAGTAAGACTGTGTATCGATCTCTACTCTCACTAGCTGAAGACGAAGACATTGGAGACTATAGTGATCCGGTAACAGGATTTGACCTAGTTGTAGAACAGATAGAAAAAGACCCTTACAACGAAACCACAGTAAGAATCAAACCTAAACAAACACCACTATCCGAAGACGGAGACCAAGTAGAGAAGTGGTTAAAAGAACAACCCAACCCTAAAGAAGTATACACCCAGTACGATTACGACTTCATGAAGAAACAGCTGGCCGAGTACTTAGGTGAACCTACCGAGAATGAAACCGAAGGTAGTTCAGAATCCTCCAATATCGGTGAGGTGAAAGAGAGTACCTCTGAAGACTCCTTCACTCTAACAGACACTACAAAGGAGAAGGAACTAAGTAGATTTGACGAACTGTTTGGAAGTGATAAATAATGGCAAAAAAGAAAAGTACCAAAGCAAAAGCAAAAGCTAAAGTACAGGGTAAGTTCAGCTTAAATAAGTTTAAATCAAAGAAAGGCTTAGATAGTGCATCCGTAAAGTTTAAGAAACAAGAATGGATACCACTATCAAAAGCCTTTCAAGATGCTGTTTCAATCCCTGGTATTCCTACCGGACACATAATAATTTTACGTGGACATAGTGATACTGGAAAAACGACAGCTTTATTAGAAGGAGCTGTTGCAGCTCAGAAAGCCGGTACATTACCTGTATTTATAATTACTGAGATGAAGTGGTCCTGGGAACATGCCCGAGAGATGGGACTCAAATTCGAAGAAGTAGTAGATGAAGACACAGGAGAGATAACGGACTACGAAGGGTTCTTCCTTTACGTAGATAGAGGAACCATAAACACCATCGAAGATGTAGCCGGGTTTATTGCCGACCTTTTAGATGAACAAAGTAAAGGTAATCTACCTCACGACTTATGTTTCTTCTGGGACAGTATTGGATCCGTTCCTTGTGAACTTTCGGTTAGGTCTAACAAAAACAACAATGAGTGGAATGCAGGAGCAATGTCTACTCAGTTTAGTAACCACCTCAACCAGAAAATACTGCTTTCTCGTAAGGAGGGATATCCATATACGAACACATTAGTAGCTGTTAATAAAGTCTGGACAATGAAACCAGAGTCTCCGATGGGAGCACCTAAGCTTCAAAATAAAGGAGGTATGTCAATGTGGTATGATGCTTCAGTTGTAGTTACTTTTGGAAATATAACAAACCCCGGTACAAGTAAGATACGGGCAGTTAAAGATGGAAAACAGGTTGAATTTGCCAAACGTTCAAACGTTCAGGTTGAAAAAAACCATATTTCTGGTGTTACCACCAAAGGTAGAATCGCTATGACCCAGCACGGATTTATAGACGATACAAAAAAAGCAATTGACAAATACAAAAACGAACATAGGGATAAGTGGTTAGAAATCTTCGGTTCAAACGATTTTGATCTAATTGAAGAAGGAGATTTAGAAGAGGATCAATCTTTAATGCCGGATAAAAATGAAAAATGACGGGATTAAAAATCTTTTACATCACCTAAAAAATAAACCACAAAGGTCTAGAAACGACGAAGTCCTCCTAATAGATTCTATGAATATGTTTATTAGAGGATTTACGATGGTTAAGACCATGAACCAAAAAGGACAGCACACCGGAGGAATGATAGGGTTCCTTCGGTCCCTTGGGTTTATTATTCGAAAATTTAATCCAACTAGAGTTGTCTGTGTATTTGACGGTAAGGGAGGTTCTATAAACAGAAAAAACATAAACTCTGATTATAAAGCCAACCGAGGTACTCATCAGATTACAAATTGGGGTATGTATGATTCTATAAGTCAGGAGAAAGATGCTATGGCATCCCAAGTAGAGAGGCTATATGACTATTTAGAAGCTTTACCGGTAGACGTTATAACTTTAGAAAAAGTAGAAGCTGATGATATTATTTCTTACCTTGCACAAGGATTTGCTTATAAAAACAAAAGAGCAACGATTGTTTCATCTGATCAAGACTTTCTACAGATTATTAAACCAGGTATACAGGTTTATAGACCTACAGAGAAGAAGTTATATAATCATACTAATGTACAAAATAAAATAAAGGTACATCCTAAGAACTACTTAATAACTAAGGCCCTTTTGGGAGATAATTCAGATAATTTACCCGGAGTTAAAGGACTAGGACTGAAAACACTACTAAAAGAATTCCCAGAAGTTAAAAATGATCCTAATATTAATTTAGACTTTATTTTTGAAAAAGCAGAAAAAAAGTTGGACGGCAAAGTTATCTTTGCTAAAATTATAGACCAGTGGGATAAAGTAGAGCAAAACTATAAGTTAATGAATCTAGATACTCCTAGACTTTCTGATGACGAAAAGGAATTAATTATTAAGACTTTGAAAGAATCTTATCCTGAACTTCAGATTAATACCTTTACGTACTACTTAGAACAGGACGGTATTGACGGTATCACCAGGAACACTGATGGATGGTTAACAGAGTTTAAATACTTATCCCTATTTAACTAAAATTAATAAATTAAGAAGTTATATAAATGACATTAAAATCGTTATCTCAATATGGTAAAAGTTTTCAATTTAAAGTATTAGGAGCTCTGTTAACTGATAGAAAGTTCCTTCTTAACGTTAGAGAGCTATTAGACGATACATACTTTGATAGTGATTCACATAAGTGGATTATAACTGCTATTTTAGAGTACTTTGACGAGTACAACACAACAATTACTTTAGACGTTTTAAAACTAGAGTTAAAAAAGATAGAAAACGACGTACTTAAAGCAGCAGTAAGACAAGAACTTAAAAACTCATATGAATCTAGTAAGGATGATCTAGAATACGTCCAGGAAGAATTTACCTCTTTTTGTAAAAATCAAAAACTCAAAAGCGCATTACTAGAAAGTGCCGATCTTCTCAAAGAAGGTAATTACGAAGTTATTAGGTCTAGAATTGAAAATGCTTTAAAAGCCGGGTTAGATAAGGACATTGGACATAACTACAACAAAGATATTGAAACCAGGTATAGGAAGGATTATAGACCTACTATACCTACTCCTTGGCCGTTAATTAATGATAAGCTTCAAGGAGGATGGGGACCTGGAGACCTAGGAATTATATTTGGAAACCCAGGTGGGGGAAAATCATGGGTTATGGTATCCGTAGCCGCCCATGCAGCTAAAATGGGATACAACGTCAATTTCTACAGCCTTGAATTAGGTGAAGATTATGTAGGTAAAAGATTTGACTGTAACATTACCGGAAAAGGAATTGATGAAATAGGTAATCACAGAGACCTGGTAGAAAACGCCATGGATACTCTAAAAGGGAGGTTAATTATTAAAGAATACCCTCCCAAGAATGCAACCATTAATACCATTAAAGCACACGTTCAAAGAACTACAGAGTTGCACGGTAAACCTGACCTTATTATAATTGATTATTTAGATTACTTAAGACCACCGGCAAGAAAGTATAGTGAAAGAAAAGGAGAAATAGACGATGTATTTATTGCAGCCAAAGGTTTGGCAAAAGAATTAAAAATTCCAATACTATCTCCATCCCAGGTTAATAGAATGGGGGCAAAAGATGATATTATTGAAGGAGATAAAGCTGCCGGCTCTTACGATAAAATGATGGTAGCTGATATCTGTTTCTCTTTATCTAGAAAGAAAGAAGATAAGGTACTAGGTACAGGCCGGCTCCATATTATGAAAAATAGATATGGGATGGACGGTCAAACCTTTGAGGTAGATATGGATACAAATACCGGTAGGGTACATATTCAATCTGAGGTTGACATGGACCTAGAAAGAGCTTCAGAAAAAGAATCGTTTTCACAGGTTAAAAGAAAGTTTTTTCAGCTTCAGACGTAAAACTGGTTAATATAAGCTAATCAGTATAAATAATAATACTTGCTTATACATAAATAAAATAAAACTAAAATGAGATCACCAAAAAAACCAAATGTTATAGTTTCACTTAGTGGCGGGCTAGACTCTTCCACCTTACTGTTAAGAGCTTTAGAGGAATATGATAACGTTATTGCAGTTTCTTTTGATTACGGTCAGAAACATAGAGTCGAACTTCAAAGAGCACAGGAACTTATCAACTATTTAAACCTTCTTAGTGATGTTCGAGAGAGGTTAACTTATCAAGTTATAAAGCTTGAAGGACTAACGTCTCTCCTTAACTCTCACCTTATAGAAGGGGGAGAAGATGTTCCTGAAGGACATTACGAACAGGACAATATGAAAGAAACAGTTGTTCCTAATCGTAATAAAATATTTTCTTCCATTACACAGGCAATTGCACTCTCACTAGCAAATAAGACACAAGATACCTGCGATATCGCTCTAGGAATTCACGCCGGAGATCATGCAATATATCCAGACTGTCGTCAAGAATTTAGAGATGCAGACTATAAAGCATTTTTAGAAGGGAATTGGAATCCTGAAGTAGTAGAATACTGGACCCCTTACTTAGAAGGAGATAAATTCACTATCCTACAAGATGGAGAAAAACTCTGTGAAAAACTAGGACTAGAGTTTAATGAAGTTTATAGAAGAACTAATACTTCTTATAAGCCATTTCCCTCTGGAAATAGTGATTATAAAAGTGCTTCTAGTGTTGAACGGATAGAAGCCTTTATAAAATTAGGCAGACCTGACCCAGTACAGTATGAAGATGAAACAGGTCCTGTAGATTGGGAAATAGCCAGGAATAATGCACAAAAGGTCCTTGATGGGTACCGGCCTCCCACATCTCCTGGTGTACCTCTTTCATCTTAGAAAGTAACAGTGGCCTACTGGTTTTATGTAGGCTACTTTTTAACAGAAATATAGTATGAAACAAAATAAGACTCTAACTACCATCCTAAATAAAATGTTTAAAATAGCAGGATATAATAAGACTATAGAGGATGTTGTTAATGAACAGGACGAATACTGGTATACTAACCATACCATGACTGAAGAACAAGAAGAGCAGTGGCTGGATTGGTCACAGAACTATTTAATTTCTGAATTAAGCTGGAGTAGACAAAAGGCTGAAAAAGAGATGCAGTGGGTAAACTTAACCTACGGATTACGGATAATTAAACAATAAGGACAACAATAACAAAACATAATTTTGAACTATGAAAGAAATTCTTTATTTTAGTGCTAGTTGGTGCCAACCTTGTAGAACTTTTGGACCAGTAATGAATGAACTTTCGTTAGAAGGTATAAACATTAGAAAAATAGACGTAGATAACAGCCCTGAAATAACCCGTAAATATAACATACGATCTGTACCTACTTGCGTGTTTGTAAAAAACGGGAAAACTGTAAAATCTATTTCAGGAGCAGTTCCTAAACAGCAAATACAACAAACTTATAAAGGAATTTAAAATGTGGGAAATAGCAAAAAGAATAGATTTCTGTTACGGACATAGAGTATGGAGTCAGGTACTTGATAGGGAGTATAGTGTAAATGATGCCTGTGCCTGTCGACACCTACATGGACACCAGGGACACCTCCATATACATTTAAAGGGAGAGTCTTTAGAGGGAGGGATGGTAACAGACTTCAAACATACAAACTGGTTGAAAAAGTTTGTTGATCAATATTTAGATCATAGAATGATTATTGATATAAATGATCCTAGTTTCGATTTTATCACTAATGTTGATAAAAAACACTTAGAAGAAGTTTATGCCCATACTTCCAACAAAGTCATAAAAACTAAAGAACCGGTATTAAAAGTATTCAGACTAGATAACAAAAACATAAAAAACTACACATACCCCCAGCTTGAAGTTATAGATGGATTCACAGTAGTAGACTTTATACCCACGTCTGAAAACTTAGCCAAATGGATTTATGAGTTTTCTTCAGAAATTATGTCACATATAAATGTGGAAGTTTCTAAGGTAACATTGTTTGAAACTCCTAAATCTCAAGCTACCTTTAGCGGTTAACTAATTAAGAGTAAACAACTTTAACTAAATAACTTATATGTCAGGATTAAAACCTAACGAAAACAATCTACTCATCTCTAGTGACTTTTTTTCAGTTCAAGGAGAAGGAATATCGACAGGGATACCTTCCTACTTTGTAAGACTATCTCTATGTAACCTGAGCTGTGGAGTTTCTAATAAGATGATGAGAGAGATAAGAAAGAAAGGTACAGACGCTTTGGAGGACGGTGAGATATTCGAAGGCGATCTACATAAAGAAGGTAAAGCTACCTGGACCTGTGATAGTATCTCTCAATGGGCTATTAGGGGAAAAAACCAATCTTTTGAATACCTGGTTAATAGATGGAAAGAACAAGGAATTTATGAAAGAATTGTGGATGGTAGCATTCATATTATCTGGACCGGTGGTGAGCCTACGATGAAAATTCACCAAAAAAGTATTCTTAACTTTACTAAGTGGGCTATTGAAAACGGACATGTGGAAGGAAAGATTCATAAAGACGGGCGATGGAAAGACGGAGAATTTATACAAGAAGAGACTCTAGTAACAGGTAGAAAAAGCCCGTACTACGAAATTGAAACAAACGGAACACTAATGTTTCAAGAACCTTTCTTCCAGATTATAGATCAGATAAACTGTTCTCCTAAACTGTCTAACTCCGGTATGTCTGAAAAACGTAGAATTAACCCTGATGCAATTAAACAGATAATGACTCATGATAATTATCAGTTTAAATTTGTAGTATCTACAGAGGACGACATAAAGGAAGTATATAGAGATTTTGTTGCACCTTTTAACATGCCTGGAGATAAAGTTGTCTGTATGCCTGGGCTAGACAAACAAGAAGACTTTCATGAGAGAACTAGATTTGTTCTTGAAATGGCTATGAAGTATGGTTTTAGAGGGCTTACAAGACTTCATATCTCCGGATGGGATCAAGTACTCAACAAGTAAACACTTAACGTCTAGTAAACACAAGGAGTTATAATGACAACAAGTTACATTTCACAAGATGGTTATGATCTATGTGTTATCTGTAAAGAGAAAACACCTTATACCGTAGAAACACACATAGATGCTCGAACCGGGTATATTGTAGGAGTCGGACAAGTATGTCTCCAATGTTTAAGGAGGACTAATGACTAGATCTACAAGAGAAGAGTATAACCTTCTCCTAAAATCCGGAATGTTTTGGGAATTTTACCCGGAATTAACAGGAGTGTGGGAACAGGACAAAGAAGAGTGGATTTCTAGTCAAGAATCTCTTAAATTATTCAGACAAAAACTAGCAAATAAGAACGGTGTCGAAGAACCACCTCAACAAAAACAAAGTATGAAACAAACACAAGAACAAATACAACTCATCCCAGAAACAGAAAATACAAGACCTGGTAATGCAAACGGGATGTCTTTACAGCTGCTAGAGAAGTTAATGAAAGCACCTGAAGAAAGATATCCTACGCTATCTTCAGAAGAAAAAGAAGAAATTATTGATAAAGCAGCAAAAGCTTTTGGAGAGTTTTTAACGGCTCTAGGATGCGATTGGGAGAATGATCCTAACTCTAGTGATACCCCTAGAAGGGTAGCAAAAGCTTATATGGAAAAATGGAAAGGCCGATTTGAACCTCTTCCTTCGATTACAGCCTTCCCTTCAGACGGGTATGATGGTATAGTGCAAGAAAGTAATATACCGTTAACCTCAATGTGCTCACATCATCACGAGACAATTCAAGGCACTGTTAGTATTGCATATATTCCGTCTGGTGATGGAAAAGTAATAGGTTTGTCCAAACTTAATAGGATTGTAGAACACTTCGGTAGAAGAGGTCAGATACAGGAACAACTTACTACTCAAATACATAAGGCAGTAGATAAGGTATGTGAAGGTAATTTAGGAGTGGCAGTAATGGTAAATGCAACTCATCAATGTGTTTCCTGTAGAGGAGTAAAACATCAAGGAGCAAGTATGCAGACAGCTAAACTTTCCGGAAGCTTCTTAGAAGAGGATAGTGCTCGAGCTGAATTTTATAAAAACATAGAACTAGCAAAATAAAGAATGAACAAAGTAGAGATAATGAATAAAAAAGTACCTTTTGTTTCAGATGTTGAGACATTTAATAAAACTTTCGGTAAACCTAATAACTATAGCCCTACTATTCCGAACGATAAAAAACTTACAGACTTTGTAGTTGATTTTATTAAAGAAGAAACTGAAGAAATGGAAGAGGCAATTGAAGACGGTGATATTGTAGAAGTCCTTGATGCAATTTGTGACCTTCTTTATGTTGCCGTCGGAAATGCAACGATGGTATTTGGTCTCAAAGATAAGTTGGTACCGGCATTTAAAGAAGTTCAAGCTTCAAATATGAGTAAAACCTGTGAAACAGAAGAAATAGCTCAACAGACAGTAGCAGTAAGAAGCCAAGAACAGGGAGAACCTTGCCACTATAAGAAAGTCGGAAATGTATACGTAGTTTACAGAACAAGAGATAACAAGGTTATGAAGTCTATAAATTATTTTAGACCCAACTTAAAGCAGTTTTTTACAGAGACTGAACTAAAAAATAGCATTAAGTGATGGAAGAGTTATTAAATAAATTAGAAAATAAAGCAGTGACTGTAAACGGAATTAAAGTGGTTCCTCTATCCTTAATTCGTCATGAACTTGAAAACTATCAGATAAAAAACGTAAAAGATAGTTTGGAACATATCCAAACAGACGTAAAAGCTATTTTAGACTCTCTACAAAATACTTCAAAACAGATATTAAATGATTAAGATTTCCCATGAATGCCCCTTAGATATTTTTGAAGAAGTTCAGAAGTTTACAGATTACGATTACTTTCTTGTACATCTTTTTGATGAACTTCCTGAGTATAAACAGAAATACTTAAAAGCGAAAGAGAAAGGACGAGAAACAATTCTCGACAACTCTATCTTTGAACTCGGTAAAGCTTTCGATCAAGAAAAGTTTGCTGAAAAAGTATTAGAGTTAGAACCAGACTGGTATATTATACCTGACTCCTTAGAGAATCACGAAGAAACAGTAAAGAATAACGAACAATGGAAACACAGATACCCAGGCCTACCAGGTAAGAGAATTGGAGTAGTACAGGGTAAGACTTATTCGGAGTTGGTAGAATCATATAAGTATTGGGACCAAGTAGGCCTTGTTGATATGATTGCTATTTCCTTTGATTATAGCTGGTACCAACAAGCTGTACCACATACTAGGAAACATGTAAGCTGGGCATTAGGAAGAATTAAGTTATTAGGAGATTTGTTTAGAGAGGGAGTTATTAATGTTGAAAAACCTCACCATCTCTTAGGAGCATCTGTTCCTATTGAGTTTAAGCTACTTCAATTAGCAAATTATGATTGGATTTATTCTATAGATACTTCAAATCCTGTCGTACATGCTATTAAAGGACACAGGTATGAGACGAACTTTGGATTAACCTTTAAAGAGAGTCAAAAGCTTCACACTATGATGAACTATCCTGGAGAGGATATAAACAGAGATATTCTTTATCATAATTTATTAGAATTTAGAAAATTTGTAAACGGATAAAATATGAGACCACATATTGCCTTATTTTCTCAGACCGGATCTGAAATTGTAAATATTGCAAAAACATCTAACAAATGGCCAGATGTTATTGTTACTAATGATAGACCTACCTATAAAAGACAGATACATGTCGAGATAAAAGATAGAGTTACAATTGTAGAAAATAGACCTACCACTGAAACATATAATAATATTTTTAGTAGATTCGAAAACCCCGTTATTACACTTCACGGTTGGTTAAGAATTATTCCTGAAGAAATATGTAAACAGTACGAGATATACAATAATCACCCAGGAGATATAGAACATTTTCCAGAATTAAAAGGAAAAGACCCTCAAATAAGAGCTTATGATCTCGGACTTAGTACTTCAGGAAATACTTTACATAGAGTCACCCCGGTTGTAGATTCAGGGAAAGTTATTGCATCTACAATGGTTAATATAGAAGGGTTGTCTTTATCCGAAGTTTTTTATACTCTACATTATGATGCCACACAGCTGTGGTTAAAAACTTTACCTAACCTTCTAATAGAATAAATGTAACATGGTATTAAAACGAATTGCCTTAGTAGGAACATCTAGCGTAGGAAAGACTACAGTATTTGAATTATTAAAGAACAGACTTCCGAAATATGAATTTATTTCAGAGACAACTCGAACAGCTAAGAAATATGACTTTCCGATAAACGAGAACGGTACTAACGCAACACAGTTAGTTATTTCAAACTTACATATGTACTCTCTACTTGCACCTTATAATTTAGTTCTAGATAGATGCTATTTAGACCTTGTTGTATATTCTAAACTTATTGACAATATTTCTCCGAATGTAAAAGCATTTATTGAAAACACCTGGCATAAAGTAAAGGAAGAATACACTCATATAATATACTTCCCTATAGAATTTAAGGTAGTAGATGATGGAGTAAGAAGTATAAACGAAGAGTGGCGAAAGGAAGTAGATGATATGTTTAAGGTAGAACTAAATAAACTTAACAAAAAATACTTAACTGTTTCTGGGTCTCCTATGCAAAGAGTTAAACAAATAATGAACTTTATAAATAACGACTAGTAAATATGACTGAAAATAAAAATTACCAAGAAGTAGAGAAAATAGCAGGAAAATTCTTAGGACAGAAAGGAGGAGAAGGTTATAAAGATCAATATGACCCTTCTCTTTTAGTAGGTATCCCTCGACATTATAATAGAACAGATTACGGTATTGAAGAGGATAACTTACCTTTTGTCGGATACGATGTTTGGAATGCATATGAAGTAAGTGCATTAACAGAAAAAGGTTTTCCCGTTACCGGTATGATGAAGATAGTGTGTCCGGCTGATACTCCTAAACATGTTGAGTCTAAGTCTATAAAGCTTTATTTAAACTCTTTTAATATGACTAAAATGGGATCTAATATTAACGAATGTATTAAAGAGATAGAACAGAGAGTAGTAACAGATCTAAACAAAACATTAGAAGTAAAGGAAGGAGATACAGTTACCGCCCGACTTTTCAGAAATAAAGATAAAATGTCAAACCATTCCTATGATCTATTAAACCGTAGAATCAAGCCAGACAATATTGAAGACTTAATTGATTTAAATAGGATTGATTTTAATACTTTTAAATCAGATGCATCACAATTAGAAGTTGATGAATCTGGGAATAATGAAGTAAACGTTTATCTTGACTTTTTAAGATCTAACTGTAGGGTTACAAATCAACCGGATTGGGGAACTCTTGTAATTAACCTTAAAGGAGATCAAGTACCTACCTTAGAATCTTTAGCTAAATATGTTGTAAGTCATAGACAAGTTAATCACTTTCATGAAGAGATTGTAGAAATGGTATATGTACATCTATTAGAAAGGTTTAACCCTGAAGATCTTATGGTAACAGCTCTCTATACCCGACGAGGTGGTATTGACATTAATCCTATCCGAGCAAATAATAGAAGAAACATTCCTGCTCTTTTTGTAGATCAGAGCATTATCAATGCTAAGACTATTAACCAATAGTAAATAATATGAAATTAAAAGAGATTATTAAAAACTTTCTAAACAGTTTTTGGTACAATAAAACTTTCTATAGAGTAGTACATCAAGGAGTTCAATACTGTGAAGCAAACAGAGATACTGTTG
>LKMJ01002224.1_pt1 | contig 17678 bp, 20 predicted proteins | sample 643391 | NCBI WGS metagenome assembly LKMJ01 (sample SAMN04112250, study PRJNA286221) | soda lake metagenome | biome: soda lake; feature: Kulunda Steppe; material: water; isolation source: sample PL-Br10 brine of Picturesque Lake | place: Russia: Kulunda steppe | collected 2010-07
GCACGGATCGCATCAGCGGCGAGCCGACGAGTTTTAAAAAAACGCGCTGCCCACAGCCAGCGATCTAACCGCACAGCGGCCTGATCCGTCATTCTAGCGGGCGCTCTGCCACCACAATGCCGTCACGATCAGCACAAAGCCACTGACCCGGGGTTAGCGTGACGCCGGCAAATGTTACCGGTACGCCCACTTCACCACCGCCGCCCTTATTGCTCTTGCGCGGGTGCGTGTTGAGTGCCTTAACACCAATATCGATTTCCGCTAAGTCAGCGGCATCGCGAACACAGCCATAGACGACCACACCGCTCCAGCTGTTGTCTCTGGCCAGCGCCCCTAATTGATCGCCCAGCAGGGCGCAACGCAATGAGGCAGCGCCATCAACCACTAAAACACGCCCCTCGCCAGGGCTTTCCAGTAAAGCACGAACCTGCGTGTTATCTTCAAAGGTCTTGACCGTCTCAATGATGCCGGCAAAGTAATGCCGACCGCCGTAATCGCCAAACAATGGCGCCAGTATCTGCAACTGATCGACGTACTCGTCACATAAATCGGTGGTCTTAATCGCCATCGATATCTCCCTAATAAATCGAGCGTTAACGCTAACCGTCCATCGGCTTGTGCGCAACCCACCCGCGACCGGGTTTGACACAGCCCACAGCGAGCGCAGAATAGAGCGCCTGAATAGTCTTTGAGTATCCGATGGAAACCACACCCATGCCAGGCTTTGCCAAGGGCAGTATTGCCCATGCACTGCAAGATCGCTTTCATCGCGGTCAGCGCCCTATTCTTGTGGGCGTTGCCGGCGATAGCGGTAGCGGCAAAACCACTTATACCGAGGGCATTGAGTGGCTATTAGGCGCGGAGTTAGTTAGCCAGATCAGCTTAGATGGTTACCATAAAGAAGATCGTGCCACGCGCCGGCAGACCGGGCGCTCACCACTCGACCCGCAGGCTAATCATTTGGCGCAGGCAGCCGCGGATTTAGCGCAGCTACGCGAGGGCCAAGCCGTTGATATCCCATGCTATGACCACCGGCATGGCAAATTTCTTAAACCCCGGCGGCATCAACCGACGCCCGTGATTTTGATTGAGGGGCTGCATACACTCTACCCAGAGTTTCAGCCTTTGCTGGATTTTCGCGTTTTTGTTGACTCTGATGTACCCGTTAAACGCGATTGGAAATTTGCTCGGGATACCGCCGAGCGGGGTTATGCGCAAGCCGAAGCAGAGTCACAAATCATTGCACGGGCGGATGAATTTGAACGCTGGCTGGCGAATCAACAAACGGCCGCGGATGTCATTGTGCGCATTCACCCCAGCACGCTAGGTTCCCTAGCCATTGATGGCGTTGAAGGCGGCGGCAATGAAACCTGCTATCACATCGAGGTAATTGTGACGCCCAACCGGCAAGAACAAGCAGCGCTATATTTCCCGGTAGACTTAAGCACAATGACGCGCCACGAGGCGTTGCCATTTATGCTGGCGATGATCCCTAGCCGCTTCCAAGGTAATGCCGTTAACGTGCTGCATGTTGACGGGCACATGCCGCTGGCGGCGTTGGATACCTTGGAAAATGAGCTGCGCCAGCTCATCGGCCAACCTTCAACCGCTATGACCAGCACGGCATCGCAGGCCTTGCCACCCACTATTCGGTTTGCCCAGATGCTTGTCGCTTGGCCATTTTTAGGCCATCTCGCCACGCCTATAAACGTTGCTTAAACGAATCGATGGCGGGCTGCAGCCGAGCCACCGCTTGCTCGCCCTCCTTAATCGCCTCCGCGCCACGATGCAGTTCTAACAATCCTATTTGCGACAGGTTTGGGGTAATCAATAGATCAGGCGGGTCCCCCGCCATACGGCTGCGGGTGATGCGATCCTGCATTACCGTAATGGATGAGGCGATCACATCATAAACACTCGGGGTCTGCTCATGATCACCCCGCTCAAACCATGCCACAAATTTTGCTAGCTGACTTTGACTCTCCTGAGTGGGCATATGCCGACTGAGCAGGCCATCACTTAAATTCACCGCAATGACTCGCTCAGCACCCATGGCATGACAAAGGGAGACCGGCACCGGGTTAACCAGCCCCCCGTCAACCAACCAATCCTCGCCATGGCGCACCGGCGTGAATATCCCAGGCAGGGCCATCGAGGCACGGACCGCCATCACAACGTCACCTTCACGTAGCCAACGCTCCTGGCCGCTGTACAACGCGGTTGCCACCACACCTAGGGGTTTTTGCAAATCATCAAAGCCAGCAAGCCCAAAGTCTTCACGGAAGAGCTCAACCAAACGGTGCCCGTCGATAACGCCGCCATTACCAACAACGAAATCGGAATGCGCGAAAACATCACGACGCGTTAACGACGTGACCCATGCCTCAAACTCGTCGAGTTGTCCTGCACAAGCCATCGCGCCCACAACCGCACCCACTGAGGTGCCGGCGATCAAATCCGCATGGATCCCTTGTGCCGCTAAAGCCCGAATAACGCCAATATGGGCCCAGCCGCGGGCTGCACCGCCGCCGAGCGCCAGAGCGATTTTCGGCGAATCAGTCATCCTGAATCGCTTCAAACTCAATAATGAGCTCGACTTCATCGCCCACCAGGTCTCCTTCCAGCGCATAGTCCATACCAAACTCACTGCGCAGCAATGTGCCACGCGCTGACGCACCCAGCGTATCGGCACCACCAAAGGGATGCGGCGCTCGACGATTAATCGTCAAATCCAGTGTTAGCGGCCGGGTGACACCCAGTATCGTCAGCTCACCGATCAATTGACCAGAATTCTCAGACTCCGGATGAAACTCAGTGGCCTCAAAAACAATCTGCGGATGCCGGGATACATGAAGAAAATCGGCGTTGCGAACGTGCTGATCACGCCGATCATGGTTGGTAAACACGCTGGCTGCCTGGATCTCGACTCGCCCGGAGTGTAAGACCTGATTGGTCTCATCATAGACAAACTCGCCACTGGCCTCAGTAAATTGACCGAGCACGCCCGCATACTGAGCATGACCCGCAATAAACCCGATGCTTAAATGGCTTTCATCCAAAACAAATCGCTCCGGCTCTGCTGCGGCAAAGCTGGCTGCCAAAATGGTACTGATGCTGAGTCCACGAAATATCTTTTGCATCATCTATCTCCTTACGATGTCCACAATAAATGAGTAGCTGAGCAGCAATAGCAAGCTTGCTGCAATGGGAGCAGACCAGGCGGCTGGTAGACCTGGGGCGAGGCAAAACGCAAGCCCTACACCTTGAATACCGCAAATCACCCGCCTGCGCTGAGAAAAAGGAAGCGGCGCCCGCAGCCGGGGGACCCACCAACCCGCCAGCATAAATCCATAACGCCAAAGACCAATCAGCACCACCCACAGACCCGCCCGATCAAGCGCCAGCATCCATAGACTGAAAACCAGCAGCATCGCAGCATCCACTTCCATGTCAAAGCGGGCCCCAAAGGGCCGCTCACAGCGCAACCGTCTTGCGATGGCCCCATCAACGGCATCGAGCAGGGCCGCTGCCATGGCGAGGCTAAACACAAGCGCGGGATCGACCTGCACTGCCTCAGCACCGAGTAACAGGGCGCTCAGCAGAATCAGCAACATCGCTCTGCCCAGAGTTACCCGGTCTGCAGGCGTGAACCCGCGAATGTCACTCACATTGCCAAGCACCACCACAAATAAAATCCAACCGAGCAGGGTGAGCGGCATAACGCCTATCGCTGCATCCGCTGCCGTTTGCGTAAACCATGCACCGGCGGCCATTAAAACAATGCCCATCATGAGCAGATCAGGCAAAATGCCTAGCCAACGGTCGACGCGGCCCTGAGCACGCATGCTAGGCTCTCCTTAGTATCCATACGTTTAACACCAGTCTATGCAACTCTGCCGATAGGAACAAAGCTGTGAATGCACTGACCAGTCATGCCTTTTGGATTGATTCGCCCGGCGCAGGTTCACTGCGCGCGGAAGTCTGCCCAAAACCCCGCGCCAATGAAGTTCTTATTCGCACGCTCTACAGCGGCATCAGCCGTGGTACCGAAGCACTCATTTGGAATGGCCAGGTCCCACAAAGTGAATATCAGCGCATGCGTGCACCCTTTCAGGCGGGTGAGTTTCCTAGCCCCGTCAAATATGGCTATGCCAGCGTGGGCGTGGTGGAAGCCGGCCCAGCAGAGTGGCTGGGGGCGTCTGTTTTCTGCCTCTACCCCCATCAAGACTGCTATGTTGTGCCAACTTCAGCGGTACATCGACTACCGGAGAACCTACCGCCTGAGAGGGCCATTTTAGCGGCGAACGTTGAAACAGCCATTAACGCCACTTGGGACTTGGCACCGGCAATCGGCGAGCAGATTGCGGTGATTGGCGGCGGCGTTGTTGGATTGCTGGTTGCAAGCCTGTTGCAAGCACTACCTGGCACAGCGGTGCAACTGATTGATGTAAATCCGGCGCGCGAGGCCATTGCTGCTAAGCTTGGGCTGGAATTTGCTCTGCCGGGGAATAGCTGGGAAAGCGCCGATCGTGTTGTCCACACCAGCGCTAGCGAGGCGGGTTTAGCACAGGCGCTTCGCATGGCGGCTAATCAAGGCGTTGTTTTGGAGCTCAGTTGGTATGGCAGCCATCCGGTTTCAGCGCCACTCGGCGCAGATTTTCATGCCAAACGTATCACGCTGCGCTCAAGTCAAGTGGGCCAACTACCGCTGCACATGGCAGCGCAATGGGATACCTCACGCCGCTTGGCGCTTGCCCTTGATCTGCTTACCCAAAATCCTCACTGGGACGCGCTAATTGATCAGCAAACCGCTTTTACCGACCTCCCTCAGCAAATGCCGAGCATTCTGGCTGCGCAAGGGCTTTGTCATCGCATTACCTACTCGGAGAAGATTTAACGATGTACACCATTACCGTTCGCGATCATTTTATGATTGCACATAGTTTTAAGGGTGAGACTTTCGGCCCCGCGCAAGCCCTTCACGGCGCAACCTATACAACAGATGCCACTTTTTCCCGCGATGCCCTCGATGCCGATGGCGTGGTGGTTGATATTGCACGGGCCACTGAGGTGCTGCATGAGATTCTCGGCCGCTACAATTTAAAGAATCTTGATGACCTACCCGAATTCTCAGGTATCAATACCACCACTGAGTATTTAGCCGCCCACATCACCCACAAACTCACTGACGCAATTCATCGAGGCCAGCTCGGCGAGAGCGCGCGAGCCATCACTCGGGTGAAAGTGACTTTGCATGAGTCTCATGTTGCCTCAGCAGCCTATGAACAGACACTCTGAGTGGGGTGAACTGCACTTTATTGTGCCCGGCGCCATTGATCGGCCCACCGGCGGCAGCCGCTATGACCGGGAAATCGTGCATGCCCTGCGCGCCGCGGGGCAACCAGTCAACGTTTATGAGTTAAGCGGCCAATTTCCCGGTCCCGACCTTGCTGCGGCGGATTCACTCGCCAGCGCGTTGACATCGATTCCGGATGGTCAGACCGTACTCGTTGATGGGCTTGTGCTCGGTGGGCTGCCTGAGTGCCTCACACCACACAGCCATCGTCTGCAGCTCATCGCTATTCTTCATCATCCGCTTTGCCTAGAGACCGGGCTAACCGCAACGCAAGCCGCCACACTAAAGCGGCTGGAGCAAGACGCACTGGCCCGATGCCATCACGTCATTGCCACAAGTTCGCACACCCAAAATCAGCTGCATGCGTTAAATTTGTATGCGGGGCCGATCACCGCCATCCAGCCTGGCTGTGAGCCCGGGCCGCTGAACAACAACCCCAGCAGTGACACCATCAACTTTGTTTGTATTGGCAGCCTGACTCCGCGCAAAGGGCAAGACATTTTGCTCGAAGCGCTGCAGCAATGCCCGGCGATGATGCCGCCTTGGCGTTGTCAATTGATTGGCAGCACCGACCTTGCCCCGGCATACGCACAAACGATTGCGCAAAATATCGCCCATTATGGACTCGACGAACACGTAACGATGACCGGGCCACTCAGTGCCAAACATCTCCTCCAAGCTTATTGCACGGCCCATTGCCTCATTTTGCCATCACGCTATGAAGGCTATGGCATGGTGGTGACTGAAGCGATTGCCCACGGCCTGCCGGTCATCGCCACCACCGCCGGTGCGCTCGCTGATACGCTACCGCCTGCTGCCGGCCTCGCCGTTGCGCCTGAAGAGCCAACGGCACTGAGCCAAGCGATTCAGCGATTTATGACCGATGCCCAACTGCGCGAGGCGCTCCGCGAGGGTGCCCGCGCTGCCCGCAAAAACTTGGTGCCCTGGGCTGCTCGTGCAAAAGCACTCCTAACGACACTCGAGAACGCAAAACACTCATGAAAGAAAATTTTGCTGCTGACTGGCTAACCCTGCGCGAACCTGTTGATCATCGCTCTCGGCCACCTGAAATAGTGGCTCAGCTGAACAGGCTTTTTCCAAGCAGCGATCGCATACAAGTGCTCGACTTAGGTGCGGGCACGGGGAGTAACTATCGTTATCTCGCACCGCGACTATCAGCGCCACAAAACTGGCTTTTATACGATCACGACGCCACTTTACTTGCCAAGGCAGCCGGTGCAACGCCTCTCAATACCGTGGTTGGCGATCTGCAAGCGCTGATCAAACCAGCGGGTAACTCACTGCTGACCAAGGCAGACTTCATTACCGCCTCTGCGCTACTCGATCTGGTGAGCGCACGCTGGCTTAGCGCAATCATCCAGCAAATCACCGAGCAGCGCCGTCCGGCATTATTTGCGCTGAGTTACAACGGCATCATTAAGAGCTCACTGAATCACCCAACCGAGGCCGCGCTTGCCGCTGCCGTCAACGCCCATCAACGCGGTAACAAAGGACTCGGCGCAGCGCTTGGCCCCGATGCCAGCCACTACTGCGCTGAGCTATTTCGAGCGAGTGGCTATCAGGTGTGGCAACTCGATAGCCCTTGGCAGCTGGGGCCAACTGAGGCCGATTTACAAAAATCACTCATCGATGGCTGGCTGCAGGCGGCCGGGGCCGCCAAACCCGAGCAAACGCCAGCATTCCTGCAGTGGCAGCGAGACTATCTGGCACAAATCGATCAACAATCGCTGTATGTCGGCCATCAAGACATCCTGGCGTTACCTGTGTGATTCAGCGGTTATTACGCATTGGCGTTAGCCTGCTGCTTATTGGTCTACTGATCTGGCGGATTGATCACGAGGCTCTCTGGCAGCTTTTAAGACAGGCACAACCGGCTTGGCTGCTGGCAGCCGGCGTTTTTCTGACCGGGCAAATTATTATCTCGGCCTGGCGCTGGCGATATACCGCCAAGCAATTGGGGTTACCCCTGAGATGGCGTATTGCCGTTAGCGAATATTACCTTGCTGTGCTGCTGAACCAGGTCCTTCCAGGTGGCATTATCGGTGATGCGCACCGCGCGTGGCGGCACTCAGGAACACTCACTCGACGCAGCCCGGCGTTTCAGGCTGTGATGATCGAGCGGTTTTCAGGGCAGCTCGGCATGGTGATGTTGGCGGCCGGGACCTGGTGGCTCATGCCCATTAACCCCTTCCGCGCGGGAGAGGTTGGGTATCTACTGATTGGGTTTGGGCTGCTCGCTGGGGCAATTGGCATTGTGCTGTGGATCCTGCAGCGGCAGGCGCATATTGCCGACTGGCTAGCCGCATTGCGCATTGCGCTGCTAAATCCGCCAGTATTTTTAACGCAATTCAGCGCGTCGCTGCTTGCGGCGATTGCCTGCGTGGCTGGTTTTGCCTGTTGTGTGATTGCGCTCGATACACAAGCCAGCAGCGAATTAACCTCGTGGCTGCCGCTTATCCCCTGGGTGCTTTTTACGATGCTCATACCCATCACGGTTGCCGGCTGGGGGCTGCGCGAGAGTGCCGCGGGCCTGCTCTGGGCGCTGATTGCTTTGCCGGCCACTGAGGGCGTTGCTGCCGCGGTATTATTCGGTCTGATCTCGCTGCTGAGCAGCCTCCCTGGCGTTATTGTTATGCTCCGCCGCGGCAGTCCAATCTGAACAGCACATCATCCCCTAATAAAAACCGCTCTACCGGGTAGCGCCTCGCCTCATCCATATGATCAATCGCCGGCAGGGCCAAACCGGTTGGCCCCGCGCCAATGATGACCGGAGCAACGGTGATATACAGCCAGTCAATCAGATCCGCGGCGAGCCAACTAGAAACAGTCTTTGCACCACCCTCAATCAGTAATCGCCTCACACCATGCTGACCCAGCGCTGCCAGAATGCCAGCTGGACTATAGGGACTGGGCTGCAGCACCTCAACATGTGCAGGAACAGACCCTGAGTAATCCGGTGGGAGCAACAACAGCGTTGCTGCCGCGTGATCAGAAAACACCGCAGCGTTGATGGGCAGCGGGCCTCTGGGTGCCATCACCACGCGCAGGGGATTATCGCCGGGCACTTCTCGCACCGTTAACTGAGGATTATCACTGAGCAGGGTTCCTGGTCCGATTAATACGGCATCGCAAAGGGCGCGCAGCTGATGTAAGTGGCGCCGATCCGCAGTACCCGTCACAAAATGCGAATGCCCCGTTACGGTGGCAATACGGCCATCTAAACTCTGCCCCAACTGCGCAATCACTTGTGTGTGCTCAGGCGAATGCTGAACGAGGGGGCCATAGAGGTTTTCCAGTGGCTGCCAATTTTTAAAGGAATTGTTACCCTGTGTCATGGTCTATTCCTCTTGAACAAAAAAAACAGGAGTCACCATGCATCGCATCCGACGTGCGCTGGCAGAGCTAAGAAGCGGCGAGCCCCTTTTTCTCAGTGACGAACGCGACCCGAGCCTGATTCTCGCAGTAGAAACCCTCAACGCCAACCGCCTCGAGGATTTATCGGCAATGACTCGAGCTCCCCTGCGCTTGTTGGTGACGGCGCATCGCGCCCGTGCGCTTGGCTATGACGTTGGTGATGATGACGCGATTGCCCTATCGCTCACTGACTCAACCCAGGTCGCAGAAGATGCCTATCGTTACTGCACGGGTGCGCCGACTGCACCGCTGGCTTCAATTGCGCCCTTGCACCGGTTAGATGAAACTGCATTGGTAATTGCCCGCCGCGCACGGCTGTTACCTTGTGTCATTTCCGCCAGTGTCGCCCCGGAATACGTCGCAATTGCCACTCAAAAGGTCATTGATGGCGAGTTGCTGGCGTTGCCCCGCTCCGCGACTCAGCACTTTACGGCGAGTGCGATCGAGCAGCCTGAGCGCATTAGCGAGGCCCGCGTGCCCTTAACTGACTCGGAAGAATCTCAATTTATTTTGTATCGCGAGCGGGATGGGCTCGGCGAGCATGTGGCCGTCATTGTCGGGAGCCCAGCTAACTGGCCTGAAGCGCCCGCGGTGCGCCTGCATTCCGCCTGTCTAACCGGTGATCTTTTCGGGTCACTTCGCTGTGATTGCGGTGAGCAGCTGCGACGCGGCATTGCCGGCATCGCTGAAGCAGGTGGCGGTGTGCTGCTCTATCTCGATCAAGAAGGGCGCGGCATTGGCCTAGCCAACAAGCTGCGGGCTTACCAGCTGCAAGATCAGGGCCGAGATACCATTGATGCTGACGCCGAATTAGGTTTTGGCGAAGATGAGCGCCGTTACGAAAGCAGCGCGGCAATTCTCAAAGACCTCGGCATAAACCGACTACGCCTGTTCACCAACAATCCTGCCAAAATTTCAGCGCTCGAGGCTGCCGGCATCCGGGTTGAAGGGCGAGAATCGGTACTTGGCGATCTCAACAAGCATAACTCACGGTATTTAAACGCCAAATCCGCACGCGCCGGGCATCTCCTTGATCAGATGCTCACTGAAGATCAGCCATTTCGATAATCAGCTCACTCAGTGCATGCGCATAATGGCTTGCAAGCTGCTGGCCCAGCGCCGCCGTTCCCAGCGTGGCTCGGCCCGAAACACCAGCGGCGGTGAGATCTTCGGCAACCCAGGCTAAATGGCCGTCAAGCAAGGCCGCGCCGCAGTCGGGCTCCCAGTCAGCTACCGCTTCATCGCGCACCGCCTGCGGCATAAAATGCCGCATTAAGGCGGTCTCGATAGCCCCGCCATGCAGATCAAAACGACGCACCGACGCTGGCAAAACTGACTCCGGCACCGGCCAATCAAAATAACAAACCTTTGCGACGTGCAAACCTAGGTCCCGCCGCAACCGAGTTGCTGCGATGTCTAATGCCCCCATGTTACCGCCATGGCCACTAAAGAACACAAGCCGCCGCCCTCCAGCGGCCGCAAAGCTTGCTCCACACTCATACGCAACGGTTTGCATGGTTTGGGGCTCTAGAGACAAAGTCCCGGGATAATTCATATGCTCAATACTATCGCCAAGCGGCAGCAGCGGCAGGCGGATAACACTAACCGTCTCTGGTAACTGCATCAGTGCGGCATCCGTCAGCGCTTCTGCAAGAAGGCTATCAGTGGCAAATGGCAGATGCGGACCATGCTGCTCAAAAGCACCGAGCGGCAGAACAGCCACAGGTGATTGCTGCATCAGTGCAGCAATATCTGGCGCTGCGAGCGTCTGCCAATGAAAAATCGTCATTAATGAAGCTCCAGAGCGTTTAAACGCGCGGCTAATAAGTCAGGGAACTGCTTAAACCATACTGCGTTGAGGGGTGACGGATGCGGCAGCGGATAGAGATCAAGCACCCGCCCTGGAAGTTTCTCAGGCCCTTGAAAGCAAATTGGCAGCGCCTTTTCAAATCGGTCAGGCCGTGCCCAGTGGTCCTCAAGCTGGTTTTTTATGGCCTGGCTTTGGCCAATCGCAAACCAGAAAAACGCCTCTCTGCCCAAAGTAATCACTTGATTGCCCTGCCATTGGCTGAGCAATATCTCGGCAACCAAAGGCTGAAAGCGGCGTTTAACGGCCATCGACCAAGCTTTATTTCCAATGGGCTTGTAGGGCACCGTATTGGCCCAAAAATAATCCGCGCCAGCAGCCAATGCGTCGCTCACTCCTGCCATTGGCGTGCTCGAGCGGCGCTGATGCAGCACACTTCGAATTTGCCGACCACCGGCACCCACAAAAGGTGCGCCAACCACAACTTCCTCACGCCCTGGATCCCGACCGAAGAACGCGATTTTCGACGAACTCGGGCCAAGCCCGAAGATCGGCTCAAAGGGGTCTTTGCCGGCAGCCTGATAAACGTCAATATCAATGCCTTCAAGCCCCTCAGCAAGGGCACGCAGCCTAGCAAAGGGGCAATTAGTGGATGGTGGCTTGGCGCTCACGTGTATCCCGCAGCACACTCAGCACATCAGACTCCCAGCTCCGTGCAAGCTTTGATTTGGCAACAACCGCTGAAATCTCATCCGCACTGGCAAGCAACCCATCGGCCGTCCCCACGGCAATTGTCGCATGGTGCTCATCGCGCAGCTCATAAGCGCGCTCGCCGGTATCACCATCACCAACACGCAGGGTGATCTCATCAGCATGAATCACTGCACGCCAGTTGATTTGGGCCGTCCAGCCACGTGCATTCCCATAAATCGACACACCGGCAAGCTCATGGCCCTTACCAGAACTGCCATCCATGACGTGAACACTGCTATCCATATGTTCAAATGGATTCTCTTCAAGGATTTGCAAAAGGTTGTCCTTGGAAATCAGGGCATCGGAATTCATTACCTTGCCTCCTTTCAGCACAGAGCGACTCAACGTATGATACAGGGGTATGGGGACTACCTTAAACCAAAAACGTCGTCGTGCTGAGCGAACCCGAAAGTTTATGCAACAACTCAGCGAGCTGTTCCCACAGTGCTTTACAACCCATAAAGCCGCTGTGCGTCCGCTTGCGATTGGCATACAGGCCTCCTTGCGCACTGCGCTCGGTGAGCATGAAACGTTGGCGGAGACACCCAGCTGGCTGGTGCGCCAAGCACTGGCTCGCTATACCGGCTCACCGGCTTACCTGCAGGCCATTATTGAAGGCAAAGCGCGGATTAACCTGCAAGGCGAGGAAGTGGAACCGGTTACCGCTGAAGCGATTAACGCTGCCAAAGAAAGACGTGCCCAACAAAAAGCCGCAGCTGCAGAAAGGCGTAAAGCGCAGGCCGAAGCAGCAGCGGCTGAACGTCGTGAAGCAAAACTCCATCAGCTGGCTGAGCACTTCAATCAAAAAGACTAAGAGGCATCGCTAATGCTCTGGGAGGGCTGGCTTACTCTTGCCGTTATTCTGGCTGCGCTCATTGCGATGGCTACTCACAAAGCCTCACCGCTGGCCGCCTTATTTGTTGCACTCACCACATTAATGACCACCGCTGCTCTGACCGGTACCAGTCGTTTACTGACACCCACTGAGGCGGCCAGTGGCTTCGGTAACGTTGGGCTTATCACCGTGGGGCTGCTTTTTGTGGTGGCCAGCGGGCTAACCCGCACCGGCACGATACAATGGCTAATCCAGCCGCTACTCGGGCAGGCCAAAGGGCTTGCCTCTGCCCAAATTCGCTTATTAACGCCGGTTGCCGGGTTAAGTGCATTTTTAAATAACACACCGATCGTTGCCGTTTTTTTACCCGCCATTGATGATCTGGCGCGCCGGCTGAAGGTACCCGCCTCAAGGCTGTACTTACCCTTGAGCTATGCGGCAATCCTAGGCGGCACCTGTACGCTGATCGGCACCAGTACCAACCTGATCGTCAATGAGCTGCTGATAGCACGTGATGGGCCAGGCCTTGCCCTTTTCGACCTGGCCTGGGTTGGCGTGCCTGCCCTGCTGCTTGGGCTTGCCTATATTGTATTGACATCAAAACTGTTACTTCCCGATCGTGCAGAAGCCCGACGTGAGCAACTCAATCCCAAACGCTACACCGTTGAGGTTGAGGTCGAAGAAGAAGGCGTGCTGGTTGATCAAACCGTTGAGGAAGCAGGCTTGCGCCACCTCCCCGGTCTGTTTCTGGCCGAAATTGAGCGGCGCGGTCGAGTCATCCCGGCGGTTGGCCCCAATGAGCGTCTGCAGGGTGGCGATCGGCTGGTGCTGGTTGGCATTCTGGATTCGGTTGTAGATTTACATCAGATGCGCGGGCTGCGCCCTGCCACAAGCGCTGTTGAAAATCTTGAGGCAGCCGCAACCGATCGCTGCCTGGTCGAAGCGGTTGTCGCAGAAACCTGCCCGCTCGTTGGGCGCAGCATTCGAGTGGGGCGATTTCGTGAACGCTACCAGGCAGCGGTCATTGCCGTTTCCCGCGGAAGCCGGCAGTTGCAGGGCAAAATCGGTGATATCGTGCTGCGCCCTGGCGATACGCTGCTTGTAGAAACCCACCCGGCTTTCATTGACCAACACCGCGATAGCCGAGATTTTTACTTAGTCAGTGGCGTGAGCGATTCCAGCGCCGTGCGCCATGAAAAAGCGCGCATCGCGCTGCCCATTATGGCCCTTATGGTCATCTTGGCTGCCTCACCGTGGCTCACCATGTTCAACGCTGCCCTGCTGGCTGTGATCGCGCTTATCACCACCCGCTGCGTCAACATGAGCGAAGCATTGCGGGCCATTCGCTGGGATGTGTTGTTAATCATTGGCGCGGCCATCGGATTAGGACAAGCGCTCAGCAACAGCGGGGCGGCGGAGGTTATCGGGCAACAAGTCCTCACGCTAACAGCGGATCAGCCCCTTTTGACACTGCTGGCCATCTACCTGTTAACCTCAGTCACCACCGAGACGGTTACTAACAATGCAGCGGCAGTGCTGATCTTTCCGATAGCCATGGCAGCGGCAGAGGCGTTAGGGGTATCTCCCATGCCTTTTGTTGTTGCGATCATGGTGGCGGCCTCAGCAGCCTTTGCAACACCCATTGGCTATCAAACCAATTTGATGGTGATGGGGCCTGGGGGTTATCGCTTCTTGGACTATGTTCGCTTCGGGCTGCCATTGAATTTGCTCGTGATGGCAACTGCTATGATGATTATTCCGCGCATCTGGCCACTCTAAGGATGAATAGCATGCAAAAGGCACTCGATACCGCTTGGGAACAACACATTCTGCCGGCCCTGATGGACTTTGTGCGCATCCCGGCTTTATCGCCCGGGTTTGATCCCGACTGGGCGCGCAATGGTCACATCGATGCTGCCGTTGCGTTGGCTGAGAACTGGTGCCGTGAACATGCCCCAGAGGGCAGTCAGGTTGAGGTGCTTCGGTTGCCTGGTCGCACGCCGTTGTTATTTGTTGAAATTCCGGGCACCGGCCCTGGCGAAGCCATTTTATATGGCCATTTAGATAAGCAGCCGGAGTCAACCGGCTGGGATGCCAACAAAGGCCCATGGACTCCTGTTATTGAAAATGACCGCCTCTATGGCCGCGGCGCTGCCGATGATGGCTATGCCATGTTCGCCTCGCTATGGGCCGTTCGTTTACTCCATGATGCGGGCCTGCCTTATCCCACCTGCCGGCTGGTTATCGAAACTGCTGAAGAAAGCGGCAGCCCGGACCTGCCAGCCTGCCTTGGTCATCTAGGTGAGCGCCTTGGCAACCCCAACTTAGTGGTTTGCCTAGACTCTGGCTGCGCAAACTACGAGCAATTGTGGGTCACGACCTCACTGCGCGGCATGCTCGCTGGTGACTTAACGGTGAGTGTGCTCGAGGCCGGCGTCCACTCCGGTGATGCTAGTGGCGTGGTGCCGTCCAGCTTCCGAATTGCGCGAATGTTATTAGACCGTATTGAAGACACCGCCACCGGCGAGATCACGCTGCCAGCGCTTCAGACAACCATTCCTGAGGAAAGGCAGCAGCAGGCCGAAACAGCTGCCGCAGTGATTGGGGAGCAGTTAGCGAGTAAATTTCCCTTCACCGGCTCAACGCACGCACTGACTCAAGACCCTGCCACATTAATCCTCAACCGCACTTGGCGTCCGTGGTTAGAGATTATCGGTGCTGCAGGCCTCCCGCCGAGCGGTGAAGCAGGCAACGTACTGCGCCCTAGCACGACGCTACGCTTATCCATGCGCCTGCCGCCAACCGTGTCAAGCCACGCTGCCGCGAAGGCAATGGCAGACACGCTAACAGCTGACCCGCCCTATAACGCCGCGGTGAGCTTTACTGGCGGTGGAGGTGCTGATGGATGGGACGCCCCGGCCTTCTCAGGCTGGCTCGGCGATAGCTTAGAGCGTGCCTCTCAGAACTGGTTTGGCAAGCCCGCGGTATTTATGGGTGAAGGCGGCAGCATCCCATTGATGAACTTGCTCGCCAGCAAATTTCCCGCCGCTAAATTTTTAGTCACTGGCGTGCTGGGGCCCGGCTCGAATGCGCATGGGCCCAATGAGTTCCTGCATCTACCCATGGCCCGCAAACTCACTGGGGTGGTGGCTGAGGCGTTGCGGGCGCAAGCCGCTACCACGAAATAGGCGCTCCATCCCAGGCAATAAAACGGCCCGAATCTTCGGGCTGTGCCTGATCAATATGATCAAGGAGTTGCTCAGCCACAAAATCGGCGGAGAACAGCTTTCCCGACGGCACCCGAGATTGAAACGGCGCCGATAAGGCCGAGTCAGTTGTGCCAGGATGCAGTGCCAAACAAATCACTCGCCGCGCCCGGCGCGCGCATTCAACGGCCATCCCCCGAGTAAACATATTCTGCGCCGCTTTGCTCATCCGGTAGGCATACCAGCCGCCCAGCGCATTATCACTAATGCTCCCCACTCGAGCTGACAGGCTGGCAAACACCGCACGTTCTTTATGATTTAGCAGCTTCAGGCAATACCGGCCGATGAGCGCCGGAGCCATAGCATTAATTTGATAATTCGTAAGTAATCCCTCAGCTGAGAGATCTTCTAAGCGCTTTTCAGGCCGAATACCTGCTGCTTCATCATGCAGTATGCCAAATGCGTTGATGAGCAAATGCAACGTCGGCGTTTCGGACTCAATACGCGCCGCCATGGCCTCAATTGAGTTAGGATCAGTAAGCTCGACGAAAATGGGCACCACACGATGACCGCCCTCTTTAACCAACGCATTCATCACTGGCGAGTCAGGCTGCCGTGACGCCGCATAGACCCGCTGAACACCCACTTGATTAGCCAATCGACGCACGAAGGCTGAGCCGATCGCTCCCCCGGCCCCCACCACAAGCACGTTTGATTGTTGCCCCAAGGTATTCATCCGCTTTAACTCCCGACCGCGTTACAATTTAAATATGACCCAGACTGCACTTATTGAACCCTCAGCACACGGACTGTATTGCCCCGCTGGCGATTTTTATATTGACCCCTGGCGCCCGGTTGCGCGCGCCGTGGTCACCCATGCGCATGCTGATCACGCCCGTAGCGGCAGCCAACATTACTGGGCGGCAGCTGATGGCGAAGCCTTGTTACGCCACCGGCTGGGGCAAGACATCACCCTTACCCCGCTTGCCTATAGTGAGCCGGCCCGTTTTGGCCCCATCACTGTCAGCCTGCATCCTGCTGGGCATGTGCTGGGCTCCGCGCAGGTACGCGTTAGCGATGGCAACAGGGTATGGGTGGTGTCGGGTGATTACAAACGCGACCCCGATCCAACTTGCCTACCGTTCGAGCCCATTGCTTGCGATACGTTCATTACCGAGGCGACTTTTGCACTGCCAGCTTACCGCTGGCCGCCGATGCAAGACGTTATCACTGAGCTCATGGTGTGGTGGCAAGCCAATGCCGAAGCCGGACGAAGTAGCATTTTGCTGTGCTACGCGCTGGGCAAGGCACAGCGCGTGCTCGCCTCACTGCCATCGGTACTGCCTGGCCCAATTTATCTGCATGGCGCTGTAGCCCCCTTAACTGCGCTCTATCGTGACGCCGGTGTTGCCATGGCGCCTGCTGAGCCTGTGAGTCAGGCCGCTAAGCAAACAGACTTCTCCACCAGCCTGATCATCGCACCGCCCAGTGCGGCAGGCACTCCGTGGCTACAACGCTTTGCTGATCCCTCCACCGCATTTGCCTCGGGCTGGATGCGTATCCGCGGGAATCGCCGCCGGCGCGGGCATGACCGGGGCTTTGTCATTTCCGATCATGTGGATTGGCCTGCGCTGCTTCTAACCATAGAGCAAACCGGCGCAGAGCAGGTGTACACCACCCATGGGCGCGCCGAAGAGCTCGTTCGCTATTTGCGTGAGCAGGGCCTAAAAGCCGCACCCTTTGCCACCCGCTATGGCGAAGACAACGAATGAAAAGATTTGTCGAACTCATCGCCCAAATTGATCGGGCCCGCGGCACCAACGATAAAGTGCACTGCCTAGTCGAATATTTTGGGACCGCGCCTGCCGATGATGCAGCCTGGGCGGTGTATTTTCTCAGTGGTAGACGCATTAAACGTCTGCTTGGGCCTGCGCAGCTGAAAGGCTGGCTCGCGCAAGCCAGTGGACTGCCTTTATGGCTGATTGAAGAGACGCATGCCCATGTGGGTGATCTTGCTGAAACCGTAGCATTACTGCTTGACCCCAATGCCGATGATTCGCCGGCATTGCAGCAGGGGCTGAACGAATGGGTTCAAACCCGAGTGCTGGGCTTGCGCGAATTGGATGAGGCCGCGCGGCAGCAAGCCGTGATAACGGCCTGGCAGGCCCTCGATGCCTGGAGCCGGTTTGTCTACACAAAACTGCTCACCGGCGCCCTGCGGATCGGTGTTTCGCAAACATTAGTTGAGCGTGCGCTCGCTGAGGTGACCGGCCAGCCCCGCGCAGC
>LKMJ01002225.1_pt1 | contig 17678 bp, 25 predicted proteins | sample 643391 | NCBI WGS metagenome assembly LKMJ01 (sample SAMN04112250, study PRJNA286221) | soda lake metagenome | biome: soda lake; feature: Kulunda Steppe; material: water; isolation source: sample PL-Br10 brine of Picturesque Lake | place: Russia: Kulunda steppe | collected 2010-07
GAGAGAGAGAGAGAGAGAGAGAGAGAGAGAGAGAGAGAGAGAGAGAGAAAGAGAGAGAAAGAGAGAGAGAGAGAGAGAGGAATCAGGGGGGCAACAACAAAGTATGGATGCAAAAACAGGGACGCAGACCAGGCTCAAGGTGGGCATGCAGCACTACGGCTGTGCGACAAGCCCTTTGTGCCTTTCTTGAGTCCCTGGGTCACTACTCTGCGCTTATCACAAGCAGCAGCAGACCCAACAGCAACAGGCCAGAGCAGGCTTCAACGTAAGGGCGCAAACAATCTGGGGCAAGCGGACACACAGACTGCACGCACGGTGCGTAAGAGCGTGGAGGATGCTCGGGGGGTCCATGCACGCTTCTCAGCACTCACCTCCATTGACGGCAGGCACTTCGTGGAGGGCGTAAGACGAGGCCTTCACAAAGGCACTCATGAAGCCCAGCTTCACGCCGTGCTTCTCCAGGAATGCATCCTGCAAGCAACACCCCCACATACGTCACCTCCACTGCAGCAGCACATTCCCGTGAGAAAGCACGAAGCAGCCTTCAGCTGCACATCCGTGAGAGTGCAGACAGAGACAATACCACTTGCCTACGCAGCACTACCTTGACTTTGATGACTTCAGCAGCCATGCTCCGTCACAACCGAGCATGGCCACGCTTAGAAGTTCATTTGCTTGCAACCACTGCTCATGTAGCGCCCTATAGGTTCAGTCAGTGTCAGTTGCAGGTGCAGTGCAACCCATCTGTGGCCTTCAAGAAAGAAGCGGAGCTCCATTGCACTGTTGAGTCACCTGGCTTTTATCAAAGGCCAGGGTACTTTCAAGCCAAGTCAAAGTGCATCTGCTCTCCATGCTGTAACCTGTGTGTCCAAGGCAGGCTTTAACATGGCAGCACACAACCCCGTCCAGGACTCTGTTCCGTTCCTAGAACGAGCATTGTTTAAGCTGACATATTTGGAGCTTGCCCAGCAGAAAATGAAAGATAGGTCTGCACTGGGTCCTGTAGCCAGTTGCTCAACAAGTTATGAAACGAGCAAGACACTGCCTACCTTATAGGTGGACCGCATCTCCATAAGCGAGCTCATGTCTATTTCGTTGAAGGTGGTCAGCAAGGCCGCAGTATTTTGAGCACCCTTGAGGCGCTCAGCAACGCGCTGACGCAGGCGTGTCATTTTCACGCGCCTGTGTTTCACATGATCGTAATTGCATGTGTGCACCCATCTAGCACGAACAAGTGCACACGTGATCATGCGCAAACAAGTGCACACGTGATCAAGGACATGTGGGATGCAGCATGCCCACAGTGTATGTCATGCAGGCTAGGGAATGACCGTGCTTTTTGCTCATGTATCAGCGAGTCATGACCCAGTCTAGTCTAGCATGAGTGTGTCACGTCAGTGGCATACAGAGGCTGCAGCCTGAGCACCTGACCGCGTGCAGGCCTTCCATCAGGCTCGCCTGTCTTTAGGTCACCCGGCACCCTATCATTGATGCCCTCCTTTGTAGAGCAAGGACTCAGCCCACCATTAATGATGCCCTCCTTTGTAGAGCAAGGACTCAGCCCACCATCATTGATGCCCTCCTTCCCAGAGCAAGGACTCAGCCCACCATTTATGATGCCTTTGTTCATAGAGCAAGGACTCAGCCCACCATAAATGATGCCCTCTTTCCCAGAGCAAGAACTCAACCTACCATTAATGATGCCCTCCTTCACAAAGCAAGGACTCAGCCCATCATCACTGATACCCTCCTTCACGAAGCAAGGATTCAGCGCACCATTACTGATGCCCTCCTTCACAAAGCGAGGACTCAGCCCAGCACCAACCACCAGTGTGCTTTGCCCATGGAGTGTGCCCAGCGTGTGCTCGCAAGACAGTGCTCATTGACAAGGACTGTGGCACACACCTTTCAGGCCTTGGCCCTGGGGCCCCAGGAGCAGGTGCAGATGCAGCAGCAGGGCTAGGGGCAGGGGCGGGCTTGGGCGGTGGTGGAGGGGGGGGTGGCGGGGCAGGCTGCACGCAGCAGGCGTTTTGGAGCAAAAAGCATTTGGAAAGAAAATCTGCAGGAGGGCCATATGCTCATGCCAGCAACATTGTGATCGCCATCCCGTATTGTCTCTCCCCTCCCATGCCAACTAATAGCAGATTTATGCCGCTGGGAAACCAGTGTGGCCACCGCAAGAGGGACACTGTGCTGCGCAGTCAGTGCTTGCACCCCCCCCTTCACCACCCCCCTCACTGGCCAATATAAGTCCTCATTCACAAGCATTCCAGCACCTTGCAGTCAACAATAACTCTGTCCATGATCCTGGTACAGTGAGTTGCCTCTTTGTTGATGGGCTCAGCAGCGTTCTCAACCAGTATGTCAACGTTCCATTTGCACCATTCCATTGTGCCGATCCTCGCCGGCAGTGCGCACACACTGGCGCACCATGCGCAGCAGCATCAGAAGCACGAGCATGGCAAAGTAGCAATCCAATCATGCTTTGTCATTGCCTGACCTTGGGTGGGGGCGGGGGTTGTGCCATGGAGGCCTCAAAGCCTCGCTCAGCTACTCTACGCGGCTCTGCGTGGGGGGGTGGAGGGGCAGGCCCGCCTGCCTGCGGAGGCTCGTGGGTCGAAGGCTTGGGGGCTGTGATAGGACGGGCAGCAACAGAATATAGAGGGGTGCACCAATTGGTGCAGCTGAGGAGTTGATCGGTCACACCGAATTTGAGCTAGAAAGACAACACAGCCGTCACTAAATCTGAGGTAATGGAGGTGGGATGAGCTGATGGCGTGCATCAATTGCATGAAAATGAGCATGGAATGGCGCAAGCTTGCCCCCACCTGCTGCAGCCTCTGCTCCGACATCCACCCTTACGAACTCGTGGCCCACTTGTACGACGTCTGACTCCTGGGAAGTCACAGCACGCAATGGTCCTCTGCTGCTACTGAGGGGGTATCAACGTGCAAGAATGCTTCAGACTGCCTTGCTAAGACCTGCACAATCCGGGCTTCAATAGGGCAAGTGCGTCTGCAAGATTGTGCCACACACAGCTGCTCCGCTTGGCACATGTTGGCATCACAAGAACAGCAGCATGTCACCTTCTCGGCGCTTGAGGTTTACAGGTGAAACTGGAATGTCACCTTGATGAGCAGCTCCTTGATGACGCCAGGTGCTGATTGCTGGTACTTGACATCAATGGTGACTTTGTCTGTCTCGATCTGTGCTATGATGTCGTCCTCCTTTACCGCCTCCCCTGTGTTTGCATGTTGGTCGGTCCCACTTGCTCAGTGAGCCTTCGCCACTGGTAAGGTGCTTGCAGGAGACATCTGATTATCAAAGCACAAGCACAGAGCCTGGAGCTTGGCATGGCAAGTGACGCACACAGGCAGCGCTGCAGCCTGAAAAGCGCAGTCGCCAGCTAGCAGTGTGATTGCACTCGAGGACATGCTTTGTCATTCTCCTGCGAGCATCCTGCCTGGCTGTGAAAAGCGCTTAGGCTTCTCCAAGCCTTGCATGCTCTTTATAGAGGCTAAAAGGCAAGGCAGCTTCTCAATAGCTCCCAGGCCCAAGCCGCTAGTCCTTGTGAGATGGCGCAGGCGCGCTTTCTCTAGCACAAATAAGCACCTGGTTGTTTCAGGATGGCTGCCACTGTGCCCTCAGAAACAGACTCTCCCATTGGAGGAATCTTGATGGTCATCAGTTCGTTGGTGGGCAGCGTTGACCGAAAGCCTCGCAGGTATGTCATTGATGGCGAGGCAGCGAAGCTCAGGGCTATTGGGTGCAGGAGGCTGCTGCAGCTGTTCGTGCTGCATCCACTGCTGCTCCATTGCCGTTGGCTACAGAAAGGGCGATGGGAGGAGACAAGCAGAGGAGGAGCAGGCTCAGCAGATGGGCTACGAGATGCTGCATGAGTAAATGCCCGTTCAATCTGTCTGGAGACGTTTGCGTAAACGTACGCAGAGTCTCTCGCGCTTCATGATTGAATTCTGACCCAACACAAGCAGGCCACAAGCGCTCCCTCACCTCAGCTCAGCTGCTTGATGGAGATGGGCCACCTGCTGCCCCAGCAGAGCCCCTGCACGAGACATGCCGGGACCCAGAAGTCCCTTACGTTTCCAAATGCCCTTGCTGTTTGCGCCCTATGCCCCATTCGACATTCAAAGCCTGCAACTTCAATAGCGTATGGACTCACCACATAGCTGCGGCAGGACTGTGTCACCAAGAACGCCGGAGTTCACCCCCTGTTCCATCGTGAGGAATGCGACGAAAGAGAGGGACGAAAGCTTTAGTACACTTGTATCGAGAGATTTCCACGATCAAGCAGCCAAAGGTCGCGTCGGACCCACGTACCCTTGCCGTCACGGATGACAGACCCCGCAGGACCTGGGCACTCCCTCGTAACATCCTCCACAGAATGTTGAAAACAAAAGTTTGGTTAAATCAGCAAAGAATGTGTTGAGAAGCCCATCAGAAAAAAAGAATAGGAATCAAACAAATCATTGATTGCTGGGTTGCTCAAGCTTTTGCTTTTTCTCAGGAGGACCCCCGATCTCAGGAGGTGCCCCCTCTCCCTGCTCTTGCCCTGCTGTAGCCTGAGCTACCTCTGCTGTTGCTGCCGGAACCTCTGTATCAGGCTTGCTCTCCTGAGGAGGCTGCTGCTGCTGCTGCTGCTCACGTGCCCTCTCAGCTTTTGTAGGCTGATTTTGCTGGATAGGGGGACGTCCATGGCGTGTCTTGGGCCCCCAGTTGGCAGGATTCTGTGGGCGAAGGCGTGACATGAGGTGATCAAGAGCCTTTGGGATGGGACTCGTTGCTTCGCGGGTGTTCTGAGAAGGCAAGCAGGTGCATAGGTAGGAAGGCTGTCGAGGGAAAGCTAGCCAAATACCCACTCTCCCCATCTCCCTTATCAACTTACCAGCGCAAAACGTGAACTTACCAGCACAAAACGTGGAGTATCATCCCTCTTGATGGCTCCCTGTGCCCTGGAGAAGTTGGCCACTAGCGTGGGTTCCTTGGACAGCAGCTTGGTTGAGTAGGCAGAGGGGTCCTGAGAATTGCAGGCAAAAGCATTCATCAAGTAATCAAGCAGCGTCTGGAGCAGGGAGGCTGTTTACCAAGTAGCTTGTCGTCCCGGCAGGCAGCAAGCTGGATGAAGCGCGAGCGTTTTTAAGGCAACAATCCCTAGCTGGCTCAGTTGCAAGAAGGTCCTGCACTGCTGCCCGGCACGGCATGGCTGCCCAGTCCATGCTCAGGCCAACAGCTGATGACCCTTGAATGGAAACGTGTGCTTTTCTCACTCATGCGAAGCGACCAGCACGCCATGCACATGTCACGCTCTTGCGCCCCTAACTTGTTGGCTCCCCTGTAGTCACATGCACATGTCCAGACACATACACGCGCGTGCGAAGTGGGTTGGAAAGGAGGGTCAGGCCTGCCGCCCCAGGCCACACCCGTTCACACCTTAGCAGTGACGGGGTGGTCCTTAACCCAGCAGCGGATGATGTCCCAGATGGCCTCAGGTGGGGCGTCTGTTTTCAAAGCCAGCGGGTTAGCATGCGACCCTGATACCCTGTGGAGCCAAGGACAGCACAGTCGACATGTCTGAACAACGAAGCCTGCGTGCCTTCAGGAGTGAAGCACAGGCGGTATTAATGCATGCACATGAAGGCGGGGCAGCAGCAAGCAGTTGCTCACAAGAAGAGGACGCACAAGCTTGGAGGCTCAGCAGGCACACACGGCAGAGGCAGGGCAAGCGTTCAGGCAGCTGATGGTCCATCCACAAAGAGCTTGGCTGGAGGCCCCACCAGGCGCTGCCTAGCCGGGTACTTTGCAAGGAGCAGTGCTGCACACAGGAGCCTCAAAATGTGCCTGCCCCAGGCGGGTTCTGCGACCAGAGCTCAGGCTGCACTTGCAGCACAGGGGGCCGCGCGGCATTGGGCTCCGCTCAGGGCAGGGGAGTGTGCTGTGAGGATGTGCAATGGGAATGTGCTGTGGGTGCCGCAAGCGCGCAAGCCATGGGCAGAGGCGGCGCACGCAAGCAGTGCAAGGCACCGGTTCACAGCCCAGGGCGGCCCCGCCGGGCCAGGGCGCCCACCAGAACGGTGGGCATGGCGGCCCGGGGAGCAGAGTGCCTCTGGCTGCTATGCCACGGATGTAACGGGCGGCAGGCACGGGTGGTGAGCATGCCGGCAAGGCGGTGAGCATGCCCGCGCGCGCTTGCAAGGCATGCACACGCCTGCCGCCCTGACATGACCCGTGGGGAGGCAGTGATGGCAGCACGAATGTGCAACAGCGACTGTGTGGCCACGCTAGCATGGCTGCAAAGCTGTGGGCCCCAGATGAGTTGCTGCATTTCATGCAAGGAATCCGTACACTCAGCTGTGCAGGATGCCCGCTAAACCGGCGTCAACCCCTCCTGGCAAACAGGAGGCACAGTGCGTCCCCTGCTGCAAGCCATGAATGCAAAGCAGCAGGCCTTGCTCTGCAGTGCAGCGCACAGTACAGGCAGGCCCTGGCTGCTGTGCATGTGCGCATACGAATGCACAGCACGAGCCATGCTCTACGCACCTGAAGCCTGCGTTGATGATTGCACTCTTGAAGACTTCCAGCTTGGGCGACTGTGCCTTCACCGTCTTGCACACATCATGGATGTTATAATACCTGCAGGAGACACAGGTTGCGCAAGGTGCAGGCATGCAGGCAAGCTTAGGGCATGTGAGCTGTGCAAGGTCCCGCAGCTTGCCTGGCCGACACCCGCAACAAAGGCTGCTGCTGCTTTGGAGGCACATGTAGCAGGGGCCATCTTCTGGAAGGCATGCTGCACCGCGGTGCTGCCACCGGTCGGCACTTCTCCCCCTAGGCATGCGCCTACATGCACATGGCCACCATCATGCACACACTCGGTAGCGAGCTGCTCAACTGTGTCCAAGCTGGAATACACACTGAATTAGCATCCCTTAGGCAAACGATCTGCGTCCCCAGGAGAACGGGTAGCTCAAACTCACAGGGGCACGTCTGGCAGCTCGTCGGCGATGGAGGCCAGCAAGCCTTTAACTTTGGCGTACTGTGCGTACCTGTGTGTGCCATCCACCCACAAGCGAACACACACACACACACACACACTGTTGAAGCTGTCCAGGAAGCAATGCGGGCTGCATACATGCGGTGAGTCCAGGGAATATGATCGGGGAATGCAGCAAAGCATCTGAAGCCCCCCAGGCCGTGGGCATGAACAGGGGCAGTCAGAAGATATGAGGGTGATGGAGGTGGATGCAAGTTTGGCAGCCCATGCGGTGCTCGGCCTCCGCCTGGCAGGAAGGAATACGGCATAGGTCTGAGCCAATGCCAGAGGTGACCATCCATGGCAACTTGCATTGTTTCCCAATGGGCTCCCAAAAGCAGGGACAAGGCATCCTTGTTGCCCCACAGTACATCAGTACGAAACACTTGTGGCAAGTTTGCAGAGCGTGCTGCCAGGCTTGCAGTGGCTGCCATGTTGTTGCGTGCAGTGAGTGGGGGGCCGTGTGGGACCCCTGATGGGACCATGTGTGCCTCATCATCATGGCTGTCAGTACCCTCCACCTCCCTTCCATAACCGCTGGATTCAATTTGGTGCATGCAAATGAGGGGTGTCAGGGGCAGGCGTGGGTGAGCTCAGGCAAGGTTCCCACTGACTTCAAGCGCACTGGCGTGCCTGGCAGAGAGAAGGCAGGGCTCATGCAGACCATGGGCAGGCATCATGCGCAGGGTGTGCAAGGCTGCGCGCGCACACCTGCTCTTATCCCTGTCTAGATCTGAGATCAATGCTTGCACAAAGGTGGGGTCATGGATGGGGTCGCTCCAGATGGGGCCACCCATGAGGTAGCTGCTTCCCGTCTCTGGGCACCTGCGGTGCATGGACGACACAGCACGCGTGTGCACATGCGCATTCGTGAAACCAAGCCAATAGGCTGCTTCCTGCACAGGGACAGGCGGGCTGCATTCTCGACCTTGCGTGCTAAGCACTGCCGGGGCGGCAGGCGCCTTTGCATACATCTGCTCAAGCACACACTTGTCAACCTAAATGGTTGCGGCTGTGCGGCCATGGCTCATTGGGCTGTGGGGCGGGGTGCTGCATTGGGGAAGACCAGCTTGGCTGGTGAATTGCAGGCTCGTCACCGCGCCCCGAACAGGCAGACAGGGATCCCAGATTCTGCAGGCACTGGCGGGCAAGCAACAGTCTGCAGAAGGCCATGTCGGACCCACTTGTGGGACGGCACAGCAGGTCCATGGCTGGGCATGTACTTCACGCTCTTGTCATTGACCTGCGCAGGCAGGCACCGCAGGGCAAGGGGTTTGGAGCTGGCTCGTCTGGGAGCAGCGCTCCTCTACCTGGGAGCAGCGCACGTTGCAGGCGAAGCACTCACCACAGTTCAGGCAGCTAGGAGCATGGGAAAGCAGGTCCACACTGATCACAGGACAGGCCAAGAGCAATCAATGACTGGACAGGGCACAGACACACTCCTCACGGAGCACAGAAAGCCACAGAAAGCGGTCCTGTGACCCATCCCAACATGCAAAGCACACACGTCTTTGTTACATGCAAAGCACACATGTCTTTGTTACATGCAAAGCACACACGTTTTTGTTACGCGCAGGAAGACAGGAAATGTTCCGCGCAGGAAGATAGGAAGGTGCAATCCCACCCTCGGCTGGTCAAGCCTGAGGAGACTTGAACCAAGAGGCAGCATGGAGCTGATAGGACACAGGAAGCTTGTGCCAGACGCTCTGTCTCCGTCTTGGTCTTCAAGAGGGCAAGGGGCTCAAAACACAGCATTTTGCACAGACTTGCGTCAAACAATCTGTGAACATGGCAGGGCAGCTGGGGCTGAGCCGCACCTTCTTTTGACCCACAGGCTGAAGCCAGAAGGAGTCGCAGCCTGAGCTCTGCCATACATAGGACAGCCGGCAAGGTGCGTTCTTCACTTCTGCTGCGCTAGAGTACACGCGCACAAAAACGCGGATGTAGAAATCGATGGACATGCTGAGCACTGGCTTGATGTAGCGCTTGTACCTGCACACCCACAAAGAAAAAGCAAGCATGCGTGAGTGAGGTCTACTAAGGGCTTGCCTGCAGGGCGCTGCAGCCGCACGCGTCCCTCTTGAGCAGCCGCGGTTTGGTGGTGGAAAGAGCCAGCTTGCCATGGGACTAGGCACCCTGCCGAATCTGTGCACACGCGCGCATGCCTCTGCATGCTGGAATGCACAGCCCGCACGCAAGGCTTTCCACTGCCCACCCACTACCACCACCACCAGCGACGTTGAAGCCGAGCGCTGCAGAGCAGCAGCAACCATCCGGTCAGCGCAGGCCACAGTGCATTCCGCACAGGGGTGGATCCCCTCTATGCGGTGCTGAATGAGAATAGCACTGTGGCATGCAGCACGCTCAGACCAGCCGCCACGCAATTCCTAGTGGTCAAGGGTGTAGAATAGATGCATCCCGTGTGCTCTGTGTGTGGCATGCGCACCTCCCCGCGTGCGACTCGATGCAGGCCAGCAGGATGCGCAGCGCCATCTCATGGCAGTAGGGGCGGTGGATGGGGTAGGCGCCGTAGTTGGACCAGCAAGACACACTGCGCGGCGGGCAGCAGGGGCAGCCTGTGGTAGGGAGCGGGCGTGAGCAGCCCTGGGTCTTCAGGGGTGCCCATCAGGGGCAGGCCCCTGGCTTGCAGGCTTCGCGCGTGCAGCCCAGGTGCTTTTCTTGCCAAGGCAGGTTCTTGCACGCAGTGCAAATGCCGCAGGGCCACCAGCACTCATCTGTCTGCTCAGCAGGTATCGGAGTACGCGAGGGAGGTGCAGGGGCATTGATGCCACAGGTGCAGCAATGCAGGCGGGCCCGTGCCAGATGCGATGCATGTTGAGCTCATTCAGAAGACAGCAAGCCCCTGGCGTGCACTGGATACTCTCAGGCACAGCGCATGTACACACACACACACACGCACGCACGCACGCGCATTTGGGATCATGCGCACACGGGCCTGTGCATTGCAGCCAGTGCGCACCTGTTGTTCCCGCACAGGTTGGCCATGTCTGTTGCTGTGACCAGCAGCAGGCCGCCCTCCCGCACGCTTTGAACCGCAGAGTCCAGCAGCTTTGCTGGCGTGCCGTATGGATCCAGGTCCACCACATCATAGGCCTGGGGCCACCACAGCAGAGTGGTCGAGAAGGTGAGGGGGTCTTTTTATCCCAATCCCTGTCGTACAAGCACATACGCAGCCTAGGACATACGCAACCTACAGCACGCACATGCCGCACGAGCCACACCCGCACAGCACGCACACGCGGACCCCGATGCACCCACTGGCCGCAACGCACAGCGTGTGTGCATCCGCGCTGCTTTTGCTTGTGCAGCCACCACACCCCCATGAGCCACACGCAGCGAGCAGGAGCGTGCACACGCACAGATGCCGACCACGGAGGAAGAGCAGACCAATAGCTGCTTGCGCGCGCGCGCATGACCCATCAGTTGTGATGCACCTACCAGTCCACCCCATGCCATAAGGACAGAACCATGCAAATCTGGTGGTGGGCGCAGTTACATGTGCGCCTACAGACAGGCACTGCCAACCAAGGGTGCGTGTCCCCATACCAGCACCACCACCACCACAGTAGCCCTCACGCGCGTCTTGGGACTGCACCATGGGGGCCGCGCACATTGGGGGATTGCATCATGACCACGCGCGCGTCACTGGACAGCACACGGATGCGCTCCTCTGCCGTGGGCCCGTTGAACGCCACGTTGCGGCGCATCGACGCGCACACCGCGGGGTCCAGGTCATTGGCATCTACCCGCTTCACACCGGGCACCTGCACAGACAGATGAGGCGCAGAAATACCGCCATCGTTAGTGCAGGGGGACAGCCACTGGGGGGAAGGGGGAGGGGAGCTTGCGATGTGAGGTTGTGCACTGAGGTCTTGGGGCCCAGAGCAGCACCAGAGGGCAGCATTGAACTTTGAGCCCACCAGCCCCCTGGCCAAGACTGAGCCTTAGCGCTCCACTGCTCAGGACTACTTGATGAGGGGGTGGTGCAGACTGGGCGCTGGTTGGGTGAGGGCCGTGCTCAGTGCGTGCGCCCCCCACAGCCCGGGGCACCTGGGGTAACATCCTCAGATAGACAAGCAGTGGCAGGTGCCTGTGCTTGCCCCGTATCCTGGCATCTGTGCCCGTAGCTGACTCATGAACTTGCACAAAGCCATGCCAGGCTTGGGCGAGCACAAGCGCATGTATGCTGTGCAGTCCCCTACCCACTCATCACACCACGTGCAGACCTCCAACCACAACATTGCCAGCCGTCCATGCACCACTCCAGGTGTGCAGGTCAACAGCAGCAGCCCCCGCTGCAGCAGCGCTAGGCCCGGGCAGCCCTCACCTCTAGCGCGTACCGGATGGAGCGCAGGCCTGTCGCGGCAAGGCCCTCCAGGATCACGGCCCCCTGCGCCACGCAGCACACCAGCACACCCCCCAGGGCTGACGAGACATTGGACGGTCCGCAGGCCATGCAGGGCCCTTGTCAGCGCCAGGGCAAGGGTATACGACAAGGGGAAAGGGGAGGGTGTACAGCCGCATCTGCTGACCAAGGGCCTTGCTGGCCTTGGCCCCTGACAGCGGGGAACCCCCAAAGCTGGCGGCTGCAGCAGCTGCCCTGCCCGCGTTTGCATGGCCTTGGGCACTGCGGGCACATGGTGGTAGGCGATGTGCAAATCCCACAACACGCCAAATGCTGGTGTGCCTGACCGTCAAAATGCACGGTCGGCAAGTGGATTACCGTTACGACCAACATGTGGGTTCACTCCGCAGGTGGCAGCAAGCAGAGGCAGCAGGCGCCTTCTGAGTGCTAGGCAGGTAAGAGGACCACAGGAGCCAAGCAGGGTGTACACGTTCATACGCGTGCACTGTCTGCATGAGCGAGTGTGCATGAGCGCGTGTGCTAAATGGTCATTGCGAGCCATTCCCAGATTTCCCAGGCATGTGCAAAGCATGGCCACATAGCTTTGTGCCACCATAAGATCCCCATGTGAATGAGGACAGGCAGGCTGCAATGGCCAGCGATGAACAGCTAGCAGCGCAGCGCTTCTTTGAAGCAAGGGCACGGCAGCGGCGGAGGCTCACCACTAGCACAGCAGACACATTGTCAAGGCCCCCCCGCAGCGGGCTCCCCCTAAACCAGGGCCGGCACAACACATACGAAAATGCAGCGCGAATCGGCCACAAGGGCCCTACCTTGCTTTGGTCCTTGTGTTGCTGCTCCGTTTGCCCCTGCTGGGGTGTACTGGATGAGGGATGGCCCTGGGCTGTAGCTGCACTCCCCTGCTGCTGACAGCTGCCGCCTGCTTCTCCGTCCTGCTGCTGACTGCTGCCACCTGCTTCCTTGCCCTGATGTTGCGCCCCTGACGGCTGCTGCTCCTCAGGCCCTGCCTGCGCCTGGCAGCCTGGCTGCTGCTGCGGCTGCTGCTGCTGCTGTTTCTGGCCTTTTGGCTGGCGCTGTTTCCTCAAGGCCCCCTGCTGCTTGTCTTGAGCCAGGATGGGGAGGAAGGTCCGCAGCACAGCGGTGGATATGTCCCTGTTGGTGCACTGCGATGAGGTGGAGAAGCAAACACTGAACATGCATGTAGCTCAGGCCAAGGGAAGGCCAGGCCTGGCTGGTTCAACATTCTTAGCATCTCAAACAGCCTGCATCACTACCTGTTAAACTGAGAAATGTAGCAGCGTGAAGGTGTGAAGTGCCCGGCCTCATTGGGCTGTGAATACGGGAGGCGCACAGAATGTCCAAGCAGCAAGTGCGCTGAGTGCAGCTCGTTCCAAAACCAGCTTTGTGTGTGTAAATGTGCATGATAAATAAGACACTTTGTACATCTGGTACGGAGCACGCATGCACATTAACACAGACAAGTGCCACAAGAGCAAGAGCGTGGCATGCTGAATGTCTGCAGAGATATTGACTAAGGCTGCATGGAATCATTGTGTGCAGAAACTAGCAATCTCACTGCATACCACTGCTTGTACAGCAGACCTGTGCCTCATTGTAGAACACATCATTCCCACGTAGCAAAACTGAGGCCGCCCCTTCCTTTAAAACCTTGCAATTTGCTGGAACAACGCCCCTGCATGTCCAAAAGCAGCACGTGTGGGCATCAGGAGGTGGCCAACGCATGGCATGCATGGCGAGTTTGCGGATGAGAGTTACACTCACGCTTGCTGCGGCTGTTCTAGCTCCATATTATTTCTCATTAAAATTCAAAGAATTTAGAGCGACAAATGTAGAGCGACATTGCGCCGCCGTTTTCCAGAATGAAAAAGAAAGAACTACGCATTTCTAATTTATTTCTTTGATTTTTCATGCGCTCTCTACGCCCTGAAGCAAAAGGGGTGCATGCAAAATGTCGGCCTTCTTTCCAGCTTTGTTGTAGGTTACTGCCTGCAAGCATTGAGAAAGTGAGATTGAGGTCATCAACTGAACTGAATGCCACACTTGCTCACCCTCGTCTGTGAATGAGAGCACCACTCGATGCTAGGTTTGATGCGAATTGTTAGAAGCCATGGCTAGTTCATGCACAATCCAACTGCAGAATCATCAATAGTCCATGCGCATCACGCGGGGCCAACTTTTTACAACATGCTAGCGCCCTCAAGGCATGGGACAGGGCTACATTGCAGTGGCTACCTGTCAGACCCGCACTCAGCCTGTCATTACCTGGTAGAAGATGAAAGCGTCCAGTGAGACTGTGCCAAAAGTACCAGCCAGCCATGGTAATTGGGCCCGAAGTTGGCTAGTGTCCTGTGAGACACGAAGTTGAGCATCTAAATGTTGATATGCTTAAGTTCAGCGGGTGGTCTTCCTTGAGCTCAGGTCGAGAAGGGAATCCTTGTTTCTTTTCCTCCGCTTGCCTCAGGGAGCGGCAAAGTGCCCTAGGACTGCAAAAGTAAAACCCGATGCAATATCATGCCACATCATGATGCAATTATGGACAATTTAATGCTCACAGGAGGCCAGCCACCATGAAGATTCCTCTTGCTTTTACACAGAAGGTGTCTTCATAAATGACTACGACCAGTTGCAAGATCATGACTTTCACACAGATTCGTACCCTCTTGACCTGGCCAGGTCATAGAGGAGAAAATATGTGTTATCTCGTTGCTCACATCTAGTCAGGAAGGCACAAGCTTACTCTAATCATGGATCAGGTGCAGCACTGGGGGTTCCAAATTAGTTGACTTGCGCCCGGTAACAACAGGGCAGAGCACGAGCCATGTTTTGCGTACCTCAGTGCGCAGAAGCATACTGGATCCAGTACACAGGTTGGCACACACGCACAGGCAGAACATAGCCAAGGACAGGCCTTCAGCTGACCTGCAAGCAGCACCGCAATAATTAACATGCCATGATATGGTTGAGGGAGTTGAATTATGTATAGTTCCTCGCGCCAGGTCAAGAAAGTCATCGCTTAACTGTTAGGAGATTTTTCAGTTTAAGCGTAATTATGCATACAAGCACAGGCGCAAGCTGTGATTCACTTGCATATTTGGTCTCATGTCGACACATAATGCAGGGGAAGCCAAACTGCAAATGGTGAGGGGTTTAAACTAGTCAAAGCAACTTCTCATGTGCGCATGGAGCAGAATGAAAGCTAGGAAGCTATGAGATGAAACAACTCACTGGCGCTCCCGATTCTTTATGATCTGGGAAAGCCGCGCTGACAAGTACATGGCAGTGCTGCAGTATCCGAAAACAGTACCCAAGACCTGCAAAAAGAATCAGGTCAAGACAGACAGCATGCACGATTAAACCGTGACTTTAGGTATCACTAAGCGCGTCGGGCGAAGGCCTTATCACAGATGAAGAGGCTGATGTTCTAGCCTATAATTCAAGGTCAGGCTGCAGAGCGGGGGGCCAGAGCAGGAGATTGTAAGGAAAGCCTAGGGGTTTGAGCGCAGTGGAGGAGCAAATTCACCACGTAACATTTCCCTCCACCTGGGCCAATCCGTCAAAGGGGCACATGCTTACGCCTCAGGGCTTGCCCCAGGATCCAAAGGAGCTGCCCATTAGAGACAGGCATGCAATCGAGGTACACAGCATATATATTGACCACACACTCCGAGGCATACCTGCTGAATCTCATGGCTCCTCGTCCACCACCATGCCCCCCCGCCCCCTCCCCAGCTGACCAGTCTCTCTCTGTCAGAACTTTTCCTGCCCCCCTCAACCACTGGGTTTTCAAAGTGCCAATGACTGCCGCCAACAGCTTCGTGCCAGGTGCTGCTAAAGCCGCCACTCAAGTCCTCGGCGTTGAGCAGCGACCTCCTCCAGTTGCTGTGCGGACCACCCTCCTGCTGCAGGGCATTCCCCCCAGCTTGCGCACCCTTTCCAACTTTTCTAAGGGATGTCATCTCTTGAGCAACCCCCCCCCCCCTTCAAGGTTCCCAGTGCAACAGTGCCCATCATGATGAGCGCCAGCACAGAAATGCTAAGCATAATACTCCTGCTCATGCACCTTGCCGCCCTGCTGTGTCCCAGCTCAGTCAACCCAACCCAACCAACGCGGCTAAGTCCCTGGGAGGAATCTACACTGCTGCTGCTGCTGCTGCTGCTGCTGCTGCTGCTGCCGCTGCTGTGGCTATGGCTGATATTGCTAGTGCACAGCATAGGGGGGCTTGGTGATGGGGGAGGTGGCTCTGAGGGAGTGAGCTCATTGCATTCCTGCTGATGATGATCATGATGCTTGCCAAGTTGCTCAGCGTGGTGGTGATGATGGCTGTGGTGGTGGTGATGGCGGTGGTGGTTCCTCTGATGCTTATGGCGATGCAAGTGGAGATTGTGTTGAGGAGCAGGAGGAGAGGGGGCGGAGAGCGCTTGCCTCTCCATGTTGTGCCGCCTCCTTCTGCTGTAGCTTTGTGCCCTCCTCCGGCTTTGCAAAGCAGTGTAGTATACAAACCTGAGGGTGTGGGTATTTGAGCTTTTCGTACACCAAAGCTTGCACGGCTTAAGGCTGTCAGATTCATGCTTGACAGGCTTGCCTGAGCAATAAAACAGGAGCGTGCTTACCCCTGAATCCTTACAAAAATACATCTAATCGCACTCATCCGCAGAGACATTATAGCCCTCCTTCATACACATACATATTCAAGTATGCACCCGCTCACACACACACACACACACACATACACACACACACACACACACACACACGACATAGCTTAGGCCATCTCGTGCAGGGATCCGCCTCTCTCACTGGGTAAGCATGACAACATCCGCGCATATGAAGTAGCCGGCGGTAGCAGTCGTCGTCAAGAGCTGCTCCCCTTGCAGAAGGCACCCCAAGAGATTCAAGGTGTCACCTGCGCATATGACCATTGGCAATGTTGGGGGTCGTGCATAAAACCCAGGTTGAGACACAAACTCATCTGTGCCCACACTTACCAAGAAACCATTGAGCCAGGAACCAGACACTCAGAGCATCTGCACTTTGGTTCCGCATGTTGTCCAAAAACTGCATGAGCCAGAATTAGGTAGGCAAGCCACAATTGGAGTTTAAAATTTTCCGTTCTGATTAAAGAGGTTTACATGCGGTAGTGACATGAGTAGCGAGCTACATATACAAAGGTCCCCCTTGAACAAAGGCCTCTTTCTCACAAGAGAACCCAGCGCACCTGCGGCAACTGGGCACAGACCCAGATGCCAATGGCCAAAAGCCCCAAGCCAAAGCCAAGATAGTCATCCAGATCATACAAGCAATCATGGAAATGCTTGGCCACGAACACTACGGCACCCTCATCACACTTCCACGCTCCCATTCAATTTCAATATTTCCACATTGCAAGTGGGCGCCAAATAGTTTACAAAATATTAGACAAGGAATGCACGGCTGACAAGAGAAGAGGTTGCCCGGAGTACTAGCCTGAAGAGTAAGATCGTTCATGCAAGGTTGTGCATGTTTATTTATGAACGTCGTCAAGTTCAATCATGCACGCGCATACTCATACACACAAACGCTTGTGCGTACCCCCCCCTCCCCTCCCACACACACACACTCACACACATGCACACGCACGCACACACACACGCACACACACACACACACACACGCGCGCGCGCACACGCACATGCGCACGCGCGTGCACACACACACACGCACACACGCACACACACGCACATGCGCGCACCACAGGGAGGGCACTGAGCACATGTCGGGCAAGGACGCCACCGCGCTGTGGCAGGCGTGGTGTGTGCTGGAGGCCAAGCAGCGCGAGCTCGCCCCCCCCGCCATGCGCCAGCTGTTCAAGCGCGCCATCGAGTGCAACCCACGCTCCCGGTGCGTGTGGTGCACGCGGAGCCGTGCGGTGTGGCAGTGTGTGGGTGCATTTGTTTTGGGGGGGCTGCTGTGCTGTGCATGGGGCAGTGCTCCTCACGCACGCCACCGCGTGCAACCCGGGCCCACTGTGCATGTGGCACGCGTGGTGCCGCGCGTATGGCGCGCGTGGTGCCATGCGGTGTGTTGCGTGGCTTGGTGCAGGGTGCGGCGTCATATTGGGGGGTTGCTGTGCTGGGGAGGTGATACATGGGAGGGTTATATTGAGGTGATTATATTGAGGTGATTATATTAAGGTGATACGTGGGAGGGTCATATTGGGGGGTTGCTGTGCTGGGGAGGTGATA
>LKMJ01002226.1_pt1 | contig 17675 bp, 20 predicted proteins | sample 643391 | NCBI WGS metagenome assembly LKMJ01 (sample SAMN04112250, study PRJNA286221) | soda lake metagenome | biome: soda lake; feature: Kulunda Steppe; material: water; isolation source: sample PL-Br10 brine of Picturesque Lake | place: Russia: Kulunda steppe | collected 2010-07
CCCCCCCCCCCCCGCCTTTCAAGCCCCTGGGCCTCGCACCTTTGAGTTCCGTGTCCTCAGTAGCTAGAACCAGCGCGTGGCTTCCCAGCAACGCCACCGCCACGCGGGCGTGCAGCGCCAAGATGGGCGCCGGTCCCCTGCCATGCCGCCCCGGCGACAGCAAGGCGCGCCGAGCCGCTCTGCTGCCTGGCTGCCGCAGGTGCAGCCAGGGCCAGCACGGCACAGGGATGCCCCTACCCTGCCCGTGTCCTGGGGGAGCATCCGCGCCTCCCCAGCTGCTGGTACCACTGCCACCACTGCCGTGGCTCACCAGCCCGCTGCCAGTAGGCGCCCAGACCCCTAACCCCTCCAGCCAAGCCTCAGGCTGCAGCGCCCAGGGCAGCAGCCCCCCGTGCGGCCCCCTGCTGACGCCCAGCTGGCCGCCGGCCCAGCTGCCGCCCGCCATTGTTGCAGCCGCCGCCACCTCGTGCCGGCAGGCAACGCTGCCCAGACTTGTAAGCAGGGCCGGCGCGTCAGGCGTGGGCGCCTGCACAAGGCCGCCTGCCTCAGGGATTTGCACAGGGGAGCTGCCCAGCTGGGGGAGGGCCACGCTGTTCGTGCGGAAGCTGCTGTCAGCACCACTGCTGGCCCGAGCATAGAGGCCCAGGCTGGTGGGCAAGGACAGGGCGGTGGTTGCCTCTTGCCCCTTTGGCCCCCGCGTTGTGGCTGCGCTGCCGCTGCACACCGAGCCTGGCATGCAGGGCAGGGGCGCCAACGCGGCTGCGCACTGCCCCCCCACCTCACGCGGCTCCTGCTCCTCACACTGCAGCTGCGGCTGCGGCTGCCAGCGCCCTGGCTGCTGCGTGTGGGCGTGCAGAAGGGCAACGGGGGACGCGACGGGGGCCACCACACGCGCTGCCGGCGGCATGCTGGCCTGCCCAGGTGCCAGGGTGCCCACCAGCCAGGCCAGGCCAAAGAGCCCCAGCAGCAGCAGGGCCGCCAGTGGCGGCGCCTCGCCGTCTTGCACGCCGTCCATGGCAGGCATGCTGGCTGCAGGCGGCGAGGGAGGCTCGCTGGGGGACATGGCTGAGTTGCCACCAGTGGCGTGTGTCACACCTGCGAGGGTGGGGGGTGGGGTTGCGCGGGGCTGGGGGCTGGGGGCAGGCAGGCAGGGGTTGAGCCTGGGAGTTCAGTGCACTTGCAGGCCTGCTTGGCATTGTGCTCTTGGCAAGCTGCCCATGGTGCATGCAGCAGCGCTGGGCCGGGCATGCCCTTTTCGATGCACAAGCAGGCCGCCACTGCGCGATGCGTGGAGCCTCCAGGCCTACCCTGACGAAATGATTGGCTCAAATTTGGCACACTGCACACCTGTCTTGCTGCGCGCCTGCCTCGCTGCTCTAACACGCCCAAGGCTTGCATGCGCATGCACACACGCGCAGGCACAAGCGCGCACACACATTCACATACATATACGAACACACATGCACACACACAAACATGCGCACACGCACATGTGCGCACGCAAACATACACATCTACACACGCATAAACACAAACGCATGCACGCACACACGCACGCGCATGCACGGACGCACGTGCACGCGCACAGGCATACACTCATGCAGGGCTATGGGGGATGTGTGTGCGCACGTGTGTGCACGCATGTGTGTGTGAGAACACCTGTGTGATACAATGACATCTTGACGTGACACGCAGCACCATGCAGCCTCTGCCACAGCAGCTCACCATGCGGCTCAGGCCCATTGGCCCTCAGGAGCCCTTCGCTCTCGCCGGCTGCTCTTGCAGGGTTGGCCACCACAGCCGCAGCAATCCCTGCTGCTGCAGCCAGCGTCGCTGCCCCAGGAGCTGTGGCGGGGGTACAGTGGGCGTGAGGCGCTGCTGCCTGCTGTGTGGCTGGCAAAGGCTTTGGAGCAGGAGGAGCTGGTGCGGGCGCGAGCAGCGCGTGCGCTGCCAGCTCATCCAATAGCGCGCGCGTGGAAGCATGCTGCGCAGTCAGGCTGCGCAGTGCGCCCTCACTGGCGGACAGAGCATAATCTGCATGCACATCCACGGTGTCAATGACTAGTGCGCACGCATGCTGTTTGTATTTGCGCGCGTATGTGCTTGGGTATGTCTGCGCGTGCGTTCTCGGGCTTGAGTGCGTGCTCGCATGAGTTCAGCATCCCTGATTGCTACCCAGCAATGCTTGAGTCTTGTCTCAAGATCCAAAGCATCACGCAGCTGATACTCCAGCAACCCTTCTTCCTGCCTGCCTTGAAGCATTGCACGTACATGTATGGACACACATATATAAGCACAAACTCTCACACAAACGCGTGAACGCATGTACTGTACGTGTGCACACACGCACACGCGCGCACACACACTTGCACCGTCCCTTTTTGCCACGTACATACCTGTGTCCAACAAGCGCGCAGCAAGTGCATCCCGCTCTTGCTCAAGCACCGCCATTGCTGCCAGCAGCTCGCTGCTGCCCTGGCCTGCAGCAACAGCACCTCCACTGCACCCCATCCCCTCCGGCATCTCAGCACCAGCCTGCGCTGAAGCTGTTGCTACTGCTACTGATACAGCTGCTGATGCTGCTGCTGCTGCTGCTGTGGGCTGATGCCCCTGCGTGCCAGCCTCAGCGCGTGCTCCAGCGGAGTGGCTGTCGTCCCTCACAGCATTGGCGGTGCTGCCATTGTGGTTGACATGCAACATGTCAGTGTGGGAGATGCGTGTGCCTGTTGGCGATACGGGGGATGGCGGTGCTGGCGCGCCTGCGTAGTAGCTGGTGCTCCCCAGTATCCAATCTGCAGTGAAGTCCTCCACTGCCTGCGTGGCGGGAGCCGCAGATCTGGCACACTGGGACTTGTGCGCACAGCTCCCTGCTCACCTCATGACACTCATTTTGATTCCCTTAGTTTAGGCCATGTAATCTGCAAAACACGGCAGCAAGGCGTGGCCGCAAAGCCAACAAAGCCGCCAGTGCGCCACACGAGCTTGTAAGATCCCCTCCAGGAGGCAGTGCATGCTGAACGCAGGTGTAACCAAGACATAAAACCTCTCCCCCATCTCACCAACCTGTGCATCTTCATCGTGGTGATCAGATGGGAAGGCCCCTGCGCTTGCCCTCGCCTCCACATTCACTGCAACACCCCCGTCTGTGTCAGCATCGTCCGAGAGCACGTCAGGCAGCACCACCAGGTCATCATCCTCACTTTCCAGGAACTCGAAGCTGCTGCTGCTGCTATTGCTGCTGCCCAAAGACGAAGAACTGCCTCTCCTGCTAGACATGGCCAGCTTACCCTTGACCTCGGGAGGAAGGAGGAGGGATTGTTTCCACGCAAACTTGCGGGCCTGCGCGTATAATTGAGGCTTATCTTACGGCAGCTGTGTATCGGGGTCTTAAGAACGTCACGCAGGTGGAGCATTGTGGCAAACCCTAATATGTAGGGAGATGGCGCACGCCCTTCCCTCCAGAGTAATACCGTTGCAATTATCGCACGTAAACATGACACGCTTCAGGTAGCAGCATGAGGGAAGGGGAGAGGGCAAAAAGCGCGCACCTGTGCACTGCGCCTGTGCTTTCCTCAATCTGCATCCATCTTAGCAATTTTTCGCTAATTGAATTTTTAAATCAATGGATTGGAAGCAGAGTCGCAACCTACTAACTGTGAAAAAATATGTTCACAGTTTCAGTTAGTCAGGCGTTGCATGCCGACCTGCTCTCAAATTATATGCTCGCTTTGTGCATCATGCTCTTCATCTTCTGCTTGCTTCTGCTGCTCTTAAATCATCATCCTAGGAAAAAACAGTCGCTCTCAAGGTCTTAGTCTGGAGAAGGGGGTGGCTCGTCACCCTCCAGATCCACACTACCTGGATCCCTGGTAGTTCCTCTTTTTCCCATGGAGAGGAGACAGCTCTTTGGGCCAATGTGTCCTTCTCCTTTTCAAGGGAGGCCTCGGGTTATTTGCTGCTTAGTTTTCCTTTTCTATTCTTGGACACATGTGAGTGCATCCATGAATAACCTGCCAAAGAGCATTTGCAAGCCCGCCCCAAGCTACAGCTATGGTGATTGCGTCAACCAGTGATTCAAACATCTACAATGCAGCCAACAGAAAGAAACCAGTTCCACAAGCACCCATATCATTGGCACAAATGAGTAAAAGTCTTCATATTTCATTCCTTACTTCAAAAGGCAAGTAAGACACCAAGAAGAACAAAGTTAGTTGTTTGCTTCAAGAGAACTTATTACATCAAGCATCTAATAGCTAGCACTAACATAACAAAAGGCTAAGAGGGTGGACAGTTGGTGTGTGCTGTGTCACATACACTTATTTTAGGCACTGCGGCCTCAGGAAAATCACTAATTGAGGGTCATGAGAAAGCACAATCACCTAAATAAACCCTAGCTTGCAGTTTTGCCTGCCAATTGGTCAGCCAGGGCCTTCACTCGCATGGTGTACGGCAATTGCTGTTGAGGCATATTGCTGGCTCGTTGAGGCAGCTGAAGGATTGGGCTGCTTAGCTTGCCAGGCAGGCTGGTGCGGCTCCAGGCTGCAGCAGTGCCTGCCTGCCAGGACAGCACTTCTTGTGCCTGCACCATCACACGCATGGTCATCGTTCACACATCAGTCAGTGGATGGGTGTAATCATGGCTCCAGCTCTGTCAGGTGCAAGTAAGCTCAAATTAAAAGGCGCTCTTCCCACCCGCGGAGACCCCGCTGGCTTGCCATGGACACATTGCGAAGTGGTAGGTACACTTGCGGCTCAATTGCTCGCTTAAAGCAGGTCCATTTTGAGCAAACAATGCTAGGCAAGTGGGTGTCCTGCGCTGCCTAGTAGCAGCATCTTCAAAGCAAGGAACATTGGTAGCAAGAGGCATCCCGGAGCCGCGCATGCATTTTGGAAAGGCAACGGCATGCAACGGTCATGCTCCAGAAATCTGTGTTGAAACAGCACTTGTGCTTGCAAGTATTCCGACCTTGGCAAGTTTTTTCTTCATCCATAGCAATTGGAAGTTGGGAAGTGGCTTGTAGAGGCGGGTAGGCACATCAGGCTGCCGCGCGGCTGCCATCTTGAGCACGGAGTTGTTCCTCAAGGTCTGCAGCAGAGTCATAATTGTTGTATGGCAATCATCCAAAGCCATCAACAGCAACCAACTGCATGATCTGTAACTACAGACACGCACACGCCTGGTTCTTTCTTTTATGTTGTGGTGTGCAGAAGAAGGCCGGGAGAGGCATAGCGATGGTCACAAGATCAAACACACCCCGCACAAACAGCCAGCATCATAACTGGGCTTAAAAAGACCATGCACAAGTTTAACTTTGACACTCATGAACAAATGTGTCCTGCTTAAGGCCTTAACAGATGAATAACAGTTAAATCAGCACCCCCCTTCCTGCATTTATCAACCACCTGCTCAATGTTCTTCCTCCGATTCCTTTTCTGGGTCTCAGACAGGGGCTTCAGGCCAGTGGATGGGTTCCATGCCTGGCAAGACACATGATAGGAGAAGCAAGGTCAGCGCATCTGCAAAAAAATGCGTCGTCAGCGCCTTACCAGACACTGCCACACTTGCCCAATTTCCCTGTAAACTGTCAAAATCATGTTCCCAGTAATCTTATACACACTCACCTTGCCGCCCGTGGTCTTAAACACCACGTACAGCGCCCTGCTAAAAAACATGCCAGTTGCCAGGAACTTTAAAATATGTACTTTTTTTGCGCTACTGAATTTATTCCTAAGTGGAAAAATGATCATCGGCTTTCATAGAGCCATCAGCCTTGTCTCCTCTGTTGGAAGCAACATCTTCTTGTGATAGATCTGTGCCTTAAGGCTGTAAGAAAACAAAATGAAGCAAGTGCTCCCTGCATCCCTGCCCAGTCACCCACGCACACGTGAGTAATCTGTCCAGTGCACTGATGCTCCCTCTGTTGCAGCCTGTGTTAGTTCAGTTAGTTAGTCGTGTGCCATTGGCTCAAGGTCCTTTGAAGGCGTGACTTGTACCAGTAGAGGTGTGCTTGTGCTGCTGAGCAGGAGTGCTGGCATCGGCAAGCAAGGGTGGAGGCAAGGCAGGTGGAGGCAGGTCCAAGGGGGGTAGAGGGCAGCCGAACAAGAAGCCCGCTTTCACTGGCTTTGGGCCCCCAGTCAGCAGGGTGAAGAAGGCTGTAGGCAACCAGCTGCAGCCGGCCTCCTTCCTGTCATCGCCCATCTCTGTGGAACTCCAGGTGCTCGCAGCGAGGCCTACGGCTTGCCGATCTCTCATGGAAAGCTTGTGAGAGATACTGGGTAGAGACAGACTGTACATTACGTACATTACGTGTGCCCTGTCCTGTGCTTAGGCCATGCACCCAAAATGGCCAGACGGGGGGCGATCGCTGTGAGTGCCCCAGCCTGTGCCAGGCTTTCCGCGGCCTTCAGATGAACAAAGGGCAAGCAATTGACGGCTGACACACAGCCCAGTTGCATGAGGCTTGCTTGTGGACACATCAGTATTGTGCTGAAAAGAAATGGCCAGCGCAAGTCGCTGACACCCCTGCTGGAGCACTAAGGCTGACACCCCACTGTGGACGCGCAAAACTGCGCTTTGGCTGCAGGATGAACTCACAAAGACCGAATTCGCAGAGACTCCCAGGTGCGCTTGGCGGCGTGCGGGCAGGCCGGCAGGCGCCGCCTGCCCCTGACGGATGGCTGACACTGATAGGCACTGCTAAAGCGCAACCTGGATCCACGCGCAGCTGTCCTTAGAGTGGTCTGTTCTACACACCGCATCGGCTGACTCTCCGCTCGCCCACACCGCCAATGTGCACTGGACTCTGTTCACATGTACCTGATAGCAAGCCCGCATGTCGTGTGTGGCCCCCTGCATGCCTGGCAGGTGGGACACCTTCTGCAACCACCTGAGTGGGGAGTGGGTCGGCCAGTATGGGGCCTACACGCCATGGGAGGCCAAGCCGGAGCCTGTGTGGCAGGACGACAAGAAGAGGTGAGCACCAAGCTGGGGGCTCACAGGGCCAAAACGCAGTGCTGCGCTGGCAGCAGCCTGTCGTGGCGGTGGGCAAGTAATAAATGCCCCAAAAGTGGGGCTAGCCTAGCACTTGAGGCGCGTGGTGCGCAGGTGGGAGCCATTTGGTTTGCTTGCGTACGCGCACACAGCCCCTTGACCACGCACAAATTGGTTTTGACAAGTAAATACAAATCATTTGCTGCTGGCAGACGCTGGCAAGGCATCAGGGCTAAACATGTGGCTAAGGCTGCCCAAACCAGGTGCAGGAATGCATGAGGAGGGCGGACAGTGCGTGTGCTGGAGCCTCGCATTGGGCGTACATGCCACGTTTTCGCGCACAGAGCATCTTACCCCCCATGCACCCTGCAGGTACCTAGATTGGGTGTACAGCCGGTGCATTGAGTACCCCGGCCAACCAGCAGATGAGGCCGACAGCACCTCCAGTGTTGATGCCGAGGGAGCTACTGCCTCCGCCAGGGGTGGGGATGTCGCAGGGGCGAGCCTTGCGGTGGCCTCCAGCGGCGCTGGAAGGAGCCCGAGGGAGATAGCACTCACGGGCGGGGTGGACCAGCTGCTGATTCGCCGGCTGACACGGGCTGTTGACTTGGACCAGCTGTGGTGAGCGGAGGTTCATTGGGGGAAGGCGTACATTTGAGGGCATGTGAGACGCGCACAGGCATGGTGTGTGGTGTGCACAGCGAGGTGAGTGCGTGCATGTGTGTGTGTGTGTACCCTTGCGTGTGTGCGTGCCCGCATTTGTCCATGCGTGTGCATATGAACGTGCAAGTGTGTGTTTGCGTTTGTGCGCATGACATGCACATTGTGCATCTGTGTGCGCTTCGCGAATGAGAGTTTGTGTACTGGGTGTATGTGCCCATGGCATGAGCGGAGGGCGTGTGGGATGCATGGGGTTGAGAGCCATATCCCCTGGGCCTTGGCTGTAAATCGGGTAGACATGGGCAAAAAGTACCACTTGGCATAACACACGAGTGGACACAGCACACATACACACACATTCACATGTACGCACGCATGCACGCACACACACTTCCGCAGTTCACACTCACATGCACTCATAGACACACACAAATACACACACTTGGACGCACATGCACTGCACACGCACACGCACGCACGCACGCATGGACACACACACACACATACAAACGCGCAGTGGAATTAAGCTAGAGCCTCTGGAAGGCGCTGGCCTGACGGATCAGTCTGACGGGGATGCCAGCAGCAGTGGCGGGGGCAGCGACAGCGTGGACGTAGAGGCACTCAGCAACAACACCAATGGCGTTGTTTTCTTCAACGGCGGCAGCTACTCAGCTGGGCCGGACTTCATTGGTAAGGCAGGTGCCTTGCATGATGGGAGGGTGGGTCCCCTTCCTTGCCGCGGCAAAGCTGTCTTTCCCCACTGCAACAGCTTGCTTGGGCAGAGGGACGGTTGTGGGGAGAGCCATCAGAGCTGTGGCCATTCCAAAGCATTTCCAAACGCTCAATGGCTCACTCAGGTGAGCATTGTTGCTGCTGTGGCTGCTCCTGCTGCAGGCCCACCAACATACAAGATATTGCAGGACGAGGGCCCGAGCTCTGAGGACGAAGCGCAGGCAAGCGGCGAGGCGAGCGGGCAGGAGCGGGGTAGGGAGGCAGAGGACGCGGGGGAAGAGGTGCCGTCGACGGCGTCCGCGCCAGGCTCCATCTCCATTATGGAGAGCTGCCTGGTGGACTGGGCGTCCAAGAGCCGCGTGCGGCTCAAAGTCACAGTCCGCATCACGCATGATCCGGACAATGGGGAGGCGGAGCTGGACGTGCTGCGCGTGCTTTTGTTCAGGGAGGCGTGGGTGGGGCAGGTCGGCGTGCCCGCGGCGGATGTCAGGGCCACGGTGCAAGAGTCCGGGATGGACAAGGTGCGCATACATGTGCGCGTGTTCACGCATGTGTGGGCTGATGCGCGAGGCGCGAACGTTAGCATGCGAGCGTAAATGTGTGTGTGTGTATGTGTGTGTGTGTGTGTGTGTGTGCGCGCGCGCGCGCACGCGCGTGCGCATGTATGTGTGTGCACATGTGTATGTGTGTGCGTGCGTGCGCCTGATGGATCCGAAAGCACTGCGCAGTGCTGAGTGCCTGCCCGGGGCTGATGGCAAGGCGTGTGGGGCGTGTGCATATGCAGCTTTGGGGTCAATCTCTGGCCCAAGCAGGGTACGCTAGTGATGGCAGGCAGTGCAGGATTGGGCGCGGTACCCTTGCCAGCAACACAGCAAGGGGCCTGCTGCTGTCTAAGCCTTATGTGGTGCCTGCCACAAATGCAGGCCCTCTTTTTGCAGTGCTCTCTGCAGGTGCAGCGGTACCCTTGCCAGCACGCGTCTCCCCATTCATGCAACAGCGTTTGCAATAGCACCGCGCGCGTCGCGCACCCTTGCACTTGCATTGCGGCTGGTCTGAGGCCCAAGCGCGTAGGCAACATACCCTAGGGCACCCGCCCCATTCGTGCGGGTGCCTCACTCACGCCTGTGCCATGGCCAACCCCTTCCTTGCGCGTGCACTACTCCTGCAGGTGCCCTGCACAGAGATGGCGCGCCCCTCCCGCACAAGCCTGCACGGCTCCTGGGCAGTGTTCACCACCAGCGCCCTGGCTGTGGAAGACAGTGACCCGTTCACAGGTGGGGGCCTGCGCTGCTGCGCTGCACTGATGTGCGCACACTGTGCGCATTGCGGTGCACAGGGGTCAGCCCTGTGCGGTGCCGCATGCATAAGTGCACCATGTGTGCAGACAGTCTGCTACTTAATGGGAATGTGCACTGCTTGAGCCTCGCGCTGGTAGTGCATAACGCTGGTGCTTGACCAGCGCTGCAGGGGTCCTAAGGGGAATAGGTCGAGAGCAAGCAGGCCAGGTTGTTGAGCTTGCAGGAGGTGTCAGGCCAAAAGGTGGCCATGGGAGACATGACATATGCTACTTGCATGCATGACAGAAGCGCTAGAAACAGCTTGGAGTCGCTGTGGCTTTGTGCCCAGCAGGGCTGAGTGTGAGGCTCGTGCACTTGTGAGGGTGCCTAGGTTAAGCTTAAAAAGCTGTACCTGTTAAATGAGGGTAGCTTAGCTGAAGGAAAGGACAGAGACCCCACCGAGGCTTGAACCTCGAACCTACAGGTCGCGAGGGTGGACATTCGACTTCCCAACACAAGTACCCTGCCGCCTGCTCGAGTGTCTGGAGGGTGCCTAGGGGCACGACCAGTTGACAGCCTGTTGAACAGAAGGCTCATGTGGACGAGGGCAGGTGGCAGAAGGCACGCATAGGGGCACCAAGTGTGCATGCACACGCATTTCGGCGAGCAAGACATCTCCCAGGAGCTTCAAGGTTGCTGCAAGCCATCCTTGGGGGACACACTACCATCCCAGGGATGCATGCTCTTCTTCAACTGCACAATGCTCGATCAGCAGGCCAGGATTGGCTGTGGGCTGCAGGCAGGGGGAGGGAACGCTGGCAAGGAAGGTACCCACTGTGGAGCAATTGGTGAAGATCACGCAGCATTGCCCTTGACGCTATTGGTTTGGCGGTTAAGGTCCCAAAGGCCTGCCACGTGACCAAACTGTGCAGGGGAGCCCACTGTGACGTGGGTGTACATGACCAACGAGGACAGGCAGCTGTGGCAGGTTCCGGGTGGTCCCCCCTCTGCTGATGACGATTCAGGGGCGACATTTTGGCTGCCAGGAGGTGTGTGCAAGGGGGAGGGGGGGTGTACCATTGCGCACATGTATGTGCAAGCTGCCGGTCCCACCCTTTTCACCCATGCTGCCCTTATCTCCTGGATTGTGCTCTGCCGCTAGGGCTAGGAAGACGTAGCATGCAAATGGTGCTTGATGTCTTGCGGAGACGATCAATGCCCCGGGTGCACATTGCTCCAGACGAACACGACATTGTGTCTCACTCTGATGCCTGCTAGGGCTGCTTCTCAGAACTAGCATGACCAGCACTTTGTGGCTTCACTTGTGTTTTAACACCTCAGGCCGTCCTTGTCCATGCAGGTGTTGTTGCCTCACTTCGCATGGTAGATGTGGCGGAAAAAGAGGGAGACAGCAGCAGTGGCAATGACGAGGGTTCATTTCTTGCTCATGATTTGGCAGGTGAGTAGGGCATGGGGTGTGTGTTTGCCGTCTCCGTGTCCTGCTTATCGATCACCTGTCTATTCTTTTTGTCCTTGGCAAAACTGCCAGAAATCATTGATGCATGTGCGGGTGTGGGTTGGCAGTGCGCCGGCCCCATGCAGCTGCTGTCGTGTGGAGAAGACTATTAACCCATCCCTATTATCCACCCCATGAGCAGGCGTAGCAAGCAGCACGATCAGCATTCCATTCATCTCGTTCAAAAAGCTGATCCCACCAAATCATTGCATTGATTAAAATGAACAGATGTCCACGAGCTGCACTGCACACCATTGGGGAAGAAGATTAGTGCAACTGCTTAGGCACATTAGATCATCATTGAGCATGACGAGAAATTTAGGAGAAATAAGGCTTTAAATGCCTTGCATTCTTTTGAGAGTCGAGCCATTGAGAGATGGCTGAAAAACTAATTCAGAAGTGTTTGTGGGCACCTGGCGGACATCTCCCCGAAAATACCTCCCAGAAAACGATGGGGGAATGCCTGCTGTCATCATACTATCAGCCATTCACTTCAAGATCCACCAAGCAAGTTGGATGCTGACTGCAAGGACTGCCATTGCTCACTGGTCTATATTGCATTGTAATAAATGAACTTGCACACCTGCAGAAACGTCCACATCTCATCAGCAGCACCAGCCAGCATCTTCAAGTGATGGCCAGGTCCTGAGTAGTAGCAGTGGCAGGCCCGCGCGTGGGCTGAGCTTTGGGCTTAGCTGGTGCCTGCCATCTGGCGCAGGTGCAGGGTCTTCTTTGCAGGTGCGCCTGCCTGCTTGGGTGAGGAAGGGGACGCGTCCTCAGCGACTCCTTGCAGGCGCAGGGTAACTTCTGGTACAGTTGTGCATGGGCCGTGATGCCTCTGACGCTGGTTGCAGTTGATGCAGCAGCCCCGTGAACCACAGTTGATGGTACCCCCTGGTCCCTGATGTGCGGAACGAGCGGATGTTACAAGGCCTGAGGTCTTGCAATCAAGCCCTCGGGCTGTTCTAGGGGACCTAGTGTTGCCCATGGACTATGGGGACCAGTGATTGAATGTAAGCCGTATGCTAACCTTCTGGTTTGGATTTCTTTTCCTCAATGTGAGGTTCTCCCTCCCTGGCAGCAGGTTTGCTCTGTGGACCGCGACTATGATGGAGCTGGTGTACTGCGCGGAGTACGTAGCAGCACTGCAGTCAAGGGTGGCTGGAGCGGGGGCAAAATGTAAGGGCACAACAAACTCTGCCATTTCATCTTGGAGATGATGGACTACCTTATGGCTCGATAAGACCAGCAACAAACCAATCAGCCTGACGACCAGGCTGGCGGTTAACCCTAACTTGTGACTAGGAGAAGTCACTTGATCACAGTGATCTAGAGCAAATGCTGCGAGCAGGGGGGGGATCGCACATTATCGTGCACGTCCTGACTTGTTATTCCTTACATTCCTAAGGGAGACACACGGCCTCATGAGCCAGTGGGTTTCCTGTTCCTTGATTGATGCATTGGGTGTTTCACACCTTTCATGGATTTCCTCAGCGAACTACAACTTGCTGCATATGTGCAAACCCTGCCTTTCAAACTGTTTTATGGAATTTCATGTTCAGCTTCCTCTTAGTTTTCTATGGACTCGGATTTGCTGGTTTTACAATTTTAAATTCAATCATAGCTTCCAAGCGCAGCCTACCACCACAGATGTCGTTCTACAGGGGAACTGCAAGCCATCCATGGTGCGTCTATTCCAGTAGCTGTCCCGTCTGAGTTCTACTCGTAGGTCGGACCAAGATCCGTTATGCGTACCCAGGGTGTGCTGTGCAGCACAGGCCAGCTGCCGCGGCCTGCAAACGAAAACGCCCTCTGTCCTCCCCCTTCCACCCCACAGGCACGACATTGACCCAGGAACACCCGAGCTCGTGAACTGTGTCGTGGAGATCCCGCAGGGCAGTAAAGGTGCGCGGGCAGGCGAAAGCGCTCGTGGGGAGAGGAGGGGCAGGGGCCAACGAGGCAGCAGCAGCCGGCCATCAGCAACGCGTCATCAAGGGGCCCCGCGCACCAGGCAAAGGCGTACTGAGAGCCCAGGGAGCGCGTGAAGTGCGAAGCTCACCATGCATTGACGATGCTTCCCTCGGAAGACGAAGCATCGAGCAGACGCGGTGTGAAGAGCTTCAGCGCTCCTTGCTGATGGAGCCACGCTGGCTGTTTAGGTGAACACAGCGTGAGCTATTCCACGCAGCAGTCCTTCACTTTGACTTGATGCATGTCATGTCTGTACCAGCATGGTTCATTGTACATGCTTCCAGATTCCAGCACGCAGGGCAGCTTGCAAGACGCGAAGCAGACTCCATGCACCTATGGGTCCATGACACAAACAAGCAGCTAGACACATTTACACGATCATCCTATCAGTACTTTTATTCGTCAAACATGCCATCTCTCTCCATCGCCAGGGGCTCAGGCTGCTCTGCGTGCTTGCGGCTCCTGTGGCTCGCTTCAAACTGCGTGTGCTTGCTTGCCCCTTTTGTGACATGCAGTCAAGTATGAGCTGGACAAGGACACTGGGCTGCTGTTCGTGGATCGCATCCTGTACAGCTCTGTTGTCTACCCTCACAACTATGGGTTTGTGCCCAAGACGCTGTGCGAAGACGGCGACCCCATTGACGTATTGGTGCTGATGCAAGAGCCGGTGGTGCCCATGTGCTTTCTGCGCGCCCGTCCCATTGGCATGATTGAGATGCTTGACCAGGTGGGCAAGTTGTGCATGTACGCATGCGCGCGTGTAAGTGCACATGCACGTACTTGGTTTTGCGCAGAAGCATTGTGCAAATGAGTTCACATGCATCAGCTTGTGCGGGTTTGCTGCCCTGCAACGGCAAAACTCAAGCGCAAGTTGTGATCCCATTGAGCTGGTCAGCAGAGCACACTCTTGTCAAAGCGCTCATGTCGCGGCTGCCTGATCACAGCTGCACGCAGCAGGACCACAAGGCTCAACAGGGTTTTGATGTGGGCTGCTCTGCACAGGGAGAGAAGGATGACAAGATCATCGCTGTGCATGCAGACGATCCAGAGTTCAAGGGCTTTACAGACATCTCCCAGCTGCCACCACACAGGCTGCAAGAAATTAGGCGGTATGTGCTGCTTCACATACGCAGCTGAGCACACACAATCAAGTCTGTGAGAGGCGCATCTTTACGGCATGCTGCACTCTGGACATGCCACGTGCAATCATTGCCATGTACGGTATGCACTTGCGCGTATGTGCATATGCTTGTGCACACATACACCCCGCACTTGCCTTTGACGGCCTGACCCAGACACTGAGCACCTGGCTCATTCAACCCCGCAGGTTCTTTGAGGACTACAAGAAGAATGAGAACAAGGAGGTGGTAGTGGCGGATGAGATTAAGGGCCGTGAGGCAGCAATGAAGGTCGTGAAGGAGTCGCTGGTGAGTGTGTGGGCGGGCAATGAGGCATGTTTCGGCTGGGCAACAAAACATGCAGATTAGACCTGGGTGCGCAGTGGTTGGATTGTCTGCATGGGTTGCGAGGTTCAAGCGATGTAGAGTGGTTTGAGTTGTGGTTGGTGCTAGCCGCTCCACTGATCCACCTATGACGTGGAGAGCATATTCGGGTTCCAGTCGTATTCCTGCCCTTTGGTAAACATGCTTCAGACACACTGGCCTGAGCATTCTGCATATGCATGCCAATGGTGAGGGACGGTTAGGATGCGCTTGTGGATGTGCAATGGCCTTTCACCTCTACCCTGCAGCGCTCTTGCTGCCTCTTTCTGTCAATTGTTTTTGCAACAGACAAATTGACGTGGAAATTGGGTAAGCAAGGGAGGAGCAGGAAGGCTCTGTGGCATACAGAGTGCCTAATTGTTTGTGCTTGCAAACAAATCGCAAACGATCGTTTGCCTGACGAGTGGGATGGTCGACAGTGGGAGCGGGTGGGGTGCTGTGATTGGGAGGCGGGCCGCACGCAAGCCATGCATATGCTGCAGCCCTACGGGCAGAGCAATGGCGTTAAGCAGAGACTAAACTAGGGAGGTAAATGGAAGTGCTCCTAACGGAGCACCCTTAGGCACGCCTCGCACATGCGCATGCCACGCCTCTGCCAGACCGAAAGGGCTCGGCGCTGGCGCGAGTTGGAGCACAGGGGATGGTCCTGCTCTGAAGGCTGCAGGGTCATGCGACCCAACCTGCAGCTGCCTGCCTGCCTGTGCTTGGAGGATGGTGCCTGAAGCTGCGCGTGGTATGGCAGTGCCGCATTGCCGCAAACAGGAACGCATGAGCAGTAAGTGGTGTGTTTGCGACTGGGACGTGGCCACCCCCCCGTGCAGGAGCTGTACAAGCTCAAGTCGCCCCCCGCCCAGGGCCGCAACTTGTAGCGTACGGTGAGCCAAGCAGAGCCACATGCCCCCGCGTGCATGGGCTCGCTAGCTTGTGGTCAGCGCGCGGCACACAACGACTGGCCATATGCTTGGCATGACCTGCTGTCTGCCGCCTGCCCAGCGCACGTGCAATGAGAGCCTTGGGCTGTGCGTGGCCCTGGCAGGCTGCATGCCTCTTGACTGGTGTGTGCAGCCTTGCTTGGACTTACAGAAGCCCCGCGCACAGCCCAACCTTGATTACCGCAGCGTGCCCCGCTCTAAGGAGGCTGCCGGTTGGATTTGAGGCCTGTGGGTGAAATAGTCAGGAAAGGCGCAGTGTGGGCAGAGTAACAAAACGTTGTGCTTTCCACGCCGACAGCCAATGCCCGAGTGAGCACTGGTCCGCAAGTTGGCTCTCCGGGCATCACAAGCAATCTCACTTCACTGACATCCGAATAACTGGGAGCATCTCTACGTGTAACCAACTTAAATCAGGTTTCTTTGCTAAATGCTTCAAGGAGTCAGTGAGTGAGAAGCCAATCCAAACACTCTTGAGCGTGATGGAGTGTGATTTCCCAGCTAATTGGTGGAATCATGAGGGGCACCTTGCGGGCAGCATGCACAGGGCGTGTTCGCACAGTATGTGTGCGCCCTTAAGGGATTTAAAGAATCTCTGCCACGTGCTGCTGAGAGGGGCTGGTGTGGCTCATGCACACACCTCCCTCATCACACCCGTTCCCCAGTCCTGGCTGGTGCTGGTGGACCTGCACCACCGCGCCGCGCGTCCTGACTGGCACCCCCTGCTGCTTTTTGTAACATCCGCAGGACCTGTACCAAGACACGTACGTGCCCAAGAAGCTGCGCAACCAGGCCAAGTAAGTCATCCCCTGAGCGGAGGGCGATGTAATGAGGAGCAGGGGCTGCCGCAGTCTGGGGCTCCATTATCATGGAGTGACAGCACGCCCTCTTGCCGCCAAGTTGCACAGACCTCTCTTGTTACCCAAGGGCCACTTGCCATGCCCAGGGCGCTGTGCAGAGGCCCATTGCGTTTGAGTTGTGCAGGTGGAGGGCTGCCTGCTAGATTAGACACGCATCCAAACGTACTGTAGGAACTGTAGGTAAGAAATCAAGCGGCAATGCGCCCGTGCAGAAAGGGAGGTTCCCGCCGCGCTGGATGTAATGGAATTCTGATGATGAAGCAAGGCACCTGAGTGGTCAGAGTGGCATGTGATGCGGCGCTGTATGAACCTTGAGCGTCAGGGCAGCTCTATTGCAGAGATGGCAAGCAAGGTCCACCCTCTTCACGCAGCTTTTATCCCTATTTTTCTATGTCGAACCTGGAAATTGGTTCTGATACACTTAGAAGCATAGACTTGTTCATCACGTTGCTTATGCCTAAATCACACAAAGGAAGCACATGACACATGGCATGTGTGTCATGGTTATGAGGATGTCTGAATGTAACAAATCACTTCCAAATCTGAACTAACTTAGACTTGAAGTGGTAAGTGGTATTTACCTGTACGACACGATTCAATTATGTTGCTCAGGGTAAGTGGTATTTATCTGTAAAACACGATTCAATAATGTTGCCTTAGCTTGGCCAGAACAGCACAGCGAGCCTAACCTTAGCCGGGCATTAACAGGGTTTTACAGGGTACTCTACCTTTGGGGAAGAGGCGTGATTGCACAGGATTCTGATGAGAAAATGAAATTAGGACACTGATCATCTGTAAGATACAGCAGCAGTTAACCCTAACTTGTAACTTATGGTTGACCCTAATCTTGTAATCTTAAGTTTAAAGGTAAGGTAAGGTTTCATGGCTGTATCCGCCACGAACAAGGGCAGCTTAGCCGGTTGTGGCCTCCAGTGAGGTTCGAACCCCGAACCCACAGGTTGCGAGGGTGGATAGTCGACTTTCCATCTCAGGTGCCCCGCCGCCTGCTCGAGTATCCGGAACTATCTTAAGTTTAAAGGGTTAACCGCCAGCCAGGTCGTTAGGCTGATTGGTTTGTTGCTGGTCTTCGCCAGCCAAAAAATAGTCCACAATGTCCGAAATGAAATGGCAGAGTCTATTGTGCCGTTGAGAAAGAAAATCAAGGACAGTCTGACTAGGCAAGGCATGTGGAATATAAGGGGCCTCCATGGAAAAGGATTGGCAGAAAGGGAAGAAA
>LKMJ01002227.1_pt1 | contig 17674 bp, 21 predicted proteins | sample 643391 | NCBI WGS metagenome assembly LKMJ01 (sample SAMN04112250, study PRJNA286221) | soda lake metagenome | biome: soda lake; feature: Kulunda Steppe; material: water; isolation source: sample PL-Br10 brine of Picturesque Lake | place: Russia: Kulunda steppe | collected 2010-07
CTCTGACCACTGGTGTCCATAACCAGCAGCACATGGTCTGGCCTCGTGCTCTGACCACTGGTGTCCATAACCAGCAGCACATGGTCTGGCCTCGTGCTCTGACCACTGGTGTCCATAACCAGCAGCATGGTCTGGGCAGGAGTGCCACAGCCCGCTTCACTTGCACTGTACCATGGGTCATTAACCTCGGCTTACATTTTGTGGGACCTTGTGAACGTGCATGCCTGTGCATGGGCGCCTTGCGCCATGCCAGGAACAGGAGTGGGTGGGCTTGCCTGTGATGGCGCTGCAGGTCCTGCCAAGGCCAGGCTTGAGGGGGGCACTGCTCCTGTGCTTGCTGTATCATGTTATTATTGGCGAGTGGAAAAGGCTTTGAACACCTGTGCGTGTGCACAGGCCTTGTTCCGCCTGTTTGGCTGCTGCACGCATATGCTTGCATGCTGCCGCCTCCCCACCGCTAATATCTTGGGCGTGGCTGCGTGCATGCACCTGCAGATGCCCGAGAGGCAGCCCTATCCAAATGGCGTGTTGGACCGCCGACTGGTGAGTGGCTGGCCTTTTTGGAGCTCCGTTGCATCATGTTGTCCGCATGAGTATTATTGCTTGCATCCCTGACTTTTGAGGCCGGTCAATTGGCTGACCTGAGTGCTGAGCTGGGAAGATGTCCTGGATGAGCAATGCAAGGTTTGTGTTTGGCCGACTTGGCTAATTGGAAGTAATTCAGCAAGATGGGCTTGCTGAAGCCCGTTGCGGGAGCCCTCACGTGAAGGGCAGCAGCTGACTGATTAGCAAAGCTACAGAAATCAGTGCACGGCTTGTGTAAAAAGACAGAGCTCCGTCTTGGATGCCATGCGTGCCAATCGGTATGGATATGTATCATCACAGCTCATGTACCCCAGACCTGGCATTTTGGTGCCAGGTGCGGGCGCCAGTGCTGTTGCACACCTGCCTATGCACACCCGCCTATGCCCAGAAAATCAAACATGGGCCTGACCTCTCAGATTTGGCCTGTAATAGCCGTCTGCTGATAGCTCTCACTCAGTGATGCACGCTCAGTCAACAAAAGCCTCTGAGAAGTGCTGTGCGTGGAGGCAAATGTGCCAACTGTTTGCGGAGCTGCGTGGCCTCGCCGTGCTAATCTGTGCTGATCTGTGCTGATCTGTGCTGATCTGTACTAATCTGTGCTAATCTGACTGTGTAGGCCTCAGGCACGATGGACCAGCTACGCGTGTGTGTGTGTGTGTGTGTGTGTGCGCGCGTGCAAGCTTGTTTTGCGGTAGTGCCCGGTTGCCGGAACATGAGTGAGACGGTTAACTGCATCACAAACAAGTTGTCATGTACAAGTGCAAGAGCAGTGAGCATTCCAAAGCTGGCACACATGTTTCGTTGGCTCACCACGGCTCATTGTGTGCGTGCGCCTGCGCAGGGCACCACCAGTAAGACTGCAGTGTGCGATACCTGTGGGCTCAAGCTCGCTGATTGTGCAGGGCACTTCGGTGAGTTTGCACCTGCACTGCCATCTGGATGGATCTACTAAGGCCATGACAGGGTGGAGGGAAGCCTGCTGTACTTGGGTTCGTTGTCCTAACAGCGCTAGTAGGGTTTCTGCAAATGCCCTGCGCGCTTAGCAGGAAGGCCGGCAGCTTTAGGCTGAAACGACTCAATGGGTGCCTACTGTTGGATGTGCCTACTGTTGGATGTGCACCCTTGCCTTGACGGCTGCGCCATCGCTTGAGCACCCATGGACACCACGTTGCAGCCAATGCACCTTCCACCTATGGATTTCAGCTAGTGCGTGCACTTGCTGGTTGAGAGATTGATGAGGGGCAGGGAGCACATGATAGCATAGGTTAGATGGAAAGCAAGCCCCAGACAATGCTCTGGTGACCTTGAGAGCCGTACTTGTAGACACATGGTGGCAGGGAAATTCAGATGTTACCAAACAACATTGCACTGATTTACACTGACATGTCCACTTGTCCACGACAAACGCATCTGCGACAAACATTCTTTGAGTGGTAGCACCGGGCACAGGTCCTTGTAAGCTCCTGCTTTGAAATCCAGATCTATTCTTCCTGCTTGAATTGAGCTTATGCTGGAACACATACAAGCAATATGAGCACTCGCCATGCATACGTTAACACATCCCTAGGTTGGTGCAATATAGGTGTTTGGTGTGGACTGGTGCATTACCTATGGCCCGCATGCTTGCCGCGCATTCTATACTTGCCCTGCAGGTTATATCAAGCTGGAGCTACCTGTGTTCCACATTGGCTACTTCAAGAACACCATCCAGCTGCTGCAATGTATCTGCAAGTCTTGCTCGCGAGTTCTACTGCCCGAGGCGCAGCGCCAGATCTGGCTCAGGTGCAGAAGAGTTGCGTGTGTGAACATGTGTGTGACGAGCTATCTTTTGGTTGTTTGGAGCATGGGAAAGGGAATGACTGTTCCGCAAGTAAGTGGGCGCATTAGCATGAGAATATGCTTTGACATGCAAACACATGCCTGTAAGGCAAGCAAGCCTTCATGTAGAGGTTCGTAGCAATAATGATGCAAAACTGCGCAAGTATTTTCCCTGCAGCCCTCAAATTTTACTTGTTATGGCTTTGTAATGATCTTAAGCGTGCTTGCATTAATTCTATGTCCTGCAGTATTTAAGACCCAAGCAGGTGAAGGTGTGGCAATCGTGACCATGCTGTAAATTTCCTGCCTTTAAATGATGCAAGGCTGCTTCAATTCGCCATTGTGAGCCACCACCTGAGCCACCATCTGGGTCATCACCTGAGCCACCATCTGAGCCACCATCTGAGTCGTCACCTGAGCCACCATTTGAGTCATCACTTGAGCCACCATCTGAGTCATCACCTGAGCCACCATCCGAGCCACCACCTGAGCCACCATCTGAGCCATCACCCGAGCCACCATCTGAATCATCACCTGAGTCATCACCTGAGCCACCACCTGAACCACTGCTGGATTGCCGCAGATGAGAATTGTGACATTCTATGATCCTGCGCATACATTCCTACCATTGACATTATGCGCCGACAGGAAGTTCCGGAGCTCAAGGACTGAGCGGACCCAAAGAGAAGCCTTGTTTCGCAAGGTAGGTGGATGGCCAGCGGGCGCTTGCAGCTGCTGGGGTAAAAAAAAAAGATACATGCAAAAAACATGCGCAGCCTCTTTGCACAAAACTTCACTTTGATGTAGTTTTGTGCGGGCTTAGCCCATACAATGCATCCTTATCTCACTCGTAGGATAAGCCTCGGGTTGACATTTTGTGGATTTGAGCACACACAACGGGACTCTGCAGAGTTTGATGTCTGTTCAAAATATCAATTTGTCAGTAGGACAGCTAGGTCCTCCTTTAATTCGAGTACGAAGCTTGCCCGATAATGTTTGTGATGCAGGTCAATGAGGCCTGCAAGCGCCAGAGGCACTGCCCCCACTGTGGTAGCTTCAATGGGACTGTCAAGTGGGTCAAACTTGATTTCTGGCTCCTGTGGTCCAGATAATTTTGCTACAGATAGGATACTCCCACATTTAATGCTCAGAAAGTCCTGGGCATGCACACAAGGAGCAAAGGCTCACATTTGTATTTTGTTTGGTAGGAAGGTCTGCCTGAGTTGGCTTCAGCAACTTTGCTCCTGCATTCATGTCTACTCTTGGGCTTGCCACATCTTGAGGCTGTGTTTACATACCCTTTTGTCCTTGACTTTGTGTCACGTTGGGGGCTTGTGTGCTTGCTGCTCTTGCTTCCTATCAAGGCTGTAAGAGCCACTGGCTCATGTGCAGATCTTGGAGTCAGGGTTTTCCTAGCAGTGTGACTGATTCCAGATTTTGATTCAGGGCGATTTACTCTCTTGTTTGGCATCGGTCTGGGGCTCCGCTTGACCATTGCACTTGTCCGGCGCGCTTGTTTGGACAAGCTGCACCTGCGGCCAACTCTGCAACCGACCTCCATGGCCTTTGTCCCTGACCCTGCTGGAGGGCTCAAACCCTTGAGCCGACTTCTGTGGCCTTTCTTTGTAACCGCGCAGGAAGGCAACAGTGTCCCTGAAGATCATCCACAACTTCCGTCTTTCTTTGTAACCGCGCAGAAAGGCAACAGTGTCCCTGAAGATCATCCACAACTTCTGTCTTTCTTTGTAATCGTGCAGGAAAACAACAGGGTCCCTGAAGATCATCCACAACTTCTGTCTTTCTTTGTAATCGCGCAGGAAGACAACAGGGTCCCTGAAGATCATCCACAACTTCTGTCTTTCTTTGTAATCGTGCAGGAAGACAACAGGGTCGCTGAAGATCATCCATGAGCGCTACGACCCAAAGAAGAACGCTGCACAGCACGAGGCTTACAAGGTGTGCCTTGATTGTGCGCCGCATGTACGCTTTACATTGTGCGCCGCATGTACGCTGATACTCCTTCCACTGTACGCATGTGCGCCGCATGTACGCTGTACATTGTGCGCCGCATGTACGCTGATACTCCTTCCCACAAACACTTGCTCACGTCCACGTACATCCCGCGCCCAGTTTGGCTCAGTCTGTTGGCTGCACTGCGGATGATATTTTGCTGCTGTTTAGCGCGCTGATGCATGCATATGGCATTCACCGCAAGTCCTACGGATGCTGCAAATGCGATAAGCATGCTCAGACAGGATTCATACCTTTGGGCAAGTGCTTGCTCAATGGGGCACCTACATTGAATTTCACAGTGAGGGATGCTCGCGTGGAGTAGTGCTTGCTTAAGGGGGGTTTGGGAAACTCCCTCTGGGATTTCCTCAGGCGCGCTGGACCTCCAAGGCATGTTCAGCCTTGCTATTCTCAGGCAGCAAGCCTTGGCTCCAAGTTGCTGGAGCCTCTCCATTGTCCTTCCCTTCTTTTGCAGGTGCCCAGAGCATGTGCAGCTTTGCCGAATCTCTGTCAGTCATGCCCATGCCAATGCCCAGAGCACTGTTGCTTTGCAAGGCCTCTGTCACTCTCAGCTACAGTGCTCAAAGTACAGCCGCCCGCAGTCACAGCGCTCTCAGGCAATAACATTCAGCCACAGCACTTGTAATGTAGACAGTTTCCGGAAAAAGCACTGGGCCCTCCATATCCCTGCATAACACTTGAATATCTCGTAATAATAGTATCTCAGCGCCTGCTGCAAACCCTCTGAAGCTAAGAGGATCCGCAAGGAACTGAGAGAATCCCTGAGCCTGCACGTGCAACCTATTTGCCTGCTGCGCGTCTTGCTCACCCAGCATGTTCTGGTTGCTCACCCAGCATGTTCTTGCTCACCCAGCATGTTCTGGTTGCTCACCCAGCATGTTCTGGTTGCTCACCCAGCACGTTCTGGTTGCTCACCCAGCATGTTCTAGTTGCTCACCCAGCATGTTCTGGCTCACCCAGCATGTTCTGGCTCACCCAGCATGTTCTGGTTGCTCACCCAGCATGTTCTGGTTGCTCACCCAGCATGTTCTGGTTGAAATCTGGGTCCAACTCAACTGCACGTTGAGATATGTACATTACCAGGGGTGTGGACTTGCCGCCCATCCATTCAAGTCCTACCTATACCCCAGCCATTCCCCTCCAGCTGCCACTCTCAGTGACATGCTGCTGAACCGTTGTTATTGTGACATGCTGCTGAACCGTTGTTATTGTGACATGCTGCTGAACCGTTGTTATTGTGCAGAGCACCTTTGATGAGGCGCTCAAGTACAATGAAGGACTGAGGCCCCACTTGAGCAAAGTGTCAGATGATCTCAATCCGCTGCGTGCACAGGTAAATGTGTGTGTGTGCCTGCATGCATCCTCAGCTGTTTTGGCTATTGCACTTATCTGTCTTGCTACTGCTGCTCCTACTCCTGCGGCTGCAGATGCATGCGTTGGCATTGTAGGCGTCAAAATGGCTGCAGGGCTTTGAATGGGACTGTAAGCGCTTGGATAGGCATTGGGGTACAAGTACAAAAGATGGTAGTATTACTAGTATTCAATCCGTAGTATTCACCACCCCACATCTCCATCACCTGTGGGTGCTTCCTTGCAAGCTCTGTCAGGGACTGTGCCGAAAGTCTCTGTGGTATGGCCTCTGGAGCGCATTGGCGCTCAGGGACTGTGCCAAAAGTCTCTGGTATGGCCTCTGGAGGGACTGTGCTAAAAGTCTCTCGTATGGCCTCAGGAGGGACCGTGCCGAAAGTCTCTGGTATGGCCTCTGGAGCGCATTGGCGCATAGGTTCGGCGGAAGCATTGGGTGGTTGCCCCTGCTTGGGCCTTGCTCGACACCTCAGCGTCTTGCTTGACCACGTGCACAGGCGCTCTTTGAGGCCGTCCCTGATGAGGACTGCGGTGTGCTCGACATCGTTGGCCGGCCGGAGCACCTGGTGGTCACCACGATCGCCGTGCCGCCCATGGCCATCCGGCCCAGCGTGGAGATGGATGGGGCCAGCAACGAGGACGACATATCCATGAAGCTCATGGTGAGGCAGTGCGCACTGCATGTACAAGGCTAGCATAGACTTTCGGATGCCGTGTACCATGTGCTGGACACGGTCGTCTGGTGCGCTTGATGCACGGTCCTATGGTGCGCTTGAGGCATTCTCCTTTAGTGCGCTTGACGCATGCTCCTCTGGTGCGCTTGAGGGCTGTGTGTATGGAGCTTATGAGTGAGGGTGACGGGCTATCATTGCAGTGGGCAGCGTTCTGTCATTGCTTCTCAGGAGCGTGTCCCAACTCTGCATGCCTGTGGCGGGAGGGGCAAGTGTGGTTGCCTTTGCCAGCGCCCGTTGCCCGAAGGTCCTATGTAATCCTGATTGTGATGATGTTGGTATTGGCCAATATGGTGATGGTTTTGGTGAATGGGATGGTGATGTAACTGTGTTGCTGATCCTTGCAATGCTGATTTTCGGCGGTAAGCATGCTGACCTACTGCCAAGGCATGGCATCTCATCTCAGTGCTGCTTCTGGTTGCGTGTGCAGCAAATCGTGGAGGTCAATGGCGTGCTACGCCAGGGCCTGGAGAAGGGCCTGCCCATCACCAATCTGATGGAGAACTGGGACTTCCTGCAGGTTAGTGCACGCAGCTTTGCCCATGCCCTGCCAGAATTACAAAATTTATGGAACTTGGGAAGTGCTGATTTCTCTTATTGCAAAGAGCATTTCCCTAATTGCAGAGAGGCAGTGCCGTGCGCATTTTGTTGGTCGCGGTGGGCGTGCAGCACTTTGTGGGTCTCTGAGGCTCCCTTCTTAGTGCATCTCTGAGGTCCCCTTCATATGCCAGCGCATAGGCAGAAGCGTGTGAGAGACAGCCAGGGAACGTCAGCGGGGTAATGTTATCCAACTAAGCCCTTGTTGCACACCTAAGAGCCCACTTGCACGTTTACATTCATAAATATCACACACACAAACAATGCACGAAGCATGACAGCATGACAACACACACGGGCTTATTTTCTGGTCCCTCACTATGCTACTCATTAGTACACATGTATGCACACACGTGCATGCATACACACAGGACACGCACAAGCATACACACACATCACACTCACACCACCGTGCGACCTGCAGACACAGTGCGCAATGCTCATCAACTCGGACATGCCCGGCGTGCCTCCCCAGCACCAAACAACCGGCCGGCCCTTGAGGTAGGGTAGGACCAGGATGAGCTAGTGCATAGCGCGCGCAGTTGCCTCACGGCACCAAACTGCTGGTTGACGGTCAGCCCTTAAGATAGGGTAGGACCAGACGAGCGAGTGCATAGCGTGCGCAGGTGCCTTCCCGGCACCTTACTGCTGGTTGACGGTCAGCCCTTAAGATAGGGTAGGACCAGGACGAGCTAGTGCATAGCGAGTGCAGGTGCCTCCCTGGCACTAACTGCTGGTTGACGGTCAGCCCTTGAGGTAGGGTAGGACCAGGGCGAGCGGGTGCACAGTGCGCGCAGGTGCCTCCCCAGCATCAATCGGCCCATCAGCCCCTGAGGAATAGGGTAGGACCAGGGTGGTCCTGTGGATTCCGCACTCGGGTGCGCGAGTCTTTTTGTATCTGCGGCAAATGAGATGACCAGCGTACAGGGTACAGGTATGAGCAGCGTACAGGAGTGTGTGCGGTATTCAAAAAGGGCTCACAGACCACCACATGTTGTGAGCTACTTGCGGGGTTTCGATGCTCTCTCTACCCTGGCTGATGATTGCCATCATTAGAGGCGACCACCTTGAATTGCAGTGGCAAGTGACCATATGTGTGCATGAATATGTGCTCATAAACGCTCGCTCACCCTAGTTTGGTGCATGCAAAAACTGTTGGTGCTTGGGAGGCTTTTGCCAACACCTCCAGGAAATATGCGCCGCCACTCAAAACGCGCTTTGCTGCCTGCAACACTGACACACATAATGCGCTCGTTGTGCACGCAGGTGCGCACATATAAAATGCAACCCTGGCACTTGCCGCATTTGCTTGCGGGCATTTGTGCTGCTGGAACAAATCTGTGCACGGTGTACTGCATGCCCGTCCCGCTGGGTGCCTGGGCAAGATGACGCAACATGGTCGTTACGTGCCAAAATGCATGGGAATCGCGCCGCAGCAAAGCAGGGGGCACCATGTCATGGCACCATGGCAGGGGGCACCATGTCATGCGCTCTGCAGGGGGCACCATGTCATGGGGGCACCATGTCATGGGCCGGGGCAGGGGGCACCATGTCATGCGCTCTGCCTGACCCAACAGGGCGGTGCCTAGCGCGCTGTGTGCGACGCGCTGCTGCGCAGGGGCTTTGTGCAGCGTTTGAAGGGCAAGCAGGGGCGCTTCCGCGGGAATCTCAGTGGCAAGCGAGTGGACTTCAGCGGGCGCACAGTCATCAGCCCCGACCCCAACCTGGCCATCGACCAGGTGTGGGGCTGGCGCCGAGCACTCCCGTGCAAGACATCTGAGCACTCCCGTGCAAGACAGGCAACACAGTCACGCTGTGTTGCTGTGTCCCCTGGGGCGCTCTGCTGCGCATGTCACAGCCGTACGCATCTGATATGCGCGAGGACGAGCGCTGCCCGTGCCCCTTCGCACGACAGCTGCGCTCTTGATGGATAAAGATGCTGTTTGCTGTGACATCCATCTGTTGACATGCCTAAGTATGCACATGGCTATGGGCACTGGAGGGGGCAAGGTTGTGCATTTTGTGCACGCATGCATCTGACTGCCCTGCTGTATTCAGGAGGAGAATGTGAGGCTGTGGACCTAGTCTGATTGTGTATTCCTGCAAGAGGAGGCATTGTTACACAATCCATTTGTTCAGGCAGCTCCAATTCCTTGGTGGTTTCATGGACTCAGGGCACATGGCTTTGTGATGTAGCCACATTCTGTGGCAAGCTTGCCCATCTCTAGTTTGTGACATATTTCTCGTTTAGCTATGACCCCCATCAATTGCAACTGAACACGACCCAAAACATGATTTCTGACCAAAAGTGTGCAATGGTGAGAATAGGTGATTACACAACCCAGCCAATTTTAGAGAATAAGTGCTATTGGTGGCTTCTATTCCAAGTCGTTGGCTTCCATGTATGGTGCAGCATGTACAGATGCCCCTGCCTGCTCCGGCGTCCCATGGTTTTGATGAGATGCTAGGCCCTGTGATAGTTTGAGCTCCAGCCTATGTGACCCACCCATGCAGACTCCATTAACCTCTGGGCGCCCTCTAAGTGCACTCTGCCTGTGCCTCCTAACCATGCGCCTCCCTCAGGTGTGCGTACCCCAGCATATGGCCGTTGTCCTCACATACCCTGAGCGTGTCACCGCGTACAACCTGGACAAGCTGAAGCAGCGGGTGCTGAACGGTGGGCGCCTATTATTATTAGCTGCCTATTTTTAGCTGAAGCAGCGGGTGCTGAACGGTGGGCGCCTATTCTTGCGCCGTGTGTGTGTCTGTGTGTCAGTGTGCCAGTGTGTGTGTGTGTGCTCGCGTGCACATGTATGTGTGTGATCCTGCACGCGTGTATGCGTTCGTGCGTGCATGGACATTGAAGATCGTGCGTCCGTGGACGTCCAAGGGAGATGCCTGCGCACAGGCCAAGCTTGTCATTTGTGTTGATGCCTGTGTTATGTACGATGACTGACTCTCGCACTGCGCTATTATGAGCGCAGGCGTGCTTGCATGTGCGTGGGTCCAGAATGCTGCCTTGTGTCCCTGCCTGGCTGCTGCAGGCACCTCAGTCTGGCCAGGCGCAAACTTTGTGGTACATCCGGATGGGGAGAAGACATTCTTGAAGTTTGGTGATCGCCGCAAGATTGCTGCTGACTTGAAGGTGAAGGCGTCAAGTGCGCACTCTGGGGCTTTGATGTTTGTGCGGTGTCATGTGTGTACTATGTGGCTCTGACGTTTTTTGGGGGTGTCAAGTGCGTACTCTGTGGCTTTGATGTTGTGTGTGGTGTCAAGTGTGTATTCTGTGGCTTTGACGTTTAGGGGTGTCAAGTGTGCCTTTTGAAGCCTTCATGCTTGCGTGGGTGTCGAGTGCGTGCTCTGTGGCTTTGATGTGTGTGTGGTGCCGTAGTGGTCTCTGTTGTACGATTTGTGTGGTGCCGCAGTGGTGTGTGTTGTTTTTGATGTATGTGTGGTGCCGCAATGGTCTTGTGCGCATATGTTAAAGAGTAGAAAATGACACTGAATGGTGGAGTACATTTTTAAATAGCAACCATCAGCCACTGCGGTCCCCGCTTGTGTTCATTTTACGAGCAGCGCTCACAAGCAGGATGCATACCCTAAGCATGCAAGCAGGAATGCAGGGACGTTCTGCATTTTTCAAATACTGTTTTTAATCAGATGCTGTCGCTGCTGTCTATAAAAGGCTTACTGGCAGGTGTCAGAATGCATGCATGTCACAGTCAGCAATGTGTTTGACAGTGTTAAGCGTTCCTGTGTGTGTTCAGCTTGGCTGGTTGATGTTGTTGAGGCTGGGCAATGGGCGCAGCTGTGGGTTGCCCTCAAGAACGATGCCAGCGCAATGTACCCAGCAATGATAGTGTTTCCACCCTCGATATTCATACTTTGGCCAGTATCTTGCGTGTGTGTGAGTGAGAAAGCGTGACGAAAAGGTTTCAAGCTTTTATTGGATCATCCTTGGTGCCGACCACGTAGGTGGGCTATACAGTTGAGCGGCACTTGGACGATGGTGACGTCATCCTGTTCAACCGCCAGCCGTCCCTACACCGCATCTCCATCATGGCATTCAAGTGGGTGTCTCCTTGCTGCCCCCCCATGCCGCGTTCCCATCATTGTCTCCCTTTGCCATGCTTGCTCTGCATCTTAATCATAATCACTTGAATCACGCGTCCTTGCTGCCTCCAAACACGCCCGAACCTGCATGCATCTTGTCACAGTCCGTCCTCCGCCAGCAGCCTTCACCCAGACCTAGCTCATCATGCTTCCTCATCAAAAGCACGCCCATGCACCTCCAGTGTGTTGTGTGATACTCACGTCTGCTTCTGGAAAACAAGAAAGAAAGAATGACCTGCGTTAGCAGGGAAAGCACTCCCTACATCAAGGGAAAGGGGTCACCTAGGGCCTAGGCACTGCTTCTTAGATGTGGCACTCTTTTACTTTTTGGACAATGGCCTACCTCCCTGGCGTGTGTGCCTAAAAACGCAAGCGTGCAAACAGGCCCCCCTGCTTTTTCTTGGTTGGTGTCAAGCTGCTCGTGTCATGTTCTTTCTGCATGTTCTGGGAGTGGGTGAAGCAGTTCCTCCGCACTATGCAGCCCCATGGCCACTTGCAATGCAATGTCTGTGGGATGGCTGAGACGCACTCTTGATAGGCTGATTCCACGCCGCTCCCCTCCTTCCCTTCACAAGTGCCTCAATGCTGGCGAAGACCGGCGCTCTGCCATTCCCCAACCTCACTCACACGTGTGCCACGTTGGGCGCATGAATCTGTGCTTGCAGGGCCATGATCAAGCTGTTCGGTACCCTTCGCTCCAATCCCAACCTCACTCACACGGGTGCCACGTTGGGCACATGAATCTGTGCTTGCAGGGCCAAGATCAAGCTGTTCCGCACCCTTCGCTTCAATCCCAACCTCACTCACACAGGTGCCACGTTGGGCACATGAATCTGTGCTTGCAGGGCCAAGATCAAGCTGTTCCGCACCCTTCGCTTCAACGAGTGCGTATGCAGCCCCTTCAACGCTGACTTTGATGGCGACGAGATGAACCTGCATGTCCCGCAGGTGGGGGCAATAGTGTTTGCACCTGCAGATCAGAGTTTCTCCGCCACACAGATTGTCACGTACAGTGACGTCCGGTGCACAGTGCTCATTCATAAATCTGGAGATGCACTCAGATTCATGCTCTCACGCAGAAGCAACTGACTGGGCAAAAGGTATGCTGGGGGGTGTTATGAATCATGCCTCGTGTCATCAGGAGGGATGGGAAATGCTCGGGCATGCGTCCTCAGGGATTCCCATTGCATATTTTGCGCCCTGGGCGGCTTTGCCGGTGCTGATGGAAGTGACCAAAAAAAACTGGTTGGGCAACAGCGTGTGGCGGCACCCTTTTATTATCGCATACCATCCAGCACGCTGTTTTGCCCTGCACTGTGTGCCACACTTTTTGCTGTGCTGCAACAAATGAGAACTTTGAGTTTTTGTGGTGGTGCTGGACACACATGCATCAGACTCATAAGGTGTGGGTGTGCATTGGCAACGATCGGTGTGCCTTTAGCAAGAAACTCTGTGGTGTGCTCAAAACCAATGTGTTTTGATTGATGTGCCTTGACTGTTGTGCTTAACTGATATGCTCAAAACTGGTAAGCTCAAAAATGTTATTTAGCTCAAAACTAATGTGCTCAAAACTGACTTGCACAACAGACGGAGGAGGCACGGGCAGAGGCGCTGCACCTCATGGGCAGCATTGCCAACCTACCCACGCCCAAGAACGGAGGCATCGAGATTTCAGCAACACAGGTACGGCCAGGGATATTTGGGCAATAGGGAAATGCCATGGTGTTTGCCTTATATCATCTGCAAAGGATGGCACTTGCTAGAGCGTGTGCTGTGTACCAGGGATAGCACGTGGTTCCAAAGGGATGACAGGAGCTGCCATGCTTAGATGCTTCTGGTACTGTTGATGGAGATAGAAGCCTGTCGGTGGCATCTTCATGCTCATAAACTTTCTTTCGTGACTGCAAAGAAAAATTAAAAAAGAGGTCAAAAGGATCATCAACAGTGTCATTGAACACCAAAAATAAAACAAAGAGAACTACATTTGCCGACAAGACCGCAAAGAAAAGATTTTCATGCTGTCTTGGCTCTTGCCCAAGTCGCTTGACCCGAGTTTCTTGTACTTCATCAACGCACGGTGCCACTTGTGCACCCGTGCACGGTGCACGGTGCCACTTGCATGGTGCACGTCGCACGGTGCCACTTGTGCACCCGTGCACGGTGCACGGTGCCACTTGCATGGTGCACGGTGCACGGTGCACGGTGCCACTTGCATGGTGCACGTCGCAAGGTGCCACTTGCACAGTGCACGGTGCACGGTGCACGGTGCCACTTGCATGGTGCACGTCGCACGGTGCCACTTGCATGGTGCACGGTGCACGGTGCACGGTGCCACTTGCATGGTGCACGTCGCACGGTGCCACTTGCATGGTGCACAGTGCACGGTGCACGGTGCCACTTGCATGGTGCACGTCGCACGGTGCCACTTGCACAGTGCATGGTGCACGGTGCACGGTGCCACTTGCATGGTGCACGTCGCACGGTGCCAATTGTGCACCCGTGTAATGCAGCACTATTGCCCCCATCACAAGCCCATGCAATGCCACCCATGTGCAGCACTATTGCCCCCATCACAAGCCCATGCAATGCCACCCATGTGCAGCACTATTGCCCTCATCACAAGCCCATGCATTGCCACCCATGTGCAGGACTTCCTGACGTGCGCCTTCTTGGTCACCTGCAAAGATACCTTCTTCACGCGTGCGGAGATGTGCTTGCTTACATCCTACATGAGTGACGCCTGCGACCCGGTGGACCTGGTGAGCCAACCTCCTCTGTGTGCTCTCTGGGTGTGCTGATGTGTCTGCCACTCGTGCTTGTCTGTGGCATGCTTCACCTGATCTCCTGCTTCGTCTTTTCTGCGTATGCTTTTACATCTCTTGATTTTCATCATTATGGCTTTGTGTATGAAGTGCGAGTGCGTGGGTGTGCATGCCTGTGTGTGTACGTGTACCTTTGTGCGATAATGTGCACAAGCATGTGCGTGTGTGTGTGTCTGCGTGCTCTCGCTCGCTTGCACATTGTGTAGACAAGGCCTGGGGCATACTGTGCTCCTGGATGCTGCAGGTTAGCCAAGTGTGCATTTTGTGTGCATCTGGTGGGCAAAATGCTAAGGCCTGCCATTATAAACACCAGGAGCCTTGGGCCTGCTGCCCTCATGGACCATGAGACTTGGGGGGCCCTTGCTGCTGCAGGTTGCGCCGGCCATCATGAAGCCCCTTGAGATGTGGACGGGCAAGCAGCTCTTCAGCATGCTTGTGCGCCCAAACGCAAACACACGGTGAGCACATTCAAATGTCCTCCACATGCTTGTGCTCTTTAATACAAGAGGAAGGTGAGCGCATGCAGATGTGCTCCATATGCTTGTGCGACCCAATGCAAACACACATTGGGCGCATGCAGGCATGTCCTACATGCTCATGTGCACCAATGACTGACTTTGCCTTCCCGCCTAAGCAATGCTGCCACTGTCTTTTAAATAACGTCCAGAGGAGCAGATTTTCAATGGCTGACCTTAATTGCCACATCATGTCACACATATGCACGCACGCACACATTTACTCTCGCGCTCCTAACGCACATGCAGCATTTTCTTGAACCTCGAAGTGGCAGAGAAAATCTACAGCAAGAAGGGGGAGCACATGTGCCCCGTAGATGGCTATGTGTGCTTCAGGAACTCAGAGCTCATCAGCGGCCGAGTAGGCAAGGCAAGTTGTCTACACATTGTTCATGCACATTTTGCAGCAGAGCATGTCCAAAAGTATGCGCGCTTAAGATTGTTAGGGTACTTGCATGTACATGCGAGTGAAAAAATCCAGGCAAGCCAGTCCTGCTTTGAACCATTGTGCCGAAGCACGTCGTCCTACATCTTAACAGTACGTTCCTATATATATTTGACATTTGTCTCTAAGGTACTTCATTTGTACGTGCACAAATGCTAGATTGGCACACTTGTGCTGATGCGCCCCCCTAAGATTCTCTGGAGAGAGCGATGGGCCCACTCACTCTTTCTTGCATGAGGATTGTGCCTGTTGTCTGGAAATTCCTCGATATTGCATCTCAGACTTCCAGCATGAGCGTACTGGTACAACAGCAAGGCCCTGACAGCCCGAACCTGCATGAACTTTATTCCACGCACACACGCAACCATCCACATCACTGCAGGGCGTGCTGGGAGGCAACAAGGCTGGCCTATTTGGCATGCTGCACCATGACTACTCGCCCCGCGCTGCCGCTGCGTGCATGAGTCGCCTGGCCAAGATGTCGGCTAGGCATATGGGCAACCGAGGCTTCACCATCGGTAAGGCTTCACCATTGGTAAGGCTTCACCATCGGTAAGGCTTCACCATCGGTAAGGCTTCACCATTGGTAAGGCTTCACCATTGGTAAGGCCCCTCCCACTGGCGCCTCTATGGCCGCTGTCCCAGGCAAGCGGGCCCAGGAGCCAATCCATGCAAGCAGGCCCAGAGGCTGGTCACTGAAAGACAGAGGCCCCAAAAGGCAGCCATTATCAGGGAGCCCAGGAGACGACTGACCCTGCACGGCTGTCAGGCTGATCCTTGCGTAAGGGGCTCGGCAACAGCATGCAGGCGCATGATGCGTGTCCCAGAGGCGGCTGAGCTGCAGGGGAATGGTCTCTGGGGTCGTGTGTGCCATGGCATGAGGTGTTCTAGGTATCATGGTGTGAGTGGGCTCTGTAACACGGCACAAAGTCGATTGTGCACCTTTTGCTGAATCCGAATCCGTAAATGGAATCTGACGGATTTTGGTCCCCATGAGGACAATCCACCCACAGAGATTTTGGTCACCCACAGAGATTTTGGTCACCCACAGAGATTTTGGTCCCCATGAGGACAATCCACCCACAGAGCCCACTGACTCTCATGGCTTGGCAGAAATTGTGCTGCTTCCATGCAGGGCATGTTTTAATATGCGTGTGCTGGTTTTATGCAGGGCATGTTTTAATTTGCGTGGTTTCGCCAGTCAAGCCATGCACGGCACAGGGCCCTAAGCAACAGGCTGCTGTCCTGGGGATGGGGAATCCTGCATGCCTCTCTGGAAGCAATAAGGAGGGAGGACATACACTTCAGCACCTGTTGAAGCCATGCCCTGGTGATCTCATAAAACTTGCACACAGGCTCTACAAAGCCATGCATCGCACACATTGCACGCTTGCAGGAATTGATGATGTCACGCCCAGGCAGAAGCTGAAAGACGAGAAGGCGCTGACCCTGCAACGTGGCTACAGTGCATGTGACCAATTCATTGCTGACTTTGGAAAGGTGTGGCACGGCTAAACACGTGACATATTTTTTGTGATTAATGCTGCTCTTATTTGTTTTAGAGGATGAGCTGCAGAAGGTAGAGCTAGATCTGGGAAAGTCATGTCATGGTCTTGACCTTAGTCATGGTCTTGACCTTAGTCATGGTCTTGACATTAGTCATGGTCTCGACCTTAGTCATGGTCTTGACCTTAGTCATGGTCTTGACCTTAGTCATGGTCTTGACCTTAGTCATGGTCTTGACCTTGGTTGAAACACAGGGAAGGAGGATTGGCCTGTTTTGAACTTACAGCTTACAGTGCGCAAACAAGTCAGTAAGTTCAAACTAAGCTGGTTGATTTATACATTTGTTACCAAAGAGCTTTCAAGAGGAGGGGGGGAAAAGGGAGGCACTAACCAGTTTCGACTAACCCTCCCCCCCCGCCCCCAACCCCTTCCTTAAAATAATACCTTGTATCACCTTGTATCACAATGTCAGATTCTAGAGGGTTGACGTGGGGCCCCTTGAAGGTGCATCCTGAGCGCACCTGTTTTGTACGCGGCACTGCATAAAATGGGCAGCGAAGACATGTGGGGTTGATGCTGTGAATTAGAATCAAGCTATGAGTCAAGTGCTTGCATTGTACTGCTTCCCTTTCACAAGGGCCTTCAAGCAAAGGAGCGGCATGACTTAGATCAATCGTGCAAGAAGGCCTGTCTACTTTTGCGCCCATGATGCACATGCACGTCCATGCATATACACACGCATGTATGCACGCACAAGTACATGCACACGAAGTCATGTGCACAAATTTAATTCACAAAGCCACAGTGATGGGTGCCAAGATGCCTAGTAGGCCTTTGCAGCAATTTACATCTGCAGTTGGCATGGGGCCTATGCGGGTGAGCAAGCGGGCACCTCAGGCAATGGCACATGCAGGCCCTTTTCTGCAGGTTTGATTGTGCGCGGTATCCTGCATTGCTGCAACATGGGGCAGATCCCTGTGCTGTGTGCACATGGCTGCTGTGTGCACATGGCTGATGCGTGCCCGTGAAAGGGATGCACATTAAGTGGGCGAGCATGGCTCTGATGCGTGCATGGCTGTGGCGTGCATGGCTCTGATGCGTGCATGGCTGTGGCGTGCATGGCTGTGGCGTGCATGGCTCTGATGC
>LKMJ01002228.1_pt1 | contig 17666 bp, 29 predicted proteins | sample 643391 | NCBI WGS metagenome assembly LKMJ01 (sample SAMN04112250, study PRJNA286221) | soda lake metagenome | biome: soda lake; feature: Kulunda Steppe; material: water; isolation source: sample PL-Br10 brine of Picturesque Lake | place: Russia: Kulunda steppe | collected 2010-07
CACACACACACACACACACACACACACACACACACACACACACACACACACACACACACACACAAAGCAGCAGCAGCACCTGGTACAGCATGGGCTCCAGGTCCAGGGCGGCTGGCGAGGATATGCGCTCCAGCAGTGCAGTGACGGCGGCGTTGGTGGCAGGGCTGTTGTGGGCGTAGAACACGAGGCCCTGCACGCGCAGCGCAACAAAAGGATGCAGGCCAGTTTGCACAAACATTGCAGCATGAGCGTGGGCATGTTTTGATATTTGTGCATGCCAAAGTCAGTGCTTAGCGGCTCCAACTGCAGGTGCACACAAGCAGGAGACCCAACACACAGCACGCAACGCTGTGCACTGCATGCAGCAATCTGTCACTGTTGCACATCACACTCTTACTCTACGACAAACTGCAAGCGTGGTACATGTGCACGTGAAACACATGCATTCATCAGTCGAGCACATGGTAAGAGCGGTGGCCAAAGGATGGACAACTGTATGGATGGACGTCTTTTGGGGAGAGGCTTGGCACAGCCAGGTGGCAAACTCATGCATGTGCAGTCTGCGCACCATACCTGGGTGGTGTAGAAGTGGATGGTGGCGGGCGTGGCCAGCTCCTGGCGCAGCCGCCGGTTCAGGTCCAGCACTGCCTCCTTCACGCGCCGCTTGCCCTGCTCCGAGTCACCATTCTCCACCCACTCCTGCACACCCACACACGCGCCACCACGCGCAACCACGCGCTGCTTCATTTAGCATGGAGCGCATGTGCTGGATCTGTCAAACAGGCAGGCGTGCTGCAAGCACAGCAGTGGGACACCACCAATTACGCTCCTTTGGTACCCTTGACCCTGCCAACCACACTCCTCTGGCGCCCTCGACCTGCCAACCACCCTCCTCTGGCGCCCTCAACCTGCCAATCACCCTCCTCTGGCGCCCTCAACCTGCCAACCACCCTCCTCTGGCGCCCTCGACCTGCCAACCACACTCCTCTGGCGCCCTCGACCTGCCAACCACACTCCTCTGGCGCCCTCAACCTGCCAACCATCCTCCTCTGGCGCCCTCAACCTGCCAACCACACTCCTCTGGCGCCCTCAACCTGCCAACCACAAGCCCCTTCAACTCCAGCCCACTGGGGCGCTGAGCCCTGCCACCCCAAGCGCCCACCTCATCCTCTTCCAACTCCTCCAGCGGGTCCCGCCTGTTAGCCTGGCTGTCATGCCCGCCTTCCCCCCCCGCCCCAGCCACGCTGCCGCTGCCGCCATCGTTGCGCGATGCGCTGGCCGCCTGGCCCTGCTGCTCGGCTCCCCCCTCCGGCTGGTCACCGCTGTCATCCCGCGGGTCGGTGCTCGCGCCGCCGCCTTCTGCACCCTCCTCGCCCTCCGGGCGCTGGGGCTCCCCTGCCACGCAGTCAGACAGCAGTGGATGCGGACCGTCACGAATGCATGCGGGTGGTCGCGCACCGTGCACCTGCCTCGCAGCTAGCCCGCAGCAAGCCTGCAGCAAGCCAGACGCTGCGCAAGCGGCTGCCAGCACACTCCAAAGCACGGAGGCTTGCACACCACACCACCACCCACCAGCGTCCGCGGCTGCAGCATCATCGGCAGGGCCGGGCATGTCCCCCTCTGGGTGGCCACCTGCGTCCCCGGGGGCACCACCATCTGTGGGCCGCTGCTTGCGCCGCCCACCACCCCCGGCGTGCGCCTTCCTGTGCGTGACAGCCAGCGCACATGGGAGCCCAGGGGGGGGGGGAGTCATGAAGAGGGAGGGGCAGCTGTGTGCAAGGGGTGGGTGTATATGTGTGTCGTGTGCTAGGGTGAGCCTCAGCTCATCAGCAAACGCAAGGTGGAGACATAGGGGAGGGGCGGGCTGTGCAATGTGCATGTGCGTGCATGTGTGCATGTGCGCGCAAACTGCGCGTGTCGACATGCACATGCGTGTGTGAGCACTTGTGTATGCTTTTTGAGGAGTGTGCATGCTTGAAGATAAGCGCATGCATCGTGTGCGTGTGTGAGATGTACACCTGATTGTCAATCACATGAACACCTGACCTGGAGATTTGAAAATGAAGCAGTGAGGGCATGACTGCAGGCGCTGCTACCTGCAGCTCTACAAACAATTATGCAGGCAAGTAATTGTCCCACTTCAGGGTGTTTCCAATAAATAAGCCTCACAAACAAGCGTAGAATCATGCCTCAATATCATGCATGCACCCTGGCACCTGCACGCACCTCCGCACAACGAAGGCGCCGCCCTCCGCTGCGCACAGCCGGTCGTACATCTTGAGCACTGAGTGCATGCTCTGCAGGCGGCGCAGGTGATGGAGCCAAGCAGGGATCTATGATGGCAGCCCATTCTTTGATGGAATGATGGCAACCAAGCAATCCCAGGTTCAGATGCACAAAGTGTGCACACACACGTTCTCACAATCAAACAGACCCACTTGCACATTGAGCAAACACCCGCAACACAGGAGGCCCTGGCCTTGTTCACGCTGATGCGCACACAAACCCACTCACACGCCAGCACACAAGCATGCACACACACTGTGCCCCACTTACCTGAATGATGTCCACCGCATGAGCGCGCGGCTGCAGCTTGGCGTTGAAGGAGCGCATGAGGCGGCTCAGCACCGACAGCAGGCCGCTCTCCTTCATGTCGTCTTGGAGCAGCCTGCCAGCAGTTAAGTGTTGGTTGTGTTCTCTCATTTTGTGCAGGATTGTGGAGAAGGGAGGGGGGGGGCAGCATTACCTGACAGCCTGGACGAGCTCAACCCCTGGAATTACACACCTGCTGCAGCATTCAACCCCCCACACTTGCAGCCCTACCCATCTAACACACACACACACACCTATACATGCGCAAGTATACACATACACTCACACACACGCGCAAACATACACCTACACCATCTCAGTACCTGCGCTGCAGCCTGTCCGCAGCCCTGCGGTCGGGCATGTTGCCCACACGCTCCGCCAGCTCCAGCACAGCCAGCATCTCGCGCAGCAGGCTCAGCGACGCGTGCTGCAGACGAGCACAAGCGGCAGGGCAGCAGGATGCGCTCGAGGGGCGTGTGCAGGGAGATCCAGCATGGAGAGCAATGAGCAGGCCCCCAACTACGTGGAACCACGCTGCTGGTAGAGCAAGCATGAGCAGTAGGGCAGCAGGGCATGCATGAGGGACGCATGCCTTTCCTGCAGCAAATTCCAGTACGTCCAGCATCTTGCGCGGGGGGCCCAGCTGCGCATGTTGCAGGGGAGCACAAGCATCAGCAAGTTATGCACGCGGGATAAATTTCTGCAGGCCAGGCAGCAACTTTAGCATCTCGCGCATCAGGCGCAGCAACGCGAGCTGCGGCAACCGTGAGCAGCGGGGTGTAATTTGGGCGCCCAGCCTGAATGCATGCGCTTGAACAAACAAAGAAAGCCTGTTTGGTGCACGAGTCAAGGGCGCACCTGCTACATCTCAAAGCCCCACGCAGCCACTGACCTGCAGCTCCCAGTCTTTGAGGTCACTCTTTGCGGGCACGTCCACCTGGCTCAGCCAGCTTGTCAGCACCTGGGAGTGGTTGACACGCGCAGCGCGGCGTGCACAGCACACACTGTCAGCATGCGCTTGCGCTGTCTGAACTAGCACAGGATATTGCTTGCTCAACTGGTCAGAGCCAGCGCACACAGCACTCTGATTCCAAGTGGTCTCAGCCAGCAATTGCACGCAGGGGCAACAAGAATGGGGGTGAGAGGATGATGGAATGCAAGCAAATAGGGGGCTCTGTCCTCAGGGAGTGGGACACCTTGATGATGGAATGCAAGCAAACAGGGGCTTCTGTCCTCAGGGAGTGGGACACATTGATGATGGAATGCAAGCAATCAGGGGGCTCTGTCCTCAAGGGGTGGGACTCCTTCTAGTGCGCGCAAGCATGAAAAATGCTGTCAAGCGCGTAGCCACTGGGAAAGTTATGGGTACACACGATGAGGCACACGCTGCTCAAGCCCACGATCGCGGCACCGCACGCACCATACAGAATGTGCTCCAGCCCATCGTGGAGGCAATGCACGCACCATAAAGAATGTGCTCCAGCCCATTGTAGAGGCAATGCACGCAAAAGGTGAGGCCGCCTCAGCCGCCTCCTGCTCCTGCTGCTGCTGTATGGCCTCTGCATCCTCTTGCCCATCCTGCTGCTGCTGCTGCTGCTGCTGCTGCTGCTGCTGCTGTGGTTGTGTCTTCTGCTGCTCCTGCTTGCGCTGGCGGGCTTCCTACAGAGTCCATAGCAAGAACATTGTATTGCATGCACCTGGATTGCTTAGATGCTGTGCATGCGTCAGTGCCTGGAATCAGTGATCTGCATTTGTCCAGACAGAGGAGGCGCACCAGCGGCATCACACATACACACAATTACACACACTCACCTGCTTTGCGCGTGCGTATGCCGTGAAGAAGCGCGCGACGCGCATGAGCCGAGCAAAGTCGGGCGCCGCCAGGCGGCTGATGCCCAGGCCCGGCTCAGCCTCCTTCATCAGCACCTGCCCCACAGATTTCCGGGAGTGCACGCTTGCATGAGAGCAAGCCTGCGCATGGTATACATTGCTCATGCCAGACAGCACAGCACCTGGCGCTTTGCACGCAGCAGGTAACACAGGAGGCGTAGCAGGCTGCACATGACGTACGACCCGCCAGCACGAGTGCAGCACAGGCACATGCACTGCAGGTTACAGGCGGTGCGGGGCCAAACAACACTTGGCGCTTGCAGCCACACGCATACCTTCATCAGCGCGTTGTAGCCATCGCCGTTGCACAGCTCGTCCGTCCACTGCCGCAGCTGCCACATCAGCTGGGGCCCCAGGTGTGCACCCCCAGGGGCCACCTCCGCGCCATCCTGCACAAAAAGAGAGCACGCAGGCATGCACACCCCTCGCGCTTCCTGCGTGCTGGAGCATGCACAGCGGTGCGCACCCCCCTGGGGCCACCTCCCCGCCATCCTGCACAAAAAGAGAGAACACTGGCATGCACACCCCTCGCGCTTCCTGCGTGCTGCAGCATGCACAGCGGTGTGCACCCCCCGGGGGTCACCCCCGCACCATCCTGCAAAAAAAGAGAGCACACAGGCATGCACACCCCTCGCGCTTCCTGCGTGCTGCAGCATGCACAGCGGTGCGCACCCCCCGGGGGTCACCCCCCGCGCTGTCCTGCGCAAAGATAACAAAGGGAGGCACGGCTCTCACACAGCACGCCCCTCACCCAAACGAAATTGCGCATGCATGTGCGGTCCACCTACGCCAGCCAGTCACGTGCGGTCCACGATTGCGCATGCACGTGCGGTCCACAATTCCCAGTCACGTGCGGTCCACCTACGCCAGCCTGCGCGCCTTCTTAAGCAGGGGATGCCTGGCAAAAGGAGAAAGTCAATGTGCAGCAGTGGCTGTGGCATGATTAGGGAGCAGCGCTAGCGCTGCTGCTGCCGAGAAGGTTGCACGAGACCCACACAGTGAGAGCACATCGACCCAGGGCGCGCTTGCTTGACGCACCCATGGAAAGGGCACACCCGATTAAACCCGTGGAAAGGGCACGCCCGACTGAGTCCATGGGGAGGGCACACCCGATTGAATCCATGGGAAGGGCACACCCGATTGGATCCATGGAAAGGGCACACCTGATCGAGGCCACGCTCCATCAAGGCATGGATGGAGCGTGGCCTCGATCGCAGCCCTTGCCTGGCAGCCTAATGCCAAGCAGAGCACAGGGCACGGGCACAAAACCAGCGCCGTCATGATACTTGCCACAGAGGTGACTGCAGCACCACAGCTGCACAGCGTGCGCCACTACGGCAGCGCAGCTGCACACTGCATCACCGCTCACCGGTGCCGCAGCAGTCCAGTGGCTGGCACAGCACCTACCACTGTTACGGACTGCGTTGCTGGCACGTGCACGTGCAGCTCTGGCAACTCAGACACCTGCATGTGGGCAAGCAGGCACAAGCGGCGCTTTCAATCTGTCGCCCCTAAAAGCTATGAGCCGCTGCGCCCGTCAAAGGCTCCTGAGTTACGTTGCGGTGTAAACTCATGCTGGAAATGCTCGCACATGCCATCCCCTGTTCATGGCGCAGACAAGAGTGCAGCACTTAAAAAAGCTTGGATGGCTGTCAAGAGTGATCAGGATCCCGACTGAATTCTGGCCTCTGCCTGGGGACCCCTGGCACACCAAACGTTCGGTCACAAGCCAGCCACCCTCAGCGAGCTGCACCCCGCCAGGGTGTGCTTGCACCGACCATGTTCCTTGGGATGCGCACGCCACAGGGGCAAAAAGGCACAGCCTACAACTGTCGGACACGGGGGGGGGGGCGCCATAGGCCCCATGCCATACCTTGGGCTTGGCCAAGATCACTTTGCCGTGCTCTGCGTGCTTGCGCTCGAAGCGTGCAGGGTTCCTGGCGTGCCAGCGGGGCGCGCCCGCCAGTGCCGCTGCCTTGCGGGCCTTCTCCATGGCCAGGATGCTCTGCTCGAGCAGGCACAAGTGCATGTGTGTGTGTGTTTGTGCGTGCACGAGCGTGCGGCGTGGATGCGCATGAGAGCAGGCATACGTGCAGAGCTTGGCCGAGGTCCAAGTAGCTGCCTCTGCGTATGATGTTGTGGGAAGGTGCCTGCTGGTGAAAGACAGTGCCTGCAAATGCAAGATGCTTGCCTCTCTCTAACACCCTCCTGCTCATTCCCAGCAGCTGCTCACATCCGCTCAGAAGCTGATAACACTCGCATCGCCCTTACCAGCACCCCAAGACAATCAAGCATGACCCACATGCTCCTGCATCCGCGCCTGCCACTTTTCCAGCATCTCAACCTCAGCCTAAGAGGACGTGTGTGACACTTGCAGCATTCCCAACACTTCACACACCTGCATCTTTGCCGCCACCTCATCCTCTGCCTGAGGCGCACGATTGGGCTGTGGAGCGCGGCCCTGCGACGATCGGCTGCCGTGCTGCTGCTGCTGCTGCTGCTGCTGCTGTCTCTGCTTTTGCTGTGTCTGAGACGGATCATTTGCTTGTGAAGCGTGGCTGGTGATGGAGGCAGGGGCTTCTGCCTGTGTCACACACGCACACGCGCACACATGCACACGTTCAGAGAAGCAGGCCACTGAGCGCACTGTGCATGTCCCAAATGTGCTTGGAGGTGCAGGTTGGAGGTGCATTTGCTCAAAAACGATGCGTTATGACATGCGTCATACATAGATTCAGGAGTCAGCACAGCAATGGGCCTTGCACCTGAGAAGGCTGCCAACCCAATTATGGCCAGCCCAAGGGTGGCTTGGGTACAGCCACCAGGCGATCCCCCTTGTCGCAGGAAAACAACCAGGCGATCCCCCTTGTCGCAGGAAAACAACCAGGCGATCCCCCTTGTCGCAGGAAAAGCAACCAGGCGATCCCCCTTGTCGCAGGAAAAGCAACCAGGCGATCCCCCTTGTCGCAGGAAAAGGCCACCGTTTCAAATGCTGCAGTTCCAAGACGTCGGCGGCTTTGTATGCTGAAGTACTCTGGCAAGACACGTCGCCTGAGCAGTGCGACTGCTGCACCCCTGAAAGCAATCCAGCCAGAGCTCAGTTGCGTGCGGGATTTATGTGTGGTGCTGCACACCTGCGCAAGGGCCTCAGGGTCGACGCCCCTGTAGATCTGGTGGAAGATGTCCAGCAGCAGGGCCATCTCAGACTTGAAGGGCCGCTCCTGTGCGCACGTAAAGCAGCGGCGGCAAGCATGCAGCCACTCATGCATGAGAAGCGTGACGCACGGGCAGTTACCCGGCATGCTGCGCCACTCAGAATGCAGCAAATGCACTGGCGATGGTCAAACTGTGACCAGGTGTCCTTTTGGCCAAATTTTCTCCTGTCCATCTAGTCCTGTGCATCAACTTGTAAAGCAGGCAGCCACCAAAGGGGAGGCATTGTTAAGTGGCTCCAAATGTTGGGGAGAGCGAGTCAAGCTGTCATCATGCTGTGCGATTGGCATGCAGGAGGCGTGGAGGGAGCAAAAGAGGCCAGTGCAGGAGGCGGTGCATGTGTGGACAAGCAGCATAACTATAGTGTCCCCTCTTCTGACACCGCAGCCACCTCCCCCCTGCAAGCATGGACCCACACCCCAGAAGGACCCTGCTAGCACAGGCACCTATCTCATCCAACCTGCGCTAGTACTTGCACCAGCCGCGGTAGCAACCCCACACAGTATCCTGAAGAGTAAGGCATCGAGCAGGCAACAAGCAGGCTGTGCGCAAGTTGCACACAAATGTGCACACGCCCACCCCACGCACCCCAGCGTGCTGCGCCACCACCAGCAGCAGCTCCATGATGTCTGCCTCAAACAGGTTCTTGAACAGCGCCTCCTGGAGGTAGCTTCCGCGCCCCTCCGCGCGCGGGCCCTGCAGCACGCGCACCGCCAGAGCAGCCAGGCAGCCCTCATGAGGAGCTCATCTTTGCCCCCGTGCACCGATGGCCAAGGGCCAGCCAGGAGGCCCATGCTCATGCATGCTGTGTGGTGGGGTGCACCGGGGGCTGTGTGGTGGGGTGCACAGCACCTGGGCTGTGCTGCGTTACAGGACGCCCCAGTGTGTGGCGGAGCGCACCAGGGCTGTGCTGCATCGCAATGTCTCATTGTGTGGGCTGGTGCCATCGCCTGTGGCTCCCAACTTGTGCCCTGAGAATGAAAGCAGGGGCGTGCCTTCCTCCAACTGGTGCATGCATGTATAACAGCTGGGCATGGCCTGTCTCATGCTTGGCTGCGCAGTGCATGCAGCATTGAGGAACCCCACTCATGAAAAGTGGCGAGCTCGCTGCCGACGCACCTGCACCTCCGGCAGGAAGAGCAGGTTGCGCAGGAAGGTGAGCACCAGCTGCACCGAGCACGCCTGCTCCTCGGTCATGCGTGGGTGGCGGTCTAGCGCGGCGGCTGCCACATCTGCCACAACGGTGAGGGCGCCCTCGTGCGGAGGCAGCAGGAATGCTTCCTATACAAATGCGGTGAAGTGAACAGCATGTCATGTGAACCAGACTGTGTGCATGCGTGTAAGCGCTTGTGTGGGAGTGCATGCGCATGTGTGTGTGCATGCGCATGCGTCTGGGTCTTGCACAACCATTCAAGTCCATCCTAGAGTGTTTTCGAAAGGCCATGCCGCCTGCAGATAGGATCAACAAGCAACGGAGGGACAAGGCCTGAGGGCTGAGTCTTGGGGCTGAGCGCGATCCTCTAGCAAAAGGAGCAGGATACACATCATTTTATATGTACCAAGGAGGCTGCGCAGTGCCTCATTGATGCAGGAGGCCCATTCCAGTCATAAGCAAGGGCCCCCTTGCTGCGCTCATGTGGCACTCGCTGGCATTAAGGAAACCAAGGGACACAGTTGTTCAGGTCTCCCGCTCAGTCCAGCACCTTAATCTTATCAATGAGCTGCTGCTGCTCCTGGGGCCGCGCTGATGTGGTGTTGACGGGCATGGTCAGGAAGGTAAGCACCTTGACTGCGAGGGCAGCGCAGCAGCATAGGCGACCCATGAGCAGCACTAGCACTTGCCATGGCCAATGTGCTTGCACAGACCGGCAATGTGCCAGGCTAGAATATTATTTTGTTTGTGTGTCATGAATCAGGCCCTCATTGAGCAAGTATGCACCATCTAAGTGGTTTTTTGATGGTGAGAGCAAAGCGACAACTGCGCTGGTGCAGTGCAATAAGCAGCGTACAGGCAGATATGAGAACAATACCACTCACGTGCATTGTACACAATGTCGTGGTCCTGAGGATAATGAATGAGCAGCGGCACTAAGTCCTTGCGCGCAGTGTCAAAAGCCCCAAGCTTGAAGAACACCTCCCGCGTGTCGGGGTCATCTTTGCGCAAGAAGCGCTGCAAGTCTTTCAAGCACCCTGTGCATATTAAACAGATTTAGATTGTGGTATACTACCTGACAGAAAGGTACTGGCAAATCACAGGCACGCTAGCTGTCGTTCAGCTGTCAGTGCGACAGCTGCATTATTGTAGCACCCATTTTGGCCTTCATGAGCGCAGTCTCTGCTTTATCAAGTGTGATTCAACCACCGGCCATTTACAAACATAGCATCTCTGGCACTCACCCAAGCAGTCCACGTCCTTTTCGTAGAAGCTCAACCTCTCCACCCTGCCCTGCTCATCTTCCTTCTCTAACCTATTCCAAGTACCCAGGCCATTGATAAGAGATACAAGAAGGGCATGATCAAAGCGGGCGTAGTCCTTTGCACCGGGTGCCATTGTGTTTGGCTCCTCTAGCGCAATCCCGTTATCCAAAATTTACAATTTCATTGCGTTTTTAATATTCATATGACAATCATCAATTAATATTCATCGGGGCTCCCGCCAGGGAGTCCTTAAACGAAGATCAATTAATCTTTTAGTATACAACAAAAATTTACCTATTATTCACTCTACAGGATGGATGGAACATTGTTTAACCAGAGAAAGTTAAATCTTTCAATAAGTCTCACAACATCGATGATAAGGGCAAGACTGGAACGATTTAAGGATTGCATGCATTTTGCTATTAATCGTAGAAGTAAGCATATGCTTACTTACGTTAATACAAGTATGTTCCTCATTGTCTATTGTGGTATGCCTGCACAGGCTGGCTACTTCTGGGAGTATCAAGAGTTCACTGGTAATAACAGACACCTTTGATCTCTTATTACTCCGCTCCGATCAGAGGGAACATGGAGTACCGTACTCGTTGCTGTGACGGCAAGCTGCCTGGACCTATAAACCTAGCCCCAGAGCCTTATGTTCAGGATGGACTCGAAGGATTCATTAAATGTCTAACACAGGTCATGTTCAGAAAGACAAAGAGACATGTACACGTACAGATCATGTTCAACAAGACAAGTAGATACGTTCACACGAAATGGGGGGCAAATAGGACATGCAAAGTTGCGTGAGTCCAGCTACGCTTAAAATAGCAAGTGCAGCAAGGGCTCGTGCATATCATTCCATTACCTCTCATTTACGTGCAACAAAAAGTGCAGGCACTCTCATGCACACTGAAAAAGGCACGATAATAAAAGGCACATTAAAAAGACACAGTATAAATTACTTTGCAAAGTAAGGTGGAAACGTTTGCCACCATGAAATGGCAGGTTATACCCTTTTGTATACCCTGTTGCCAGCAGTGTTTGCTACCAAATAAAAGTCTTTTTGTGTCCGTACATGACAGCTCAGTGAGACACACATGCCTTTTTCAACCTAAAATACCGCTCAAATACATACAAACATTGGAATCAGGCATTAGGGCTCAAGGCCGTCACAGGGTCCCGGACGTTGCTCTAGCTTTGGAACAAACATGCGACACCAAAAAGTCCGCATACAATGTAATTAATTTACAGCCAGCAAAAAATCCCTCTTTGGAGCCAGGGAGAGCTGCACGGTCAAAGGGGGGCCCTGGGCCTCTGCTAAGCATTGTACAACTGGAGGCTGACGGCACCATTCTGACAAAACCAAGGGCTGCCATGCAACCATAAAAACCTAACAGGATAAATGCTGCACAGGGATTGCACGCTGGGTTTGTGCCACACCAGACACCAAACAACTCCTGTGCAGCTCCTCAAAAAAAGCCTCATACTCTTGGTGCCCAGCATTCAAGAAGTTCTGTGGTGGTCTCAAATGATTCGTTCGATAACCAGGCAACTACACAAGCACAGTCCTACCTTGGATTGATCAAAGCTCCAAACTGCACATTATTTATCCAGGCACAGTACTGCCTGCAAATTTGTGCAGCCCAAACTCTGTGCAACCCCATGCAGCTGCTGCTGTTCAATGACGCTGGGTTGGGTGCAGTGAGCCATAGGCCATGCGCATGATCTCCATCACCAGCTGCTGCTGTTCAATGACGCTGAGTTGGGTGCAGTGAGCCATAGGCCATGTGCATGATCTCCATCACCAGCTGGTCCTGCAACATGGCATGAAGCGGCAGGGGCAGATTCAGCGTACACATGCCTGCGTGCAAGCCCAAAAGCACTCAAAGATGATGAAACAACATCGTGATCCAGAAACAACCGCCAGAGGTACCAGCTGGAAACACTGGCCAAGGTCGCAAGCAAGGAGCAAGAAAAGTGCAGCTTAAGTCGTGGATAAGCAGCTGCAGGCGGTGGTACTGAGCGCGGATCAAGCAGTCTGATCACTGCAAAAGATGACATTGCAGAGCACCAGGAGTTTGAAATCTGGGCCAACCTGGGCTGGTCCGTACAGCAGGATGTCGGCATGGCGCAGGTCACGGAAGAGGTGCACCCGTGGGGGGCCGGGCACGTGCTCGAGCGCCCAGGACGCAAGCAGGGGGGCGGGCAGCAGCTCATCCTTGCCTGACACAAGGGGGCAGGCAGCGAGCAAGTGGGAACTGAGGGGCGGAGGGGAGCAGCCCGTCCTTGCCTGGCACTAGAGGAGGGGCAACGTGCAGGTGGAGGACGCAGGGGGAAGGGGAGCAGCCTGCCCCTGCCTGGAGCAGGTGAACAACAATGAGAGTGCCCACAGGCAGAGGTGGATTAAAAGTGCAAAATCCAACTGCAAGGGGTGCGTGTGGTGTCCTTTATTGCTAATGAAGGGCGACCATTAAGGGACCCAAGCTCCAAAATGTCGCACAGGTTTATATCCTAACACTGTGTGTCACATGGGCTTTTTTAAAATGCGGTGAAAGACCTGGCTGTCTATGCGGAAGTGTCAAGACAGATGAAGTATGGTGTCCTCAAACAAACCTGAGAGGGCCAACAGGGCTTTGCCTTTCTGTGCGAGGGGGGCTAAGGCCTGCGCTGAGCAGCTGGCATCCCTCCAGTCCATGAGCCGGCATAAAGCTACTGCACAGTGCATCTCGCGTGCAGGCCCCAGCAGCATCAGCTCCTGCATACACACAGGGCGCCAAGCACAGTAGAAACGCATGTGCATGTGCGCGTCTGTGTGTATGCATGCAGAAACTTTCTTGAACAGCATTGGCGAGATCGCTAGGGCGGTTCAAGAGGATGAGAGAGCATCCCTACATGCAGCGCAACTTGGCATTATTCAAGTGCCCAAAAGTGCCCAGAGATCACTTTTTTTACCACTCCTTTATCAATTCTTATCATTCCTCGAAATGAAGTACTGAGCTTTATCCTTAAAACAACGGCCCTCCAAAATTATGGACCCAAAGGCATCCATCATCTCCCACTCATCCATCTGGCTGCTCGCCAGCTCTGCCCCCACTTCCCTCCTGCGCAAGGGCTCTCCCAGTATGGGCACGCATGCAGCAGCAACAGCTTGCCGCCCCATATCTCATACCTCCATAAGCCGCCCAATGCTTTGCCGTCCCACATCTCACCTTGATCAACCGCCCTACATGGGGCACGGGCACATAGGACCAGCCCCAAGCGAGCCATCCGCGCAGCCGCACACTGCACGTGCGTGCACACAAGCTGCACACGCCTTGCAATCCTTCCAGCGCCTTGGCTACACTGCCTGTGCGCAACACGTCCAACAGCCCCTCCTCAAAGCGAGCGCTCCCCGCCCCGCAGCCCAGCAGACCTGCAGCCTTCCCATCCCCGTCATCCCCGCCCACCACCCCTGGCCCCTGGCCGCTTTGCCCGCGCTCCGCACAACCTGCCCCGCTCTCCCAAGCGCGCACAGCACCCAGCTTGCTGCAGGGCTGCTGTGCGTCTGCGTCGGGCAGGAGGCACATGCCCGCCTCCCCACAGGCCTTGGCCCGGCGCTGCGCCACGCCGCCGCAGGCGCTGCCGAGCACGCTGCCAGCACTGAAGGTGTTGGTGACAGTGCAGCTGCTGCGTGCAGCACTCCCAGGCGTGGTTTGGCTGGGGCCGGCAGGGGCTCCAGCGAGCAGGGTGGTGGCAGGGACACCCTCCGTCATGCTGACAGCAGCAACACCATCACCAAGTGCGCGGGAGTGGGCGGCACCAGGTGCAGCGGCCAAGACATCGGCAATGTTGAGAACTGAACTGGCGGTGGAAGAAGTGGTGGCAGAGGGGACGGGGGAAGCGGCAGGTATGTTTTGGCCCCTCTCGCGGGTGAGGCCCAGGTCATTCTTGGGGTGGAAAAAGTTAAAGGGACGGAAGATGAAGTTGATCAGCAGGGACGGGATCCACATGTGAAGACAGATGGGGTCCAGCAGGGAGAGGGATGCCACCGCGCCAGGCTCGGCCTGTGCGCCATACACGCACCAGCAGCGCGGCCATGGTGTTTAACAGTTGAACAATAGCAGCGCGGCAACAACGGCAGTGCGGAGATGCACTCATACAAAAGTACGTTGGATGCATGGTTTGTGTCATAAATGGATTCAAGCTGGCGTTATCCAAGGAAGTTGCACAAAAGCAGTGCTTTGTGCTTGTCAGAAAGCAGGTGCACAGATGAAGATACAAATTGTATCATACAATAGTATTGTAATAATACACATCCAAGCTTTGCCTGAAAGCTACTGATCTTTGGCTTGCCAGTGAGGAGAAGCTTGACAAAAGGCAGAATTTTGCCAGGAATTTTGCAGCATGATTCACAAGCCAGGCTGCAAGCAGCAGGCAGTTGCACAACAGCACGCAAATGGATAGGCCTCATTACAATTAAAGCAACAACAATTAAGGGCACTTCAAAAAGGGGGGGAGGGTACAAAAAATGTGCAGAGGGCGTCTTCTTAAACATTCCTTGGACACCTGACCCTGGATAACTCTGCTGCAGGCATGGTTTGTCGAGCGCAAGGGCCTTGCAACGGTGGGCTTCTGACAGATCTTGGTATGGTGTGTGTGATTTCAGCGATTCACCTGGAGGATCTTGGTATGGTGTGTGTGATTTCAGTGATTCACCTGGAGGATGGTGGATGCCACGGCAGAGCCAAAGCTGTGCGCCACAATGTGTGCGCCACCTGCATCAGGGCCTGGACAAGCGCAAGCGCAGGCAGTGTGAGACGCTGAAACTTGGGCCAAGGGACAGGCACAGCAGTTTTTGTCAGGTGGACAGTCACTGCAGCTTGTGTTAGGTGGGCAGGCACTGCAGCAGCTTTTGTTAGGTTGACAGGCGGTGCACTCACGGTCACAGTGATAGACTGCGCGGTCTCTTTAGAGAAATTTAGGGGCTCAGACCACACACAAATAGAAGGCCTTGTGGACATGTTGTTGCTGCAGCAGCAACACGCTACAAGTCACGCTTGTGTGTTGTGTGAGATAAAGGACACCTCCTATATCCCAAAAAATGCAGCCAGCCAGCCTGCAGTCAAAGAGCAAGAAGCAGCAAGCAAGAAGAAGAGACCTAACGTGCACACTCTCTACTAGCTTTGTTCACCCTACATCCATTATGGTGCCCTTGAGTGGTGCTCAATGCAGAAAGCGCCGGGGATGGAGCAGCAATAAGTAAGCGAAAAGCATGCATCCCGTGCAGCACTTACCGCAAGCATGGCGCCTCATGATCTCCAGGACATTGTCCCTCAGATCAAGCAATGTTGGCACCTGCAGGGGCAAGCGGAGTGAGAAGGCGTCAGCTTGCAGTGAGTAGAGGAAACAATGCTCCTTTGAGTTGGGACTTGATGCACATGATAAAGGGAGCACTCTACCTGTTGGTAAGATGCCATTCAATGATTGGCAGCAACCTGGGTCTAGGATGAATAGTACGCAGGATGGCATGCTAGGAGCAGCATCCAGGAATCCTAAATTAGGCTAGATAATGGTGCCCTTCATCGCTTTGGGGTGCTGTAGCCTGTTGCCGCAGCCCTGTGCTTGCAAGTGGCACCAGGCTGCCTTTTTGGATAAGGCCTGGCCTGACTTAAGAGGTTTATCCACACCTGGCTACTAGGCAGCTTGCATCGAGCAACGTCTTCCAATACAAGTAGGCAGTACTTACAAAAAGTCTACAAACAGTCAATCAGACAGGTTACCCAGGTTACCTGGGAGCCCACTATTCAGAATGGAGCTTTAAAATGGACAAATTTGAGTGCAGTAGAGTGAAATCTATCTTTAGGGCTTATTTTTCACACAATTCTTTTTGTGATCTGTACTCTCTCTTGTGCCTCAATCGCCCATGGATTAGCTTTTACTCAATTGGGAACAATTGTGTGCCATACTGTCAAGGATGCACACCCTTCACTTGCCTCTTGCCCACACCAGCGTTGCCCAACATGCTTGTACTCGACAGCAATTACAGGCACACCTGCGGCCACACAAGGCAATGGCCATTCTTTTTCTTACCAATTCTACACCATTCCACATGCGGTTCACGCCTGTTCTTGTCTCTGGTGGGCCCCCACACAGCATCCCTCAGATTGCCTCATGCAGGGGCCTGCACCCACAGGAGAAGAACCTGTGCCTGCCATCGCAACCACAAAAGCACAGGTGTCTTTTTGCTGCAGGCACACACGCTGTCCACACAAGGCCAGTGTCCTGCCCCTCACCAGTGGATGCTGGGGTCCTGCCCTTTACCTGTGGATGCTAGGGTCCTGCCTGTGGATGCTAGGGTCCTGCCCTTCACCTGTGGATGCTAGGATGCTAGGGTCCTGCCTGTGGATACTAGGGTCCTGCCCTTCACCTGTGGATGCCAGGATGCTAGGGTCCTGCCTGTGGATATTAGGGTCCTGCCCTTCACCTGTGGATGCCAGGATGCTAGGGTCCTGCCTGTGGATGCTAGGGTCCTGCCCTTCACCTGTGGATGCCAGGATGCTAGGGTCCTGCCTGTGGATACTAGGGTCCTGCCCTTCACCTGTGGATGCTGGGGTCCTGCCCTTCACCTGTGGATGCTAGGGTCACTAGCAGCTTGAAGTACGGCAGCAGCCCACAGCCGACTCCGTGCAGCAATACCACAGGAGCAAGAGGCACCCCATCTGGCCCCACAGGTGGCTGCTGTTGGCCACTTGCATCCTTGCTGTCACGCGTATTGAAGGTGAAGTAGTCCAAACAGCCCAGGCGGCGGGCTGTGAACCCGGCCCACGTCAGCATGTTGCGATTCTGCAGCAGGCCAGCAGGGAGGGGGTTCATGTTGCAGCTCATGTTGTGGTTCTTCAGGGGGGTTCATATTGATGCTCTGCACAGACCGGCAGGGTGGGGTGTCAGCCCTCACTAGTGGGCTGGAGCTCAGCGTGCAGCAGTCTATCCTGTTGCTGGTACCAGGGTTTGGAATTCAATGCTGACAGACTGATCATTTGTGCGTTTGCAAGTCCATGTGTGTTAGGGCAGCATGCACTTGTGCACACGTCTATGCATGGAAGCATGTCTGTGCATGTGAGTGCGCTCCCTCGTGCTCTTGGTCTTGATGCATGACAAAAATTGTGAGAACCCTAACCCTTCAACTGATTTGTCTGCCATGAGTGATCCATGCTCCCTCCAAAATGCCTTGAAAAAATATGTCACTCTGATATCTGCGCATTGAATGTGGTGCAGGTCGTGCACAGCATTATTTGGGCAAAGCAAGGATGCTTGCATATATATGCACATACATAGCAAACATACACACACAAACTCACCATCCAAGCCATAAACTCAAAGGCACCATACACAAGCAAGGGGCGGTACCAGTGAGGCAGTGGCTCCTGTGGGTGAAGGCGCATGTGAAGCAGCATTGCATGCTAAGCACAACATACACACCTCTTTGATTTAAATTGAGAGAGACAGAGACAGAAAGAGAGAGAGAGAGAGAGAGAGAGAGAGAGAGAGAGAGAGAGAGAGAGAGAGAGAGA
>LKMJ01002229.1_pt1 | contig 17664 bp, 26 predicted proteins | sample 643391 | NCBI WGS metagenome assembly LKMJ01 (sample SAMN04112250, study PRJNA286221) | soda lake metagenome | biome: soda lake; feature: Kulunda Steppe; material: water; isolation source: sample PL-Br10 brine of Picturesque Lake | place: Russia: Kulunda steppe | collected 2010-07
AGAGAGAGAGAGAGAGAGAGAGAGAGAGAGAGAGAGAGAGGCAGTGCACACACCAGGGCTGGTACATCAAGCTAGGCAGGCCTCGATGAGGAAGGGCCCATCCATGCGCAGTCCCTTCTCCATGGCGGCTGTCAGCTCGCCCACGTTGGTTGCTCTGGTGGCAGGCACTCCCTGGCCTTCTGCCAGGTGGCACCAGTCCAGCACGGGCCCCGTCAAGTCGGTGTGAGACTGCAACAAGCAGGAACAAGCAGGGGCAAGGGGGTGCTGGGCAACGGTCAAACTGTTCTGGCCATTCCTTTGACATTTGGCATGGTCAAATGGGTGACAGCCTGTGACGAGTAGGGGCACGGGGAGCTCTGGGCTATGGTTTCTCAGCCTTTGCTTGGCTCTTTCGAATCAGTGTGAGCCTGCAACAAGCAAGGGCATGGGGGCCTGGGTATTGTGGACAGCCGCAATGGTGTCAGGACTGGTTGGAAACCATTTTCACAGGTGATGCAGGTCTCAGGCGTTGCCCTGAGTCACTATCCAAAAACATACACCCTGATCCTTTTTCTCAAGTGGCAAGATGCATAAGATTTGCGGCACAAATGAGCCACCCTGGTCAAAGCAAAGTCCCGCGCCAGATGCCGTGCCAGGGGACCAAGTTAGGGCAACAGAAGGCATTATACCTCGAATGCTTACAGTTTGCCTGTTGCAGCCAGACTTGAAGCAGGTAGCACGGGCTGCGTGGGCCCATGCCAGTACCTACGACGCTCACACCTGTGTGACGCAGCCTGGGTTGGGCACCTCCTGCTTCAAGCACTCCACCTTCAAGATGGCGTAGCTGTTGTTTGCGCAGATGATGGTGGTGACTCTGGCCTTTTCGCGCGCCTGACTCCACAAGGCCTGCAGCCAAAACGCGGTGAGCAAGCCCAATTTCATTTTACAGTCCTCTCACAAGATGCTGGTCAGAGAGTGTCCCACAGAAGATGCTGGTCAAAGGGTGTCCCACAAAAGGTTAGATTACACAGCTGCACCCGCCAAACAAGGGCAGCTTAATACAACCTGGACCCAAAAGTGTCGCACAAGGCCTGCGGCTGACAATCTGGAAGGATGACTCTCCTGTCAGCTTCTAAACAAGTTTGGGTCCACTACCAGCCTGGTCATCAGGCCGATTGGTATGTGGCTGCTGTCAGCTACAAGCTAAATTTCCTATCACGGCTGAGCAGAGATCAACAGTGGCCTGACCCAGAAAAGGCCCCAGCAAGCGCCCAGCAAGCGCCTTAAGGCCCCAGCAAGCGCCTTAAGGCCCCAGCAAGGCCCCAGCAGGCCCCAGCAAGGCCCCAGCAAGGCCCGATCCAATGAGGGCCTAATGAGGCTTAACCAAATGAGGCTTAACCGAATGAGGCCCAATGAGGCCTGACCCAACGAGGGGCCTGACCCGACGAGGCCCAATGAGGCCTGACCCAACGAGGGGCCTGACCCAACGAGGCCCAAAGAGGCCTGACCCAACAAGGGGCCTGACCCGACGAGGCCCAACGTGGACTGACCCAACGAGGGGCCTGACCCGATTGAGGCCCAATGAGGCCTGACCCAACGAGGCCCAATGAGGCCTGACCCAACGAGGGGCCTGACCCGACGAGGCCCAACGTGGACTGACCCAACGAGGGGCCTGACCCGACGGGGCCCAACGAGGCCCAACTAAGCCTGACCAAAGCAGGCCTGAACGAATGAGGCCAACGTGGGCTGACCCAACAAGGCCTGATCAAAGCAGGCATGACCCAACAAGGCCCAATGAGGCCTGATCCAACAAGGCCCAATGAGGCCTGACCCAACAAGGCCCAATGAGGCCTGATCCAACGAGGGGCCTGACCCAACAAGGCCCTCAGCTTGGACGCAGAAGGAGGGGCAATGGTCTGCGCCTGCCACTTGCAAGGCTCGCCACTTGAGCCAGAGGTACCGTGCAAGCCAGGTTCTGTGCAAGCCAGGAGCCTGAGGTACCATGCAAGCCAGGTTCTGTGCGCGCCATGCCCCACACAAGGGCCAGGCTTGCAGGGTCACGCATGGTTCTATAGCCAAGAGCCACCATGTGTAGGCCCTACACTGTAGGGGCAGCCCAAGCTTGCATCAAGCATGCAATAGAGCAAGAGCGCCCTTAAGTGCTACTACAAAACACCATCCCGGCTGACATGGATCGCTCCCATAAGTATCCCTGGCGCAGTTGGTGTGCGCTGCCACACACCCTCATTTCTAATGGGCCATCATATGCAACAGCGCACACACAGCACAGTTGGTGTGCACCATGAACTCCCATTATTGATGAGCCACTTCAGGTGCAACAGCGCGCGCACACACACACACATAGCAGGCACAGATTTACACATGTGCAGACGTGCACGCAGGTGTGCCCGTGCGTGCGCGCACCCGCACGCGCACGCTTGAAGCAGAGATACATTCTGCATCCTGATGCAGCCCATTGTGCCACCAGCTCGACCTGATAAGCACCCCACCCTAAGCCCAAAGTCATTGTACACTCCTTTGTGCGCAGTGTGGACCTGAGGGAGAACTCCACACATGTAGCCGACCAACTACCCTGGGCCCTACCTGCAGCCCATACATCGCGCTGCCGTCCGCTTGGATGTTAATAACACGCCTGCCATCTGGGCATGCCAAGGCTGCGCCCAGGGCAAGGGACGGGCCAGAGCCAATAGCCCCTCCCGTGATGGTCAGGTGGCTAAAAGGGGGGCAGCCCTGCGTGGCAGCATGTTGACATGTACTCAATGGGCAATGGCTGCTCCTGTTCTGATCCAATGGGCTGAGAGGGCAAGGGAAAAGCCAAAAGTAGTGTGATCACCCCAAGCATCATTTTAGGAGGGTTGAGAAAGTTGCTTAGGGCATCAGCATGCGTGCACTCATTTATTTGCATCCTCTTAGGCTAGCTGGACAATTTCGAAGTACATCCAGATGCTTGCTGCAGCCAAGACTGGGACTCTCTGTCACCAAGAAAATGCGCTGACTACAAGCAAGACAGGTTTTGCCAATTGGGCAGTGTGAAGCAAATTATCAAGAGGGCATCCCTATCCATACTTAAGTATGTTAGATCGTCCAGGTGCATGGGGAGATTGACAGAATGTGCTCAAGTGCAAAAAGCAATTTGTGTCCTCAAAGTGGCCGTGGTGTCTGCATGTGACCTTTCCAGAGCTTCCCATGATTATTTTGATCTCAGGACTATGATGAGCATGTTATCACAAGTGCAGCACTTGCTGCGGACAAAGCTTAAAGCATGACTGTGGTCAGTGTGAATGCGACAATTGTCAGTATGCTACGGAATAAAGAGAGAGCACAGGATGGCTTGCTCGCAGGGTTGTCCCAGTACAATCTTCTGGAGGGCTGCTTGAAAGGTGTGGGGAAAGGGCAAGTCACTTGAAGCCAGTGCTGCACGCATCTCTTGCTTTGCTCTTGGGTATGAGCACTGATTGCAGTTCCATCACGACTACACGGCTGTACATGAGCTCGTGTGCATGTGTGCTTGTGCTTGTAAGCTGTGCAAGCTGGAGCGCTTAATTTGGTGTGCTTAGAGGGTTTAAAGGCACATGTGCTACCAACTCATTAGATGCCTCCCTATTCGCCTTGACCTCCTGCCAATATGAGTCAGTGCTAGTAAGGCCCTCATTCGCGCACAACATGCGCACTGGATGATGTGTAAGCAAAACATCTGAGACCTTTGCCCTTGCTGTCACGAAATGGTGAAGACAGGGCACAAGTACCAAGCATTTGCATGCCCCAGCTCGCACCTTGGACTCCTGCCAGTATGAGCCAGTGCTGGTCAGGCCTTCGTCCACGACAACCGCGTCGCGCGGTTGCAAGTGGGCAATGACCTTGCAAGCAAGGGAGGCATTGAGCTTGCAACCAGTGGGTGGCAACGGGGGCCTGCATAGATGGACACACAGACACACACAAGCAATGAAAAAGTGCACAACTCGCGGTTTCCCTATTTCTGCATGTCTCAGACAGCGTGGCTGCATGTCTCAGACACATCACATGTCTCAGACAGCGTGGCTGCATGTCTCAGGCAGCGTGGCTGCATGTCTCAGACAGCGTGGCTGTATGTCTCAGACACATCACATGTCTCAGACAGCGTGGCTGCATGTCTCAGGCAGCGTGGCTGCATGTCTCAGACACGCAAGGCTGCTTGGAGTGCGCCCACAGGCTGCAGCGGTGATGATGAATCCATGCGCCTCGAATAAGAAGCCTTGGTGCATGAAAGTGCACATGGCAGGCAGGCAGAGGATGGAACGCACCAGGCGGAGATGGAACGCACCAGGCGGAGTACACATGGCAGGCATGCAGAGGATGGAAAGCACCAGGCGGATGCACGAAGTGTGAGGGCAGCCTCTGTCCTTGTGAGCAACATGGCAGGTTGCCCACATCCCTGATGGGTCATATGCCACCTGACTTGAGTGTGTCAATGACACCCGGATAGCTGCCATCCATCTTCGCCTTCCCCCACAAGCTGCCTGCACAGGGCAACTCTCAGCGGCCATGACCAAGAGACACGCTGCGCCCCACCTGCACTCCTTGACAAACACCCCCCCACAGTTCTCCCCGGCCACAATTGTCTCTGCTGCCTTCAGCTCTGACGCCATGGCCTTGAGGACAGTCGCTACGCTACCCGACCCCCAAGTCTGCGCGTCAAACTGCCAGATGGCTTCCCGGGGCAGCTGCACCAGCCTGCTCAGGCCATCCCTGTGTTTGCATGTGTGCACATGTGTGCGTGCATGTGTGAGTGCTTGTGTGCGTGTGCGTGTGCATGTGTACATGCGTGCACGTTTGAGTGTGTGTATATGTGCGCGTGGGCACACACACATGCTTGGCACAGCAACTTGTTTGAATGTGTGCCTGGTTGTTTAGATGTGCACATGGAGCTGAGCTCTTATGGGGCAGCTCCCTGCCTAAGTAATGCCAGAGTGAGGAGAGAGTCCACCAATGGAAGCTTCTCCTGCCTGCTCAAGTCTCAGATAGAAATTCCTACCTGGGATTTTAATCAGGCAGGAGCGACGTCCATGGCGTTCTCCACTTACAACATTCAGATGTCAATCATTGCAAGATGGCGATGATATCACTGCCATCAGATGGCTTCTAAGATTCTTACAAACTAGTCCGAATGCAAATATGCACAGCAGTGACTTTCACTGTGGGATATGGGCACAGACACTGGCAGTTTCGCCTCTAACAATGACCTCATGTCATTATATCATAGGATTGAAACAGAATGATGCATCAGTGCACACTGATCTAGACAATTAAAACGTTTTGCTTCCCCTGTGCATTTGCCCACCATATGACAGAGTTTAAGTCAATACTCCTACTTGCAAGTCCTTCATTGCTTTTTTTTAAGCAGAGTTCTTCCTGGACGCTCGCTTGTACCCAAACATGGACACAGGCTGGCTTGCACTCACTTGTACCCAAACACGGACACGGGCTGGCTTGCATCAATGAACACCAGCATCTTGTGCTTGTTCAATATCCTGCAGGTGTGCAGAACAGGGTCGGCATGTGTGCCGAGCTGCTTGAGAATAGTTGCGGTTATGGTGAGTGACAGAGCAGAGCAAATGTGTGATACAATGCCCAAAGACTGCCTTAGTAGTATGTATGGTGAGATATGCACATGAGCACATGATCTGGTGTAGTGATGCAGCGCATTTGGAGCACCATAGTGGCCACAAGGTACTAATCTCATCACTTCAACAGCCAACTGGTCAGGCTCTCCCACCCCTCTCCAGCAAAGCCCATGGCTACGCCAGTCACCACCACCACCCACTTCTGCGCCTCTGTCGGAAAGTAGATGAGGCGCTCGGGGCTGGCACGGCCCCCTCCTCTGTCCACACGTGCAAAGAATGTCTCGCACAGGAGGCTAGACCCTGTAGCTGCAGCCACCAAGCCTGCCGCTTCCAGGGCCCCACCTGCGCATGCGCATGCGTGTGTGCGCATGTGGACAAAGACACATGCGTGTGTGCTTGTGCATGTATGTGTTCTAGTGTGTGAGTCCCTTCCCTGTGCTTGTTGTAGCCATTGAAGCCTTCCACATCACTAGCTGGCGCACAGGCATGGCACAAGACGTGTTTGGGGGGTGTGTGTGCGCGCGCACGCGCACACAGGCGATTGTTTCTGTGAAGGACATAAAGCACATAAGCGCGTCTACTGAAAATTGACAAAATCTGCCGCACCAAATAGTTCCAAGAGCGTGTAAGGCCCTGCACCTAAAGACTCCAAGCCACTGCACACGCACGGGCACATACATCGGACACACATGCACGCGCACACACACAAGCCCTGTACAGGTCCTGCTGGCCTTCTGGCCTCACCTGATTTGGTCTTGCACCCACAACCACCAGACCTCTACCCACCCCCACTACTCATCCCTTACAGCCTCCACACCCACTCCCCCATTACACCTCTCCCACCCCCTGTGAAGTCAGCCCCCCCTGACCTACACTTTCAGTTCCTACATCTGTGACCACTGTACATCTGTGACCACTGCACATCTGTGACCACTGCACATCCGAAGCTCTCCTCTTACAGCAGTAGCCTCCTCTCATAAAGAGCCTCCTCCTCACGTGCAGAGCCTCCTCCTCACGCGTAAAGCCTCCTCACGCGTAGAGCCTCTGTGCCCCACCCATCCGTTCCCTACCCACGCTCATCCATTCCCTAACCACACCCATCCATTTCCCACCCACGCACGTCCGCTCCCTACTCACGCCCATCTGTTTCCTCCTCACTTTTCACGCTGATCTGTCATACCATGGACCTTGCCACTGTGGCACCACAAACTTTGTCATACCATGGACCTTGCCACTGTGGCACCACAAACTTTGTCATACCATGGACCTTGCCACTGTGGCACCACATTTGTCATACCATGGACCTTGCCACTGTGGCACCACAAACTTTGTCATACCATGGACCTTGCCACTGTGGCACCACATTTGTCATACCATGGACCTTGCCACTGTGGCACCACAAACTTACTGCTCCAGCTCTCCACCCACGTCCCCGCACACCCCTACCACCTTCTCCCGCCCCCCCGCCTCCCACCCACCCGCTTCCAGCAGTGCCTCGCCCCCCAAAAACAGCGCAGCCTCCCCGGGCCCTGCTGCACGCAGCGCCTGTGCGCACGTGCGCGCAAAGGCCTGGATGGTGCCGTAGGGAGCCTTGTCCTGGGGTGTCGGTTCCAGCAAACCCTCTGCAGGCCCAACACTGGGTGTGCGGGGCAGGAAGCCTGCATGTGGTGGGGCAGCAGCGCGCGTTTGGGAAAGCTGCTTGTGCATTACTCTGGGAGCCCAAACTCACTGAGAGGGTGGACGATGTGCGTGGGGAGGCTGTGTGGGGGAAGCTGGGGGCCCGCGGCCACTGTGCACGTTGGGTCGGGGCACAGATGCTCCTTAAGAGGGATTTAAGGTTGGGAGTCACTCACTTGTGGGCTGGAAGGTGATAGCCGCGCTTGTGGTATGCGCATGATGGCACGTGTACTGTGGAGGGGCTGAAGCCATCATTCACTGTGTTTAATGAGGAGCTGCAGCAATCATTCACTATTTGTCCTGAGGAGGGACTGCAGCCATCATTCACTGTGTGTACTGGGGAGGTACTACAGCCATCATTCACAGTGTTTACTAAGGAGGGGCTGCAGCCAGCATTCACTATGTGTACTGGGGAGGGACTACAGCCATCATTCACTGTGTGAACTGAGGAGGGGCTGCAGCCATTGATTGCGTGTCGGGAGCAGCAGGGCAGCGGCTTCTAACCAAGGGCTGCCACTCCAAGCAGCTATGGCACAAGCTGGGGGGAGGGGAGGGGGGAAGGTAGCTCCTCCATGTCCAAGCATGGCTGATCATGGTTGCATCAATGCACGCCATTGCTTGGCTGCTCGCATGCCCCTAGTGCTTGTTTACCCTTGCGTGCAGCACTCATGCATACACGCAGGCACAAGCACAGACGGGGGGTGCACAACAGACATGACTCCACATGCACGCGCACACTGTTGCGAGTGATTGCTGCTTGCTGAGCTCTGCCTGGTGTGGCTAGTTCCATGCAGCATGCCAGGCGGCTGTTGCAGCGTGGATTGTGTGTAGGGCTTTATATTGCTGGCAGGGAGGGAACATTGTGCTTGTAAACAGTCCTAGGCCAAATAACAGCTGCAACTGCTGTTTCCATCTCCTGAAGCCACCACAAGAGCACATCCATGCATGGACCCATGGACATAAACTAGGGGTAGATGTGCGTTGGCTGGCGCTCCACACCCTGGTCATCTTTGCACTGGCACTCCAAAGTGGCGCAAATTATTGCGCGTTGTGTGTGAGCTTCCATGCGCACAAGAGCGAATGAGAGGGCGGGATCACAACATGCCGCTTTCGGATGGGCACAGTGTGCCAGTGCCCCAGGCAGAACTGAGCCCCGTGCGCGCGTCCTGTGCAGTCCTACACCAGCATGCAGAGATCTGAGCTAGGGAAGTGAGGCAATGCACACCCACCATGTGGGAACTCCATCTGCTGCCAGGTCAGATCGTGTGGGACGACGAGGGTCACAATGCGGGAGCCCGGTGTGTCGTCCACGACTGTCGTCGTCACCTGAGTACGATGGTCAGCGCACATCACAAGCCTGGCTAAGAACCATGATGCCATCCTGCAGAACATTTGCTTCGCAAAGTCCCTGCACCGCAGGCGGTAGCCCTGCAGCTTCAGACCAGTGGTGTCGCAACTCAACATCTATCAAAAGTGAGTGTCAGCAGCTTGTGCTGGCAGTTGCATGTGACCAGATCTGCAGCTGGGTAGGCACAAAGCTTGCACGCCCCATGAGCTGAACATACTCGTGCACAGATTAATGCAGCACACACCTTCCCAGCAAGCGCACATCAAGACTTGGCCCTCAGAAAGGAAGAAAGGAAAACTATGTAAGCGGTGAAAACACTCCCTACATCAGGGCTCACAATTTAGTCAAATTTGCTTGTTGCTTGCTCTCCTACTGCGGTTGGCTCAATGCCTGTGCTCCTCCAAGGGGCAGCTCCACACCAGGCACTTGATGGCACCATCCAAGAGGCAGAGAATCACACGAGGTACACACAAAATCCCACATGTGTACAAGGCCCCCAATGGCTCCACACACGTGTACAAGGCTCCCAATGGCTCCACACACGTGTACAAGGCCCCCAATGGCTTCACACACGTGTACAAGGCCCCCGATGGCTCCACACATGTGCACAAGGCCCCCAATGGGGGCCCCCCATAGCTCCTAACACAAGACGCCCGTAGCACAAAAGGCTAGCTTGCACAGGCGGCGCGCACAGCACGCACATGCATGGGATTCACTGCATGTTGCACTCACCTTCACGGGAGGCACTTTTAAAGCACCGAAATTTGGCTCGCACAGGCGGCGCGCACAGCACGCACCTCAATGAAACACACTGCGTGCTAATCTCACCTCCACAAGAGGCTCATTCCCATCAGCGACTGGGGTCAGGCCCTTCCCATTCATGAACGTGGACCCTGGGATAAGGGCGTGTATTAAGTATTTGATGGGCCTCTGATGGATGTATGATGCTGATGATGTAGCATATGATGTAGCATATGATGCAGCGTATGGTGGGCCCCTGAGCACAGGGCGCACATACCAAATCCCATGCAAATACTTCAAAGAACAGAGTGCAAGTCTAAACCAAATCAACAACTTGCAACCTCACCCTGTGAGTTAGGGACAAGCATGCATGCTGAATCAGGGACAAGCTCACGTGCCGAGCAAGGGACAAGCACGCATGCTGAACCAGGGACAAGTGCACGTGCCGAGCAAGAGACAAGCGCGTGCGCTAAGCCGCTGCACATCCACTCTTGCAACAGGCCCACGGCAATATTCAGAGCCTGCTGCGAGCACTCCTCCACACCTGGGCTGCTCAGGCTCTTCCGGCCAGTGACAGGCCTGCTGATGTCTGCGCCAACGCCCTTGGCCACCTTGCTCGCGCGCGGGTGGCCGTTGAGGACGGCCCATACCTCCGCTTGGCTGGACAGCCAGTCATGCAGGCGCCAGTGCTCCCCGCAGCTGACAGCACCGGAACCTCTGTGTCCGCCAAGTGTGCAGATGCTTGAATGATACACAGTGTGTGTAAGTGTTTGGGGGGTGCTATCCGCTGGGAGAGTGGGGTAGGTGCATTTGTTCACTCACTCCCTGGGCTGATCCACGAAGGGAATGGGAGTTCAGTTCATAGCATACAAGCATTCAAGCATCAAACATACACTTAAAGGTTGCATGCCTCGGCGCTGCTGTGCAGAAGCCTCAACCGTAGCAGGCTCGCGCCGCACGTGTACCCAGCTTGTGCCATACGTGCTTCACGCTGCCTTAAACGCTGCCACTCTTTGTGGTGGTGATCTTCCCGTTGAGCAAGCACTGTGCATGACACTCTTGCTGCCATGGATGCTCACAGGCATACAAATTTTCAGCCATTCCCTCCCTTGGCCTCACCCACTTCCGTCATCCCTCCCCCTCCCCCCCCCTGGCCTTGCCCACTAATGTCATCCCACAAATCATTGTGCAGCACACACAACAGCCCATCCCCATCAACCAGTTGTGTGCTTGGAGACCTAGAGCCTCAAAATACGAGCATTTCATGGTGCAGTGCCAGTGTGCTCTAGCAATCCTGTGTGGTGGCTGCACTTGCTAGCAAGCACCACTAAGCGTAAAAGCAGCACTTGCTGCAAAGTGCCTACAACTGTAGCACCAAGTATACCAACTGTAATGCACACTGCGATCTACGCTTGATGCACCTGACACGGCCTCTTGTCACTCACCTCCCCATGTCTCCATTGGCTGTCATCTCGGTACACGGGGCTTGGGCCTCCCTTTTCAGATGGGGGCAGACCACCACGGTTGAAACGTAGGATGCAAGGGAAGGGATATTTGAGTGCAACAGGGAGTCCGCGTCGATGTGCCAAGAGGACTGCAGCAGCATGAGTTTGGGCGGGAATGATCAAATGGTGCTTGCCAGCTTGTGTGCCGTGGCGTTTGTCTGTGACACAGTGGAGCAGCTCCTGGTACTTTGCGGACAAGTGCAGGAAAGGCGCCAGACAATGGAATACCAAACAGAAGACCTCCCGGAATTGCTACACGCACATTGCGATTTATCAGACCTTGCAAATGCTAATTGCTCAATTCACTTGCATCTAGTTGCAGCCAGAATCCTGCCATGATGATCAGAGCTGTGGATCTGTCTATCATAGCAGCACCAAAAGGGGGATGGCAACTGCACTGGTATCAGAGAAAGGTGAAGGCTTCCTCAGGCATTACCATTTGTCCAACAATGTTGAGAATAGGGCTACGTGCACGCCTCGCATTGTGCAGATTGCTCAGTCCATTTGCAAGGCCAGGCCTGCAAGGAGTCAGGTGCACCGGCCATGCATGCCAAGTGTGAGCAAAATATTGATGCCAAAATCAAGGACGCGCACCCAAGCCCTGTATGCTCTTGTGGAAGCAGCCTTTTGCTGCCTGCATGGGCCATCATCATTTCAATGCCTCGCTTTTTACAGCACTTGAAAGCCAATTTCCTTAGTTCTGGCCCTAACATCGCCCAGTGCGAGGAAAACATGACAAGCATGACATGGATCTAAGACTGTGTGGCATGGAAAGAAGAAATTAGAGTGTAATCATCATTCAATACGGTGAACAAAAGATGAAGCAAAAACTTTATCCCCATGCGCACCCTAGATGGAGCACAGTTCCTGCAGGCTTCCGCGCCATACGGAAGTAGCCATCTGCCGCCCCTGTACAAACATTCTCTTGTAGGCACAAGGTGCTGTGCATGGGGGGAAAGCGCACGGAGTCTGCAGGGCAGCATCACAATTGAGGGGATTGACGCGGAAAGCCTTACTTCATGGAATGTGGTCTTAGATATACAAAGAGCCGCTATTGATCATTGAAAATGCCGCCGCCGGGAGGAGAGACGCACCAAAAACATGACAGGTAACCCAGCCTTTTTCCTTCAAACTTAAAATCAGATCTAAAATTTCAGCTGGAAGTTCTGAAGGCGTGTACAAGCAGAACTTGGCAGGAAGGATGTTCATGCATTCAGGCGGGCATTTCATTGTGAAATCTCCATTCTGTGGATCATCACACTCAGAGTTGACGACTCGCACGCAATCAAACAGATCATGAATGTATATTTGAGCCCACAATCACAACTTATGGTGCAGGAGTTACTCTTGGACCAGCTATTCCAACCAGCATTGTTGGCCACACACATTTTTGCGCTTCAATGCGATTCGAATTCTAAGCTATGCACTGCAGACAACGCCCAAGCATACGAGCAAGAAATTTTTATTGAGTATGCTAGTAAAAGTTAAACTGCCACCATGTTGAAAAGCTTCCCACGCACCAGCCTGTGTCTCTGAGGCCATCACATCCAACGCACCAACAAGAAACATTTCTGAGGTCCCTGCGCAATCCCATGCAAACATTGAAACATTTTTGGAAGTGCACAGGATAGTGAATGAAGCAACAGGATCAACTTCTGACTTGGGAGAGGGCCAGTGCGTTAGGGGTGTGAACACACAGTCAGTGGGGTGAGAAGTCTGCCATTGATGGCTGAGTTCACCAATGCCCATTCTTACCTGGATTCAGGAATACGCGTTCGAGTCCACAATTCTCCGCAGCCTGCTTGAAAATGCTCACGGAGGCATTGTGCTCGTGGGCCTTGAACGATGGCAGCCTGCTTAGATCGGTAGCAGGATTGAGAAGCATGTTAAATAATAAAATGTCCACAGACAAAAATTATATTATCAATTTTATCAATAATTTGAAAAATGTGGTAGGAAGCATCGCCTCTGAGATTGGGGATCTAGTATGAGGATTTTTATAAGAGAATGTTTTATATTCTTAAACACAAACACTTTACTTTACTCAGATCGCATGAAGAATGATGCGACACCAAGAGGGCGAAGAGCCCTTGAGGAGCAGACTGAGAATGAGTATACTACTATGGAGTCTGAGGAGCATCTACAGGAAGCGATTCAGCACCTTTGCCGTGTAGACAAAAGTGCGGAATGAGAGCACAGCACAGCACACGCAAACAGCACATGTGCACAACAGCCAAATTGACGTGCGTATCTTCTTCATGCTCACCGTTTGACTTGAATCATGAACAGGGCTTGCTGCGGTCATACAAAAGAACAGATGCGAGCTGCCCACACGCCTCCTCTTGCATCCTTCTGACACATGCTTCCAGGCATTGTGCAAAAGGTGTGCAGCCAAGCCAGTGAAATAGAAGCAAGCTTTCTGTCTTTTGCAGAGGCTGCGCACAAGTGGAGGCCTCGAAACAATCCTGCTGCGCACAAGTATTTGCTTCTTGGCTTGATATCGATCAGATAACAAAGATTGCATGTAATTTGGACATTTGTGGTTGGTGCAGGAAAGCATTTTCATTAGCAAATTGGCATGTTTCTCCAGTCTGCATCTGCTTGCCTCCATTGTTTCCTGTCGCAATCGGCTTCAGTAGCCTGTCCCAAACTGCTCGCTGCAGCATTATATTCCAGCAGCTCAGCATGAAGGCCGCGTCCACCATCTACACTCGTTTCCTGGAAGCATGTGGCGTGCTGCCACTGCAAGCGCGCAGTACACAAGTCCCGGCAACACCAAAAGGCAAACGAAAAGCTGAGGATGATCTGAGTGATGAACCACCTCCAGCACCAGCACGTGGCAGGAAGCAGCTTGCAATAGAGGGCAGGATGGCAAGGGGAATGGAAGGCGCGGATGATCTCACTAAGCCAGAAGCAGCAGCAGAAGCAGAAGCAGCAGCAGGAGCAGCAACAACAAAAGCAGCAGCAGCCATTAGGCCGAGCAGTACTGTGCAGGGCCCAGAGAGGCGGTTACTCCAGCCTGCAGGTTGGTGTTTACCTTAGCCCTAGCCCCCAGCTACTTTCCCTTGACCTGGTCCAATGCGGCAAGGACCTGAATTGAATTGAATGATTGATTGATTGGCATCGAAACGTGCTCAAGAGAAAATTTATGTTACCTCCCATCGTCAAGGTCTGCAGTGGGGCTCTGCTCGTCAACCTCCTGATCCCCATCTTCTTCTTGCTCTTCTATTTTGCTTCGGTGGAGGGGTTGCATATGGTGCCTCAGCCCTATAGGTGGCCCCTTCTCATTAGTTGGCGTAGGGAGGGGAGTGTTTTCACTGCCTTGGTAGCTACCAAACAACCTAACTATAGTCTCTTTTGCTGACACCATAGACAGGGACATGTGCAGGTTTCTGCCAAAGAAATCGGCATGTATTTAGTGCTGGATCATCCACGCAATTGTTTGCAGACGTGCTAGGCTGCAGCACTGAGGTGCTCAGAGCGTGTGGTCTGTCTGGTCAGAAGGCATCGTATGTCACAGGCATTGCTGCAGCTTTCGCAGCAGATGAAGCTGAGGCAAGAGAGGGGAGGCAGGTAGGGTAGTGCGCTGCCGCACCATGCTCCATGCCCACAGCGAGTCTCCTCCTGCACCAATGTGTTGACTTATCTTGTTTGTCCAATCAATGCATTTTCCTCGTAGGCCACAAAACATGGCCATGCCTTTGCACGCAAACATCATCTGTCCTTCTGTCCAATGCTGCCAACTTTCTTGTCCAAGCGACCCATTGCAAGATTGGTGGCAGAAGTGGGGGACAGGGCCCCCTTCAAGTCCCACCAGCAGATGCATCATTAAAAACCAAAAACCAGGTGCCCATTGCTGGTGGCAGGTTACTACTGTGGCCGGCTTGCAACACGTGATTGTTCACCCTCTCATGGGACCATGGTGTGCGCAGGCCACCCTGCAAGAGAGTGTGCTGAGGGCCCTGCCTGAGGAGGAGCTTACGGCCGCCCTTGTTAAGGTGAGCGTCCACATGATAGGACAGCACCGCGCATACCCATGCAGCAAGGTGCTGTGTTGGCATGGCTCGAGGAATTCCCTGAGAAGCTGGATTGTCCCTGGGCCTGTCCCTGGATCTGTGTGTGTCCTTGCCTCATGGCATGCCCAGGCACCACCATACCCCAACACCCCAACCAAGTTTGTGCCTGACCAGGTGCCTTGACCAGCTGTAGGCCTGCAAACTGACATCAAAAAGCAGTGCGCAGCGTAGGTCACGGTGCGGCCACTTGTGGGGCTGAGACTCTGAAATCACCCCTCCTTTTCTCATTGTGGGTCTATTTGCACCAGCGCAGCTCAGGGGGGTCGGCCCATGGACTGCGGACATGGTGTGTATGTTCACACTGGGGAAGCCCAACATCTTGCCAACGGGCGACCTTGGTGTCAGGAAGGTGGGTTTGGGGGCTCTTGGGTGTCTGGATAGTGGGTTTTGAAGTGGTGAGTGGGTTAGCACCGCAAGACCCCGTCTTTTGACTTCTGTCTGCACAAAGGCAAAGGTCCCTCGTATTTTCCTGCCCAGGGAGCTCCCTCCTTCCATCTTCTGGTTTGTGCCCATGCACCATGCTCACTCTTTTGTGGCTATGAAGCTTCCTGCAGCGCACATCTACTTCAGTCATGAGTGGTCCTCGTGCCTCTGATGGCTTATGAATGTGAGTGTGCGTGCACGGCAGGGAATGCAAACCCTGTACGGCCTCGGATCACCCCCTCCCCCAGCAAAAATGCTCGAGATCGCCGCTCCTTGGCAGCCTTGGCGGTCTGTAGGGGTATGTGGTGGTATGTGTTGGGGGTGGGTAAGACTATGCTTGGTGTTTCATTCAGTGCCTGCATTTTTTTGAGAAGGCGGGGTTGGGAATCCTGTCAGACAGAGTCAGGGAACTGTTAGGATGTCCAGATCATTAGCTCTATGTGAAAGTCACTTTGTGTCCATTAGTGTGTTAACGTTGTATTGATGGACCAATAGTTGCCACCTGCGCATGCCTGTGCTTGCAACTCGACCCCACCTTGCCACCGCCATTTCTGCAGGCATGGTATATGTGGAAACTGGCACCAGGCGGGGGTGTTTGAAGAGTCCTCGCCTCAGCCCAACGAGTAGTCAACTCCTAAGAGAGGGGATTACTTGCCGAAACCCTTGCTTCTGTGTGCTAAGAGTGAATCAATTGAAGGGCGCAAGTTGACTACAAGGCAGCCTGCACACCAACACTCAGGACTTTCTTTTGCCGAGCTAGCTTGCACTCCCCCTTTGAGGGTTGAGCAAGCATGGTTAGGGAAGAGGTTTTGCAGCAGTACCTTCCCAATTTGGGCAGCTTGGTAAGCCTTCGGAGCCTGAAATATTGCAATTGTAGGTCGAGCTGCACAGCTCATGGGATCATGTATGAAGCCTTTTCAAAGGTTGCAAAACTTGAGTATGTGTTTATCATAGGTTCCTCGGTGTATCACCCTGACTCAGTAGACAGCATGGACAAATAGGGGCAACACACACTGGAGTAAGGCTGAAAATTTTAGTTTAAGGTTTAAAGAATAAGCCATCAGTCAAAAAGTGCGACTGCAGGCTGCATGTCAAAAACACTTAAGAAGAGTAGATGCTTGTTGTAGCAAATGCTGTACCTAAAAAAAACTTTAAAAGGAAAAAAAGGTACTTCGTCATGTCTTACACCGCAGGTAAGAAGTATGTTCACATTTTCAAAATTTTGGACTGCTTATCAGCATGCAAGCCAAGGGGGGACCCGCGAAGACAATCATCAAAGCTAACACACTGAGGTCACCAGCAGAAAGGCAGGCAAATATGCAGTAAGAAAAGTTCCAGGCGAGGAGCAGTGCAAGCACTAAGAGAGGGTTCCGAACAATGAACATTGTCTGGTTCGACATTCTCTTGCTGCGGGCCCTGGTGCTAGAGGAGCTTAGAACCAGCACTTGCATGGCCTGAGAATGTGTAGAATAACTGGTTTTAGGTTTAAAGGCATCCCCTGTCATTGGCTGTTCAACACCTCAACAGCAAAGCGCAACAGAACTCTAACGACAATGAGGAACGCATCACGATGAGAATGAAGGATCGCAACGCGGCTACAAGTCAGGGTTTATTGCCAGCCTCGCCGTCAGGCTGATTGGCTTGGTAGCTGGTCTTCGCTAGCCAGAAAGTAATTCATGAAGTCTGGAATGAAATAGCAAAGTTTGTTGCGCTGTTGAGAGAGGAAATTAGAGTCAGTCTAGCTAGGCGAGGCATGAATATTGGGGACTCCACAAGAAGACTGGCAAAAAAGGAGAAAAGGAATGAACGTTCCTTTTGTGAGAGCATACAAACAAGTCTTGACAATGGCCTCCTCTCCAGAGGTCTCATCATCTACCCTAGATTTGCACATGTTTGCCTGAAGAATTGCCTTGCACGAGGAGCCTGGTTTATTGTAAACTTGCTCAGTTGAGCATCTTCTGGTTTGACTCTTGAGTGCTTTCCATGAAAACTTCTAGCTTTCAGACAGTACCTTTCTCCTGATGTGTGCGCCTTCATTTATTTGGTTCAGGTTGCAGACCTATTGTTTGTTTGTTTGTTACAAGACGCGAGCGGACACAGCAATGTCCTTAAGGCAGGCAAGGCAAAAGAGCTGAAAAACGCTAGGGAAAGGAGAACTGCCAGAAAAGCCAACTAGCTAAGATGAATCCCCCAAGGCTACGAGGACAGCTCAGGCTTGGGCTACCAGTTGGCCCGCGGGCAGGCCGGCTCAGGCTCAGCTACCACTACGGCTAAGAGCTCGCACCAATGAAAGC
>LKMJ01002230.1_pt1 | contig 17659 bp, 17 predicted proteins | sample 643391 | NCBI WGS metagenome assembly LKMJ01 (sample SAMN04112250, study PRJNA286221) | soda lake metagenome | biome: soda lake; feature: Kulunda Steppe; material: water; isolation source: sample PL-Br10 brine of Picturesque Lake | place: Russia: Kulunda steppe | collected 2010-07
CCGCCATCGAATCGCCCGGTCTCGCCATCCCGGTCGGGGAAGACGATCAGGCGATCGGCCCGAAAGACCGTCGCCGCGCGGGCGACGTATCCAAGTTTGCGAGTTGCCTCGCGTTTGTCCTCGGCTTCCCGGCACAGCGACGACGGCACGAGTACGCTGACAGTCATGCCAGCACGCTTTGACGCCGCGTCACTAGACTGTAGCGATCCCTTGCGTATGACCTCTTAAAAGCGTGGCGGATTCGTTTTGGGCTGTCAACGCCTCACACAAGCGATTTCGGGCACCTCGGCAGATGCGACCGTGTGCCAAACTGATCCATTTCCTGGCCCAGTAATTGCTCTCCACCCGAGTGGCGTGTGAACGTCACTCAAGTGCGTACGCCACCCATAGAACACCCAATTCGCAACCCTTATACACTCCTCCGAATCTACTGTTGAATGCAACGACGGCGCTGGTAGTGTAGTGGTATCACGTGACCTTGCCATGGTCACAACCTGGGTTCAAATCCCAGCCAGCGCATTTCTCTCACGAACAACACCGTGAGCGAGAGCAATCGAATCTGGATTTGAAACATACTGAGGCTCTGTGAGTGTAGCAAGCAGGTTCTCAGGAGCGGTTCAAATCCCAGCCAGCGCATTTTCGCTGAACAATACCGACGAGCGAAGCGAGTCGTCAGTTCAGTGAAAATCGACCGAGCGTATGCTATTCGCAACTCGAGAGCTGTCGGCGTGGTCGTTGTAAAGCGAGAGCAGCCGAACAGATCAACGCCTCAACGGCAGAGAACGTACGACCTCGGTACCTGAGGCAGCGATCGGCTTTTATACGAACACAGACTACAGGGTGTAGCGAAACCGACCCCCGCACTATGCACGCCGAAACCACCTCCATCGATGCCGCCTGTGGTCTGCAATATGACCACGCGAACGAGCGGTACGTCTTCCACCACGACACTGACAGCAGCGCCACGATCACCACGACCGTCGTCCACGCTCTCGCGTCGATCGTCGACACCGACGTCTCACAGGGCGAGTTCTCACTTTACGATAGCGTCGATCCGGACGCCCTCGAGCGACTCTTCGGCCCGAAAGCCGATGGTGGCGAACGCTTGGGTGGCCACGTCGCGTTCACAGCCCTCGAACACGAGGTGTTCGTCTACGCCGACGGTGACGTGATTATTTATCCACCGACGCCCGAGCGCTGACCCACTCGCCGCGGTGAAAACGGATTAGAGGACAGCCGTCGTCCATAGCGGTATGACGGTGATTGCATTATTGAGCGTCGCACCGGTGATCGAAGACAGTATGGCCGGCGAAATCGCGGCGGCCGTCGACGCCCTCGAAGAGTTCGACGTGACCTACGAGACGAACCCGATGGGGACAGTAATCGAAGCCGAGGAAGTCGATGAGTTGTTCGCCGCTGCCCAGGCTGCACACGAAGCCGTCGACGCTGATCGTGTTAGCACCGTGTTGAAGATCGACGACAAGCGAACGGTCGATCGGTCTGCTGCTGAGAAAGTCGAGTCAGTTGCGTCCGAGCTTGGCCGGCCGCCCACAAATAGACCTGAGTAGCGGTGACCAACAAAAAAGCGTGGATTCAAGTATTGCCCCGGACTTCGGACGGATATGCAAGACCAGGGACGTTCCACGCGAAAGCGAACCGGTGGTCGACTGACAAACGTTCGAAAGCGACGGAAGAGTGAACTCGGACGGCTGCCGACCGAGACACAGGTCGGTGAACCACGCTTTCGCACCGTCGACGCTCGTGGCAACGACGAGAAGACCCGTGCACTGGCGACGAACGTCGCGAGCGTCAACAAGGGCGGCGAGACAGTTGCGGCGACGATCGAGGATGTCGTCGAGAACGACGCCAACCCCAACTACGTCCGCCGAAACATCATTACCAAAGGCGCAGTTATCAAAACCGACGAAGGAAAAGCCCGCGTGACCTCTCGCCCAGGTCAGACTGGCCAGGTCAACGCCGTCGCACTCGAGTAACGCCGACGACAGTTTTTGAAGGTATCGCAGAGCGTATTCGCACTCAGATTCAACAAAACCGATTAACTAGCGAGGAGAGCGCTGACGGTTGTACCCTGTTCAGGCACGCTCAGAAACGTTGAGATTCAGACCCATACGATCGCGCCAGCACGAGTTGGATGAGCCAACGCCACTAGCTGGCCTCAGGGCCGTGGCGCTGCCTTCTGCAGTGCCGTCTCGGCGATGTTACCACCGTAGTCTGCACTCCGGGAGAGTGAGTCGACGATGAGCCCGAGTGACTGGGCCTGAACGGGCTCGAGGTCGCGGAGCATATCGTCGATCTGTCGAGTGTGTTCGTCGATCTCGAGGACGGCTTCTCGGGCAGCGTGACCCAGTCGGTTGGCCTCCTCAGTTTCGTCGGCGACGAGTGCATCCATCGCCTTCTCGAGGATGTCGACGACGTCGTCGTGGAGTGTAAGCAGTGCCTCGGAAACAGCGTCGGGAATCGCCTCGAGTTTCAACGCCAAATTACTGATCTTTGCTGCGTGGTCGGCGACGCGTTCGAGCTGTCGGGCACTCGAGTGATAATCGAAACAGTCCTCACGCGGCAGACCGAGTTCCTCGGCCGCTCGGGGAGAGCGAAGCGTCGCCCGGAAGATGCGTGAGACGACCAGCCAGAGCCGGTCGACGTCGTCGTCGCGTTCGATCACGTCGTTGGCGATGTCGTCGTCGTTCTCGATGAGGCCGAGTACCGCGTCCTCGAGCATCGAGGCAGCGATGAGCCGCATCCGAGAGACGGCGTTGACAATCGACAGCTCCGAGGAGTCGAGCAAGTCCTGGATAACGACGCTGTCGGTCGTCTCCTCTAAGATTTCGACACCGACGAGACTCTGGGTTGCACTCCGGATCGCCCGCCGCTGGTCGGTCGTGATCCGTGGGGCCTCGAGTCGGATGAGGTCGAAGCCACTGACGTACATCGTCATAACCGCCCGCGTCAGTCGCTCACCTTCGAGGTCGGAGACATCGAGTGTCCCTTCTTCGCGGTCGGTCTCGCTTCGTGGAGTCAGTAAGAGACTGTCCGATTCGGGGTAGAGTTCGACGGTCGTCCCCGAACTGATTCCAGCGTCTGTTGCCCACGATTTGGGCAACGACACGGTAAACGTCGACCCGCCAGTGATCTGGACTTTCCGTGTCTCCATAGTGCCCGTTCCGGGCCAGCGTTCATAAATTCTGTCGTCAGTATATAGCCACTGGCAGCCCGAAAGCTGGGCCGTAGCGCCCATACTCGTGTTTTCTTCGATCCGTTGACTCGTTCGCGACTGTTCAGTGAGAACTATGTAGTCCTATATAGTGGACATAGTAGCGTATTTAGACCGCCCCTCGCCAATGAGGGGTAATGGCATCAGAGCCGCCCAGCGGCCACCGGCCTCTCTCGCGCCGACGCATACTTCTCGGCGCTGTTGGCGGTGCGTGTTCGGCACTGGCTGGCTGTGTCGCTCGCGGTGAACCAAGTGATCTCGAGGGGGAGATCCGGATGGATGGCTCCAATACGGTCTTACCACACGGAGCAGTCATCTCCGAGGAGTTCCAGTGGCGCAACCGCGACGTGATGATCCCCGTACAAGGCTCTGGGACCGGCGCTGGGTTCCAACGCTTCGCACGCGGGGAAACCGATTTCCAGAACGCGAGCCGTCGGATCGAGCCGTTCGAAGAAGACCTCGCCGCCGAACACGACCTCGAGTACGTCGAACTCGAGACGGCACTGGACGGAATCGTCCTCTTTACGAGCCCAGAAAATGACTTCCTCGAAGAACTGACCGTCGAGGAACTCGGTGAAATCTGGGAGCCAGGGCCGAGCGTCGAGACGTGGGCCGATGTCCGAAGTGAGTGGCCCGACGAGGAGATTGACCTCTACGGCCGAGATCCTGCCTCGGGTACCTTCGACTACTTCACCCGCGAAATCACCGGTGACGGCGAACAGATCGGGAACATCCGCTCTGATTATGCTGCAAGCGCCGACACGAACGTCATCGTCCGTGGGGTCAGAGGCAGTGAGTACGCCCTCGGCTTCGGCGGCTACGGTTACTACGCCGAGAATCGCGACGACCTGAAACTGATCGAGGTCGATGACGGCGACGGCCCCGTTCGACCGGGCCGAGAGACGATCGAGGGTGGTGAGTACACCCCGCTGACGCGGTCGCTCTATTCTTACGTCAGCCTCGACTCGCTCGAGCGGGCAGAGGTCGAAGCCTTCGCCCGGTTTTATTTCGAGCCGATCGACGAAGAAGGTCGCCAAGCCGACATCGTCGACGATGACGAGGAGCTGGTCTGGACCCAGTGGGCTGCCCGCCGAGCAGGGTACAACGCCTCCCAACCGGAGACGGTCGCTGAAAATGAGGCGAAACTGCGCGAGGCGATCGCGGAGGTGACTGAATGAGTGCGTCTGTGCCGGATCTGACGGCTGCCGGCTCGAAGACGGCAAAACGGAAGAACCAGGCAGTGCGGTACGTCTTTTTCGGCTGTGCCCTCGTCACCGTGGTGACGACGTTTGCGATCATCCTCGTGTTGATTGAGGGGTCGATTGAGTTCTTCCAGCAGGTCTCTCTGTTCGAGTATCTGACTGGCACCGACTGGTCGCCAGTGTATGAACCGGCGAGTTTCGGCGTTCTCCCACTTATTTGGGGAACGTTGATGATTACCGTCGGCTCGGCGTTGATCGCCATCCCGGTCGGGACGGCGACGGCGATCTATCTCAGCGAGTATGCAGACCCCAAGGTCAGAAAGGTCATCAAGCCAACACTCGAGATCCTCGCAGGCATCCCGACAATCGTCTATGGTTTTTTCGCTCTCTCGTTTATTACGCCGCTCATCCAGCGCGTGTTCCCCGATACGGGGACGTTCAATGCGCTCTCGGGGGCAATCGTTGTCGGAATTATGATTATCCCGATGGTCTCGAGTCTCAGCGAGGACGCAATGAGTTCCGTCCCCGACGACCTGCGAAACGCCGCGTACGGACTCGGTGCGACGAAGTTCGAGGTGTCGACGAACGTCGTCGTCCCCGCGGCGCTCTCGGGGATCATCGCCTCGTACGTGCTTGCACTGTCACGGGCGATCGGTGAGACGATGGCCGTCACCCTGGCCGCCGGAAAGAGTCCGAATATCACCGGCGACTTCCTCGAGCCGATTCAGACGATGACCGCGTATATGGTCGACGTCGCAGTCAGCGACGTCTCAGTCGGCTCGATCGGCTACCAGAGTCTCTTTGCCGTTGGACTCACCCTGTTCGTGATGACGTTCTCGATGAACGTGTTCAGCCTCTGGATCAAATCGCGCTACCGGGAGGAGTACCAATGAGTGTCGAAAATCCATTCGCTGACGCGAACGACGAGATCGCCCGAAAACGACGCATCGGCCGAGTTTTCGTCGGGATCTGTGCTGCCTCGACGCTCGTCGGCATCGTCGCACTGGCTGCTCTGCTCGCCGATGTCCTCTATGAGTCCTGGGGGTGGGTCACCTGGGAGTTTCTGACCCACCCACCCTCCCAGACGATCGAGAACTTCCTCCCTGAGGGCCGTGGGGCAGGGATGTATCCGGCGATCGTCGGTTCGATCTTTCTCATCGTACTGACTGCCATCTTCACCGTCTTCCTCGGTGTCGGTGCCGCGATTTATTTAGAAGAGTACGCTCCCGAGAGCCGGTTCAAATCGTTCATCGAGGCGAACATCGCCAACCTCGCCGGCGTCCCGTCGATCGTCTACGGACTGCTCGGACTGGCGATCTTCGTCCGGGCCCTCCAGCTCGGGACGAGTCTGATCGCTGGTGCGCTGACACTCACCCTGTTGATCCTGCCGATCGTCATCGTCTCGAGTCAGGAGGCCCTGCGTGCGGTACCCGACTCACAACGCCAGGCCGCCTACGGCGTCGGTGCAACCCAGTGGCAGGTGATTCGGGACGTCGTCTTGCCACGTGCACTCCCGGGGATCATGACCGGCACGATTCTCTCGCTGTCACGAGCGATCGGCGAGACGGCACCAATCTTGATGGTTGGCGCAGCGACCTCGCTGTTCGTCGCCCCCGACAGCCTCACCGCGCCGTTCAGCGCGATGCCAATGTCGATCTTCGAGTGGGCCGGCCTCCCCGAAGCACAGTTCCAACACGTCGCCGCTGCCGGGATCGTCGTCCTGCTTTCGATCTTGCTCATGATGAACGCCGTCGCGATCTTCATCCGGAACCGCTACGACCCACGGAGCTGATTCGCCATGTTCACCACTATCAGAGACCGACCGACCCAAACTGAAACGATCCAGACCAATCCGGAACCGATACCTGTCCAACCCCAAATCATAGAGGAAAGGCCATGACTGCCGACCCAGTGGGTCAACAGACCGTCTCGAAATCAGAGCTAGCCGAGGATTCACAATCGAGTGAGACACCACTCGGGACACCCGATGTCCGTAACCCGGTGATCGAGTCGAACGACCTCGACGTCTACTACGGCGATACCCAGGCACTCCACGGAATCACCATGGAGATTCCCGAACGCCAGGTAACGGCGCTGATCGGTCCCTCCGGCTGTGGCAAATCGACCTTCCTCCGGTCGATCAACCGAATGAACGACCTGATCGACGTCGCCCGCGTCGACGGCGACCTCTTTTTCCACGGGAAGAACGTCTACGACGACGACGTCGATCCGGTCGCACTCCGCCGGCGTATCGGGATGGTGTTCCAGAAGCCAAACCCGTTCCCAAAGAGCATCTTCGACAACGTCGCCTACGGACTGCGCGTCCAGGGGAAAGACGACGGCGACGTCGAGGCCAAAGTCAGACGAGCCCTCGAGCGTGCGGCCTTACTCGACGAGGTCGAAGACAAACTGGATGAAAGCGGGCTCGATCTCTCCGGTGGCCAACAACAGCGACTCTGTATCGCTCGGGCGATCGCGCCCGATCCGGAGGTCATCCTCATGGACGAACCGGCCTCCGCACTCGATCCCGTCGCGACCTCGAAAATCGAGGACTTAGTCGAAGAACTTGCCGAGGAGTACACAGTCGTCATCGTCACCCACAACATGCAACAGGCCGCCCGGATCTCGGATAAGACGGCGGTGTTTCTCACCGGTGGCCACCTCGTCGAGTTCGACGATACAAACAAGATCTTCGAGAATCCAGAAAGCGATCGCGTCGAAGATTACATCACCGGCAAGTTCGGCTGAACTGGCTGTCGACGCTTGATAAGCATGCTGGCCCGGCAAGCATATTCTCACAGCGCGCGTAGGGAAGGGCATGAACCGACTGTTCTTCTTCCTGCTCGGTGTCCTCGTAGCACTCCTCCCAGCGCGGATACTCACCAGCTTTGAATCGCTCGCCATGACCGACGACGAGCCGCCGGTGAGAAACGACTGGGTGACACCCGGCCTGAGAGTCGAAGGAATCGTCATTGCACTCGTCAGTCTCTTCGGCGGCAGACTGTACGCCGGATTGGTCGGGGTGACCGGCGTGGCTGGCGTGATTTTACTCCTCACACCGCGTCGCTACCTGGCGTTCGCAACCAGGCTGGCCTACGAGGAGCCAGAATCGATCCAGTGGCACGACCGGATCGAAGACGCACTTCGGGTACTCGGGGTCGGCTACGGACTCATCGCACTCCGTACGCGACAGCGCCACGCCGGAACAGACCGCTGACCTACTCCTGGTAGCCACAGTGTGGACAGACGAACTGCCCGTGTTTGATCAACAGGTAACTGCGATCACAGCGGTCACAGGGACCGGCAATCGAGCAGTTCGACTCGCGGGCGAGCGCACGAACCGTGGTATGGAGCCGTTCCAGGCGGTTCTCGGTGACCTCGAGACGGAGTCGTAAGCGGTCGAGTTCTTTCCTGGCTGGCTGTCGCCGGGGACCGGTCGATGGGACCATACGACTGGTAGGCGGCCAGCGACGAAAACGGGCGCGTTCGTTGGCGTTCCTGACTGTCTGGAAGAGTCTACTCGTCTTCGAGTGCCTGCCAGGAGAGCCGTGGGTTTCGAGCGGCACTCGTCTGGTCGATCCGACGTGCACTCGTCCGGTTCGGTGCGGTCGCCACCGTCTCCTCGTCTTCGTTCGCCACCGCGTTGAACGCCTCGGCGAGTTGGTCGAGTGTCGCTTTCGTCTCGACCTCGGTGGGTTCGGTCATCAGGGCCTCGGAGACGATCTCGGGCCACTTCGTCGTCGGCGGGTGGACACCGTAGTCGAGCATTCGTTTTGCCACCGCTGCAGCGTCCTGGTCGCCGGCACTGGCGACGAACTCGTGGTGGAACGGTTCGTAGGGGATCTCGTACTCGAGTTGGCTCGCGAGATAGTTCGCGTTCAACACTGCCGAGGCACTCGCATCAGCCAGTCCCTCATCACCCAGGCGGGCGATGTAGGCAAATGCCTTCACCAGCACGAGCCAGTTCCCTTGATAGCCATGGACCTGTCCGATCGTGTGTCCGGGCTCGAACAGTTCGTAGTGTCCGTCCGCAGCCTGCCTAACACGCGGTGCTGGGAGGAACGGGGAAAGTGAGTCGACGACGCCAACCGGCCCTGCACCAGGACCGCCGCCACCGTGAGGGGTCGCAAACGTCTTGTGGACGTTGTAGTGCATCACGTCGAAGCCCATGTCGCCGGGCCGGGCCCGGCCGAGTAAGGCGTTCAGGTTCGCACCATCGTAGTAGAGTAATCCACCAACGTCGTGGACCATGTCCGCGATCGTCTCGATGTCCCGCTCAAACAGCCCGAGCGTGTTCGGGTTGGTGAGCATCAACGCCGCCGTCCGCTCTGAGAGCGCTGCCTCGAGCGCATCGAGGTCGACCCGTCCATCGTCGTTGCTGGGCAGGGAGACGACGTCGTAGCCACCCAGTGCCGCGGTCGCGAAGTTGGTTCCGTGTGCACTCTCAGAGACGATGACCTCGTCGCGGTGGTGCTCGCCGTTGTGCTCGTGGTAGGCACTCGCGACACGGATGCCGACGAACTCGCCGGCAGCGCCGGCCGGCGGTTGGAGGGTAACGGCGTCCATTCCACCGATGCGCCCAAGGTAGTCCTGGAGCCGGTACAACAGCTCAAGGGTGCCCTGGATGGACGCTTCCGAACGGTCCGGATGCACGTGGGCCGAGGGCAGTGTGGCGATGTCCTCGGCAAATGGCGGATTGTACTTCATTGTACACGAACCGAGCGGATACGGCCCCGTGTCGATCCCGTAGGTCATCTGGGAGAGCCGCGTGTAGTGGCGGGTAAGTTCGGGCTCGGAAAGTGCTGGAAGTTCGAGGTCGTCACGCGTGAGGTCGTCCGGAAGCGGGGAGTCATCGATGTCGACACGCGTACGGTCTTTTTCGACGAGTAGCGGCTCGTACCGGTCGCCGTCGGTGAACCGGGCCTGGTCGTGGCGTGCTGGCTGGTCGCTCATCGGACCACCTCCTCGAGGGCGTCGACGAACCGCTCGAGTTCGTCGTCGGTCACCCCGGCGACACAACACTGGATCTCGTGGTCGCCGACGACGTGGACGGCAAAGCCGTGGTCGACGAGGTCGCTCGCGACGGCCGGGGCCGGCTGGTCGACGTGGGCGACGAACTCTCGGAAGTGGTGGCGGTCGTGGACCGGTGCGATTACGCCCTCGAGTGCGTCGATCCGGTCGGCGAGCCGGGTTGCCCTGGTGACACCGCGGTTTGCGAGGTCGACCAGTCCATCAGGGCCGAGGACAGCCGCGTGCATCGCCGTCCGGAGCGCGACCCAGGCCTGATTGGTACAGATGTTACTCGTCGCTCGCTCCCGGCGGATGTGTTGCTCGCGGGTCTGGAGGGTAAGTGTGTACGCTCTGTGCCCACTCGCGTCCTCACTGGCTCCAACCAGTCGACCAGGTACCTGGCGCAGGTACTGCTCGCGGGTCGCAAACAACCCGAGTCCCATCCCGTAGCTCGTCGGCAGTCCAAGCACGCTCGCGTCACCGACAACGACATCTGCACCCACATCGACCGGTCGCTCGAGCAGCGAGAGAGCAACGGGATCAGAGCCGAGGACGAACAGGGCGTCGGCGTCGGCTGTGAGGTCGCCCACCGTTGTGAGTTCCTCCTCGATCGTTCCCCGGATGGTCGGATTCTCGGCGTAGACCATCACGACCTCCTCGTCGAGTGTCGACGCGAGCGCCTCAGAATCGACGGTAGCGTCTGCCATCGGGTAGGTTTCGACGGTTAGCTCACTCCCGGCGACGTAGTTTTCGAGCGTGCGCCGCCGGCCGGCAGCCAGCAGTTCGGGAACCAGAATCCGGTGGCCGCTGGTGTCACGAACGCGATCGGCGAGCAACGCTGCTTCACCGAGTGCAGTCGCCGCGTCGTACATCGAGCAGTTTGCAATCGACAGCCCAGTGAGTTCGACCAGCAGCGACTGGTACTCGAAGAGTACCTGTAAGAATCCCTGTGAGACCTCTGGCTGGTACTGCGTGTAGGAGGTAAGAAACTCCGATCGGTCGGCCAGGTGATCGACCACTGACGGGACATAGTAGCCGTAGTGGCCACGACCAAGCAGCTCGGTCAGGTCGTCGTTTCGCTCGAGAATTGACTCGGAGAACCGACGCGTTTCGCGTTCGGACCTGGCGTCGATATCAAAGCTCCCCTCAAACGCCACGCTGTCTGGAATATCGAACAAGGCCTCGACCGTGTCCACCCCAACGGCCTCGAGCATCGCTTCCCGACTCGCCGGCGTGTGTGGTGCGTAGGGACTGCCATCGGTATCAGCCATCTATCGATTCCCCCAAGTAGTGTACGCTGTTCGAGCCACGATACCCGAGCTAGCGGCCAGGAGAATATGAACGCACTCGTTCGGCGCGAGCGGGCCACGACAATCACGTGTCCTCGGCGTCGCCTGTGGTGGCGTCCTCAGTCGTGTCGTCGTCCCCAGCAGACTCCTCGGCTGGCTCGTCCGTGTCGACCGCTGGCTCGAGCCCAGTCGTCGGATCAGTGTCGATAGCTGGATCGGCCGCCGTTAGTTGCCCAGACTCGAGTTGGGCGAACTCCCGTTCGCGGGCGAAGACGTCGAGGGTTAGTTTCGCACCGCCGAGGACCACGGGGCCGATGAAGAGTCCGACCGCACCGAAGACGACGATCCCCCCGAAGATGCCGATGACGACGATCGCAGAGTTGAACGCACTCGTCCGGCCGATCAGCGCAGGTCGAAGGTAGGTGTCGGATGCACTGACGAGTGATCCGTAGACGACCAAGAGTCCAGCAGCAGTGAGGTCACCGAGTGCGGCGAGGTAGACCGTCACCGGAATCCAGACACCGAATGCACCCACCAGCGGGAGCAAGGCGAGGACGAACGTTGCGACAGTCAGAAACACCACTGCTGGAACGCCGAGAAGCAACAATCCGATTCCGAGCGCAACGGCCTGTATCGCTGCGACGGCGACGTTCCCGACGACTGAGGCCCACATCAGCTGATCGAACTTCCGGGTGAGTTCCCGCTGAAGTGCTGGCCGGAGCGGAAGGACGTCGTGGATCCAGGCAACGAGGGCCTCACCGTCTCGCAACAGCGCAAAGAGGACGAACACCGTGACAGTAAGACCGATCAAGATGCCGGGCAACCCAGCCACAAACTCGATCGCACCGGTACCAAGTCCCTGCAGTCCCGAGGCAATTGGGTCCTGGTAGGTCTCATAGACCGCAACGAAATCCACGGAGTAGCCAGTCTTTTCGAACTGTTGTTCGATCGCTTCGACGTTTAGGGCATCGTTCTGGACCGCCTCGATCAGTTGCAGTGCCTCCCGTAACGCAATCGCCAACACGTACGCAACCGGGAGTAAGATCGCGAGAATCGCCACCGCAACGAGCGTAAGCGCAGCGAGCATCGAGCCGACGTACCGACGGAGACGGCGCTGGGCAGGCCAGAAGATGTAGGCTAAGACGATTCCCAACAGCACGTACTGCAGATACGGGAGCATGACGAGCAGGCCGAGTGCCCCGCTCACCGCTGCCAGTGTCGTCAATCCGGTCCGCTGGCTGAACCAGCGCTCAGAACCGGCGTCTGCAGACATATCCGTTCGTACCGAGAGTACTCGTAAAAAATCGCCGGTTCAGCTACCGACTCCAAAACTCACTGAAAAATCTGGCACAAAAATCGCTAGTCGACGTACCGGTACTTCCGTTCACCCATGCGTCCCCAGCCATCGAAGACGAACTCCTCGTTGGGGGTGGTGAACTCAGCGAGGTCGACGTCCATCTCGTGGTTGTGGACGTCGTGGACTTCCTCGTACTCCTCCCAGGAGAGGTCGTATCGGGCCGCGAGTTGCTCCTCGAGATTCAGGGCCGCGATTTCGTCTTTCCACCCGTCCTGGACGACCTCGGCGTGGATCTCTGCCTGGGCACCGCTGCCGTAGGACCCAACGAGTAACTGCTCGCCAGCCAGCTCTCGACCCTGCGTTGCGGCGTGGCTGAGTGCACTCGCGCGAGCGATGTGGACCGAGCCGGTGTACCAGTTGCCGACCTCACGGGAGATCGAAAGCGTCGGCTCGATGGTCGCCGCGTACCACTCCTGGTAGCGGTCGGTCCGTTTGAGGTCGTCCATATACGCTCGCAGTGCGTCGTGGTAGGCGTCGTCGGTATCGAACGCTTCTGGTCGTGGTTGTCGCCCGATTTCGTCGGCCAGCTCGTCCTCGATCTGTGTGTCACGGATTACGTGCCGATAGGCGAGCAAGGCTGCCTTCCGGACCATCCCGGGGAACGGGGTGTGAAACGGCGCATAGACGAAGTCCTCGGTGCGGACCGTTCCGGCGACTCGCTGGTAATCCTCGAGGGCTTCACGCATCCGAGCGAGGTAAACCTGCACCGAGCGTTTGCCGTCGACGCTCGGGAACTGCTGGTTCGGTTTGAGGAAGTCAGTCTCGTCAGCCGATCCGTAGCCCTGCTCAGTCGAGAGTTCGACGAGTGCGGGGTCTTCGGAGATATACATTGCGACCGCACCGGCACCCTGTGTGGCCTCGCCAGCGTCTCCACGCGCATACAGCGCAGTATCAGTTGCGATCACCAGCGCACCACGACCGCGATTCCGTCCTGCACGAATCCAATTGTAGGCATCGTCGAGACTCTGGGTACCGGCGATACAGGCGAACTTCCGCTCACCTTTATTCGCGTGGTGGAAATCGCCGTCGAAGACCTGCTCGAGACAGCCTGCGACATACGTCGAAACCGGTTTCGAGTTGTCGAACGCACTCTCGGTTGCGACGTCGATCCGACCGACGTCGTCGGGCTCGAGCCCCTTTCGCTCCATCAGCCGATAGGCGGCGTTTGCCGCCATCGTAACGATATCTTCGTAGCTGTCCGGGAACGAACTCGCCGTCAGACCGAGTCCCTTCGTATACTTTTCTGGGTCTTCGCCCATCTGGGGAGCGAAGGTTCCGGGGAGGTCGAGTTTGAGGTTGCCCGTCCAGACCTCGATGGCATCGATGCCGACTCCAGTCATACCCTGTTCATACGAGACTAGATACAAGGGTTTGTCGTTCACGCATTCGACGGCTGTCGAAAACAGAGAACAAATAGAGGCGACCACACCGTGTTGTCCTCGCAGTTGTCAGACAGCGACCAGCTCAAAACAATCGGTCCCACCGGAGTGGCGACAGCCTCGTTGGCTGTCTACTCGTCTTCTTCGACAACTTCGGGGTCGCTCATTGCACTCTGGAGACTGTCGAGCCCATTTATCCACTCCGTGACGAGGCCATACTCGAGGTCCTCGGCGACGGTAACATCGAGAGCCTCACCGTCAATGATCAGGGTCCCGGCCTGGGCGGCATAGCCAAGTGCTGCATCCAGGTCCTCTTCTGCTTCGGCGCTGGCAGCTGCCTCGAGATACTCACCGACAGTCCCCTCCCCAGCAGGACCGCTGGCAACGTACTCCTCGGCAGCAAAGAAGACACAGACGAGACTCGTCTGGACGCCGTCGACGAGAATCAGCGTTTCTTCGTCCTCGATATCGACCTCGCTGAGCACGATCTGTCGTACCTCGCCGATCTCGTCCAGCGCCTCGTCTTGCTCGAGGTCGCCGTCGTCGTAGGCTGCAACGATCTTTGCGACCGCGATCGCCGTATCGTCCTGGAGATTGAGTAACAGACGGGCCGAGGACTCGTCGTCTGGATCGATCTCCTCGTCTTTGATCCGGTCGATCCAGTTTTGCCAGCGTTCCTCCGAGTAGAACTCGGTCGGCGGGTTGCTCATACTCCCACCTACACCGGCCGCTTGAAATGCCTTTCTCTACTCTGGTTCGAGTGATTCGAGTGGATTCAGCCGAGAGCAGATGAGTCGGAAGCGCTGGAGCGTGTTGGACCGGCAGACTCGAGCGTGACAGTGACCCCCTCCTGGGCCTGAAGACGTGGGAATCAGTGGTGGTTGGGGTCCTCGAGTGTCTCCTCGGTCGAAATCCCGTACACCAGTTTGGGTGTCTCGACGTGGGCCTGCCGGACTCCAGTTTCGTGACCCTCCTCGAGCAACCAGGCGACTCTGCGAGGGACAGTCTTGGGACCGAGGACGGCCCCCGGCCGGTCGGGATCGTCGATGTAGTCAGTTTCCATGAGAAACGGCTCGTCGCACTCGGCTGCAACCCGAAGCCGGTCTTTCTCACTCATGACACTCGGGACCGGTCCCTCGAGTCGGCCGGCGGCGTAGTGTTTGACCACCTTGTGAGCCGGCAGTCCTTCGGCCGCCGCCCACTCGGTGACCTCGGGCATCTCGGTGCTTGCCTCAGTGTGGAGTTGCACCGCACACCCGAGGTCGGCCGCGAGCGTGAACGCGTGGCGCATGACCGCGTTCGAGGCCTCCCAGACGGCATCCTCGACCTCGTAATGTGGCCGACCGGATTTGAGGGCGAGTGCCTCACCCGCCTCGACGAAACTGGCGGCCTCCTCGAGTCCGGCCTGCATCAGCTCTCGGGCTTCAGTTGGAGAGAATCCACGGTCGTCGACGAGCCGGGAGATCAGACCGGGGTGGACGCCGAGGACCGGCCAGGCACGGCCGGGAAGTTCGGCCGACGCAGCCTCAACGACCTCGATAGTCCGCTCGAAGACCGGTCGGAAGTCTGCACCCTCGTCTGCGTCAACGCCGAGGTGCCAGGATGGTTTGTTGACCACGAGCAAATGGGTGCCACCAAGCCGGACAAAATCACGAACAGCGTCGATCCCACGGTGGTTGTCGGGGTCGAGATGGAGGTGATTGTCGAGGACCGGCCAGTCGTCGATCATACCTCAAGGCCAGGTCGCGAGCGCCGAAAACTCATCGGCTCGTCTCCTCGAGCGTGATCGCCTCGTCGGCTGCGTTCTGGAGGGCGTCCGAACGGCCGTAGGTGCCGGGAGCGATGGCGATCGTCTCGATTCCGGCCGTTCCGGCGTACTCGAGCAACGGTTTGAAATCTGTATCTCGGGAGGCAATTGCGAGTCGGTCGATGACACCATCACTCGTCAGTGCCGTCGCGTCGACGGCAAGTTTGACGTCGACGTCACCACTCGTGATCACGACCTCGAATCCGCGGGCCTCGGCCGCCTGGATCAGCCCCGGTGTGGCGTGTTCGTCGAGGTAGAGTCTGATGACGCCCACCCGACCGAGGTCGGCCGCTACCGCTCGAAGATCGTCTAAGTCGACGTCGAACTCCTCGCGAAAGACGTTCGGTCCGTCGACGAAGAGACCGACTGTCGGCTCACTACCGTCACCACCCAGCCGGCCGAGTAACTCGCGCATACCGCCAGGTTTCCGTAGACCGAGGATAGATGTAGCGAAACAGAGCCCACTACTCGGCAAAAAACGACACCGTCGTTTATGTTGTGATCGCTACCGGAGCCGTTCCGGACCTACACCAGTGTCGCAGTTAAGCACACTGTTCGTTTTCCAGTATAGTTATTTTCTGAAAATATGTCTAAATAAATGTTCTCTCGTTCGAGAACGTTTTACTCAGTTCAGGCCCACCAGACTGTCGTCACATGGCACCTGATGGCTCCCCCAATTCGACGCGACGGTCAGTACTCACCGCAGCCGGTGCACTCGGTGCGTTCCTCGGCACGAGTGGACTGGTACAGGCAACCGACGACGCAGACGCCACAGAACTGCTCATCGGCGTCACCCCGTCGACGACCGACCTCGAAGACCGGATCGGGAATGCCCTTCCCGACGCTGGCGAGGTCCGGCAAACGAACGACATCCTCAACTTTGCTGTCATCGAGATTCCGGACGCGACCCCCGAGGTCGCCCGCGAACGCATCGAGGCGGCCCTCGAGGGGATCGACTGGATCGAGTACGTCGAGGCGAACGCAACCCTCGAGGCGTTCGGTATCCCGAACGATCCGCTCTACTCGAACCAGTATGCCCCACAGAACGTCGGTGCAGAGGAAGCCTGGAGCGAGACCCTCGGTGACGAGGAAGTCGTCATCTCGGTCATCGACCAGGGGGTCGAGTACACCCACGAGAATCTCGAGGCAACCCTCGACGACCGCGTCGGCGAGGACTTCATCGGCGGCGGGAGCGATCCGGCCCCCGTCTCCTCACGTGAAACCCACGGCACGTTAGTCGCCGGCGTCTCGAACGGCGTCACGGACAACGGCGTTGGCCACGCTGGAATCAGCAACTGCTCGTACCTGAGTGCCCGTGCACTGGACGACCGCGGCAGCGGTTCACTCGCCGACATCGCAACGGCAATCCAGTGGTCGGCAGACCAGGACGCAGACATCATCAACCTCTCGCTTGGCTCTCCGAGCGGATGGAACACCCTCGAGCGGGCCTGCAACTACGCGGTCGATCAGGGCAGCCTGCTAGTCGCCGCAGCCGGTAACGAAGGTGGCCAGGTCGCGTTCCCTGCAGCCTACGAGAACGTAATGGCCATCTCGGCGGTCGATAGCAACGACACTCTCGCCTCGTTCTCTAACCGCGGCCCCGAGATCGACCTCGCGGCCCCCGGCGTTCGCGTCGTGACCTCGACGCTGAACGATCGGTACGAGCGGGCCTCCGGAACGTCCTTTGGGGCACCGGTCGTCTCTGGAGTCGCCGGGCTGGTACTCTCGAGGTACCCCGATCTCACTCCCCAGGAGCTTCGTGAACACCTCGAGCAGACCGCCGAAGACATTGGACTCTCGAGTGCAGCCCAGGGGAACGGGCGCATCGACGCCGAAGCAGCAGTAACGACCGCCCCAGAGGGCTACGAACCGGACGACGAGCCAGACGAACCCGAAGACGAGGACGAAGACGACGAGCGAGCAGACGCACCGGAGAACCTGCTTACGTTCGTCACCGAGGAAACCGCGGGCGCAGCCCACTACTCGTTTACCACGACCGAGGAACCGTCGTTCACTGAAGCACCCTACCGGAGTCCCTCGGGCCAACAGATCCGCGGCGGAACCTGGTCCGGTGACCAGATCGAGCAACTCGAGGACGGAACCTGGCGGGCAAGCGGTGCAACGAGTACCGGCCACGGCGACGCCTATCTCATCGACGGACCAGTCACGAGCATCGACCTCGACCGCCCCGACGTCATGTGGCTGGAACTCGCTGGCGAGGAGCGATCAGTCGAGGAGATCATCGAGGAGACGGGCGGGAACGATGTGCCGGACGAAGACGAGCCAGACGAGGACGAACCAGTCGACGACGAACCAGACGAAGACGAGCCAGACGAAGACGAACCGGACGAAGACGAACCAGACGAAGACGAACCGGACGAAG
>LKMJ01002231.1_pt1 | contig 17656 bp, 18 predicted proteins | sample 643391 | NCBI WGS metagenome assembly LKMJ01 (sample SAMN04112250, study PRJNA286221) | soda lake metagenome | biome: soda lake; feature: Kulunda Steppe; material: water; isolation source: sample PL-Br10 brine of Picturesque Lake | place: Russia: Kulunda steppe | collected 2010-07
TCTGAGCTCGTAAGGAACTCTGTGTTGTTGTTGCCGGAGACGCTCGACATTCAAGTTGTGACCAGAGAGTCTGAGTCTGGAAAGAGCACGCGAAAGATGATTAGGAATATTGTGTCGTAGATATGAAAGTAGAGTTGGTTTGGATGCGCGTTTCTGATTGTCCCACCAGCCGGGCTGACTCCCTATGAGCACTCCAAAATGGGAGTGATAAGTCCTCATGATTCTGCTAGTTGCATGTGCATCATGTGGGTGAATCTGATCCAGATCTTTCCATTCTCGGATTGATTGCTCATGCAACAACAGCTCAAAGTCACTCATGTTGATTTTGGAACGGCTCATGATAGCAGAGGCGTGCACATCAGTCCCAGATATTTCGCGCAGTGCAGGTAAGGCTTCGAATGTCCAGCTTCCCTTTTGGTGAGCCAGCCTTAAATCAGCTTCATTGATCTTGATCAGCAAGGCATTGTTGCTTGTCCAATGGGTTAAGACCTTCAGCCAGATGGGTTGACTGCTGGGCTTGCTGGACATTGCCAGCCCGACAAAAAATATCCATAGTCTTAAGAAAAAGGACGTTGTATGTCTGCTTCAAGAGAAACAATTTCACATCCTCAGCTCCAATGTTGTCAAAATAAAAAGGGCCTGTGTCTCCAATGTAAGTCCTACCAGCAAAATCAGAGAATTGTTCTTCGAATCTCCTTCTTAAATAGCACATTTCCAAGCAAGGGCACAAAAAAAGGACATGCTTTTCGTCCTGGACATCATGCAAGTCACACTTGTCACAGATCCTATTGTGGCTTTGCCAACAACCAGTTTCAACCCTTACTAAGAGTAGGGTATGAGCTCTCAAACGAAAACGAGCAATGTTCCGAAGCACATGCCTACTTAGTTCCAGCTCCAGGTACTACCTAGGTAGTACCTAGGCAACACATGGGGAGGGCCTCGTACACTGCTTGGTTTGAGAAGCAACTTGCCTCTTGAAGGTCATCTATGTATGATAAGTAGCCAGTTTTTGAGCGTGTGTCCTAGGATCTGCACCATCCTGCTCCCTCCATACCGCACACAAGCGCTCACGCAAGTCCACCGCAAAGTCTTGTAGGGGGCGGGGAGTTGCAGCCTTAATGCAATTTGTATATGTATCTGCTGCTCGTAGACCCACACACGCCTCTATGAACTCCGCAGTCCAACACTTACTGTAGGTAGCACCTAGAGCAAAATCCGCATGCACAATCTTTTTGAGCAAGCTACTATTCCTGCTAAGCAGAGAGTTGAAAAACTTGGCAGCAGCACGGAACTAATAAAACTGCAGAGGCTCCTGGCCACACTCTCGCAACACAGCCCAGTTAGGCACGGACCTTTTACACCAAGCACACTGAGAAAGCACAAATGCGCAGTTTGAAGAGGGCTGTCAAACTCACTGCCCTGCTTCATGAACCGTGTTCCCCAGATCTGGCAAGCATACATACTATACCTGATTTGAGCGCTTTAGTTTTGGTTTAGGGTTGCAGGCCTTTTAGGCTTCAGCTATGCTGCCCTCGTTCGGTGGATACAGCTATGTAACCTAACCTAACCCCCTAGTAGTACTGGTGGGGATAGCGTAGCATTTAGCCAACCAAAGGAGAGCATGTGGCCTGTCATTCGAATAATGCTCTCTCGCAAATTGCCTGATTCTGTAACAGCCAGCCATGAAAGGACCAAGCATGAATTTAGCGGATTTGGCAATGTTATACGTCCTATAGAAAACCATGCCTAGGTATTTGAATGAATCCTTGTAGGCTAGTGGAGCACCCGCCACATGTGTACACTGAAAGTGGGGACATTGCAGCCATGAGATTCAAAATGGACAACTTCAGACTTAGCGGTATTGATGATTAACCCTTTCCTCCTGGCATACCCGTCCTCAAAAGAAGAATAAGGAATTTGTACGTCATAAAAAAAGGAGAAAACTGCGTAGGCAGTGAAACCGCCCCCTAAATCAATTAAGGAAAAGGAGACACATTGGCCCGAAGAGCCGTGAGTCTCCTCCACCAGGGAGAATGTAGAACTAATGAGGATCTTCAAGAGAAGCAATTTCACATCCTCAGCATTGATGTTGTCAAGTAGAAATCGAAAAAAAGCGCGTACAGAGCACACAGCTCTTTTCAGAACTAACGTCCCTCTTCCTAACTTGATAGTGTTTGTGAGCCTGGTGCTTGCACCAGATGTGACACATGTAAGTACTAGATTTGGTTTTCTTATTGAAACTAAATGTGTACCGATGATTCTCCTTTCTGAAAGAGAGCAGTTCGGTCACAGGACTTTTGGGCTGGCCTGACGCAGAGCGGAGTACTTTCCTGACCGTGGAGAGGCGTCTTCATAGACGTGGTATAGTTGTTACATGTCGACAAGTGATACAAAGCCAACACGGATCCAGCAGACAAAGAGAAAGTAAAGTCTGGACTGAGATTCTTACCAAGGACACAACTCGCAATATATACCAACTCCAGTCAATAATAGCCACACAAGTGTGTATGTGGTCAGCAGCATTACAAATGGCTCCAGTCTCAACCACACAATCAAAAAGTGGTCCAAGTTAGAACCTTTCACAATGTGAGGCTCTTAAGCAGTGTATAATAGCCACACAAGATTAAGTGGCACCATCTTCCATAAGAATATAACGGAGTCTTCCCATATGTTAAGCATATTGGGATACTACAGGTCTTGCATAGAGTCTGCTCAAAGTATGTTGTCAATAGCATAAGCAATGGCCAATTTAGGCACTTCAACTCGAGGTCTCAATCCATAGCTGATTAGTGTACAATTGTGCATATAATAAATTATAATGCACATTAATGCTCAGGTAGCATCGCACTTTCTTAGTGCGCAAGCAGGCGCATGTATATGGTACAATATAGTACAATAGTAGTACTGATAGTACCGATAGTACTGGGCGCAAGCTCAAGCAGCTTAAGCACAGTAATCTTTTGTCTTAGGCTTTCTCAATGCAAATATGTGTCTTAGAAGGCAGGTGCTTTGTATATCTCACTAAGACATGATATCTAGATGCAATCCAGAGGGTGCAAGCTCAAGTTATGACCTCTCTTGGCGTGCATTTCCTTCTCAAATGTGATGCAAGATGTGCAAAGTCTTTTCTCCTTTCCTCTTAAAAATTGTGGTGTGATGATGCACAAAAATACAGATATTGTATTTACAACACATACACTTCTTCCTGAACTCACGCAAACAGGGGTTTGCCTGTTGGCTCAATCTGTTCCTTATATCCTGTCTTAAGTGCATTTACATGACCACAGACAGTGCTTGTTCCCCTTCTCAGCTTAGGAAACAGCTCTTGTTCCCTGAATTACACAGGAAGCACACGCATGTTCAACTTTTGGAGCAAACTGTCTCAGTGATACGCGAATCAGACACTCCCTTGCAAAGCCCAAACTGTTGTTGTTGCAAATGAGTCTGTTGACGCTGTAGCAAAACATGCTGCTCACCATAAAAGTGGGCATGAAGGCTTACACACCTGATGGCAATCCTTTCTCCAATGTGTGACGTGACGCTCACAGACGACAAAGATGAGACTAGCCACCCTTATGGAAAAAGGTGTCACAAAACCAGGCTTTCCATGATCACCAGATCTCTCCAACTACCTAACTAACCACCAGACTCAGGCTTCAGGCTGGACTGGGGTCAGGCTCGTTCATTAACCGGAATTCTTCCCTGGCCAACCCATTAAAAGACCCTTCAAGAAAAGAAAAGAAAAACTACGCAAGCAGCAAAAAGCTTCTCACGTCAATTAAGGAAAAGGGGCCACTTGGGAAGAAAAGTTCCTTCACCAGAAAATAAAAGACTCCTCTTGTAGCGTTCCTTACAAAAAGTACAGAAATGATACCATGTACAAGTCTACGGCCCTAAGCCTTCAGACTGACTGACCTTCAAAATGATACCACCTACCCAAGGGACAGAGGACAGACAAAGAGACACCGTTTATGAAATGCACTTAGATCCTGTAGGCTTCTCATTTTGCCGTCTAATCTATGACGAATTTGTGTTGTTAAATGGGCACCATCGGAGTGTTGTTAAACATTTCCAGTGTGAAACATATGTGACAGTTAGGGTCATGCCACGAGTCTGTTTGGTGTGCAGCAGTCTCTCAGCGGGACAGCATGCTCTCAACTCAACCTTCACTACCGCAAAGCCCTTCATCATGCCACATTATTCATGTGTCTGTCTTCAAAACTGGGAGGTGTGACTCAAAGGGATTCATTCTCGGAGCACAGGCAAGTGCATGAGTTGAGCAAGAAAATCCCGCGGTTTGTGCCACCCTTGCCTCTGAACCCCCATGTGACCTATGACCACAATCAGTGTAACTACTAGTAAGTTACTAGTAAGCGCCTCGACATTTCTACCGGCCCTACACAGTGAGTCCTTTACATGTTAGTGTCTTGAGAACGCGAAAGCAGTGAGACAGAGGGAGAGGGATGGGGACGCTCAATTGTTGGAAGAGGGAGGCAGTGAGGTGGAAGTAGAGGGTTAGGGAGAGGGAGGGCGGCAGTGAGGTGGAGGGAGATGTTAAGGGGGCCAGTGAGGTGGAGGGAGAGGCAGAGGGAGAGTTAGGTGTAGGGAAAAGTGGAGGGAGGCAGTGAAGCAGAGGCAGAGGCAAATCCGGAGGGATACGAGGGAGAGGCCGAGGGAGTAAGAGTGATGGAGAGGGTGAGGGCGAGGGGGGCAAAAGAGAGAAAGTGATATGGTGCGCTGACAGAGGCAGAGGGGCAGGGAAGGAGGCAAGAGAGACAGAGAACCTCCCTTTCTTTGAATAATTGTTGACCTTGCCAACGTCATTGTCCAGCTCAGCATCGTTGTCCAACTGTAAAAATGTTTCTGTTTCCTTGATGCATTCCCAGGGATGCGCTGCTGGTGTGTGAAATCATTTTCAACTTGTGGAGAGGGATGAGCTACGAACGAGTGCGTCAGTTGGCTCCAACACCTCTTGGCAACATCAAGTTGATGTGTATCAACATGCCTTGTCCATGATGAAATCAAAAGTATTCACATGTGCTGCCTGCAGATCTAGAGCTGGATACAGGTGCGCTGCTGTAGCTCGAGTGGCAAGGAAAAGACAGGCGCTCTTCACCTTCGTTCATTATCGTACTTTTAGACTGGAAAGCAGCTGCACAGCTGCACAACTAGGCTACATCTATAGCTAGCAGACTCCTTCAAGGCAAATAGGCACAGGCAAAGCTCACAAAGAAACGAAAGAAAACTTAAGTAGGCAGTGAAACACTCCCGTACATAAATCAAGGAAAATGGGCCACCTAAGCAGAAGAACAGACAAATAAGTCAATGGGGATCAGGAGGGTGAGGAGCAGTGCCCCGTTTCTGAGGTTAAGGGTTGAACCCACAATATCTCTGTGACAAATTGACGTGCATGATGTCCAGGATGAAAAACATATGTATCCTTTTTTGTGCCCTTGCCTGGAAATGTGCTATTTGAGAAGGAATTTGTAGAACAATTTGCTGATTTTACTGGGACTAATTGAATCTACATTGGTGACACAGGAACTTTTTACTTTGACAACATCAGTGCTGAGGATGTGAAATTGTTTCTCTTGAAATAGATGTACAAATCACCTTTTTTTGAGACAATTTCTTTTATCCAAGCTGTTGTCACACATTATTTACAGACACCAGCTTATTTTCGCGTAACCCATTTCACTGGGGACCAAGTAAACGGGGGAGGGGGCTAATTTCCTGGTCACAATTGCCAGTCAACTCCAGACACCTCCCAGCCTCCAGGTGATCATAATGGAGTCTCCTAATGTTTAGATTGACCCTGTACCACCAGACTCGGATTGTAGAATACCATTTCCGAGTGTTTCTACAGCTATCATGGACACACGCGCACACACACATGCATGTGCACTCATAAGTTGACCAACCACACATGCGCATGCACATACACGCACAATCATTGGTGTGCACATGCAAGTTTGGGATGTATGCATGGCACTAAATTTTTGGGCGCGAGGCAACCCAAGAGACAGGTCTGTACAAGTGCAGCTTGCTGGGGACTCTCATGGAACCCTGGCGTGCACAAGCATCCTATAATAATGTCGGCGGCAATCTGCCATGTGGGGTTTGTTGGGCCTGCTGGCTCCTTAAGAATTGGACGGATGTTTAAAACGCGGGGAAGAGGTCTGATTGTCTAATCCAGGTTTGGACTTCCATGCAATGATGTGTGGGGCAGAGAAGTGTCGGCCCTGAGCAGCTGATGCAGCAGGAACCTGGTATTGCTGAAGCAAGCCTGATGTTTGCTCTTAGCTGGAGCGTCGGGCACATGCTTCTAGGCGCTTGTGCCCAAGTGTGATTGGGAGGTGAAGGGCATGCACAAAAGTAGGTCTCCTTGTGCATGTGCATGCAGGGTGCGCCAGTGCTCAACAAGAAGCCAATGCAAGCCTGGTAGTGCGCAACTGCAACCGCGCTTTTGGTCTGTGGACAGGGATGTACAGGTGGGCGCGCAATTCCCAAGGGCCCCAGCCACTATAATGGAGCATTTTTGATTCTTTGGTCAGTCCTTTTCATGAATGGGTGTGTGGGCATGGAAGACACGTGTGCGCTGTGTGCTGCTACAAAGCATGGCTGAGAGAGCCTGTTCCTTGCTTGGCCATGGCAATCCTCGAGCTCATCGACATTCGGCTGTCAAAACACAAGGTATTTCTCATGCAAACATGGGATGTAACAAGGCAAGGGCAGTCCTACATGGGCATGATATCCCGCGTAACCCTCCTTCTACCCCTCACCACGCGCGCAGGGCGTATGGAACTTGGCCCTAAGGCTGGGCAAGCAGGCAGCCGCGTCCCTTCCACCTGTACAGCCCTGAGCTGCAGGCACGGTTACGTAACCCGCAGGCCTATGTTGTGCAGTGCAGGACTACCTCACCCGTAACGCGGCATTGGGCTTGCAAACATTGCTCGCCCCGGATGCAACCGGAGGCAGCATCCGGCAGCCGGTCCGACAGAGCTATATACTGTAAAGTGAGACGATGGTCCTGAGCGCAGAGCACTCCCAGTTGGGAGAGTGCCAAGCCTTAATACCGCCTCAGGTCCTCCGATCATGACATTGCGGTTCAAACGCGCCTGGATGTTCATATAACTTTAGATAAGATTTAAGGTTTCAGTAAGGTTTGCACCTTTCCATGCTCTCTGCATTGGCTCAGCAAGGCTTGCCCGCCACACATATGCGTGCCCGGAACCACGGTTGGCAAGGGTGTGCATCATCAAGAACTTTGGTGGCGCATGCACTGCCAGAGGGGGAAGAAGCCATGAGGGCCATCAACCAGCAGCAGACGGAAGGCCATGTCTCAATCAGCCCCACGCACAGCACACGGCGCAGGTTGATGCTGGCCGCACAGGCCCTGATAGCTGGATCAGCACTTCAGCAGCAACAGCCAGCTTTGGCAGAAAGAGGTCAGCTGCTCTTTTGCGACATGTGTACAGGACATTTGATTTCATTCCATGCCAAGCGCCCTGTGCACTTTCAAGCCTCAAAGACGTGCTGAAGGCTGCGATGTGCAGGCCTGGCAAAATATATCAAGAAGAAAGCATTGGATCCACTAGAGTTTTACGTCCCTGTAGTGTTAGAGGCTCGGGAGCAGTTGACAGAGGCAGGAGAGGCAAGTGTAACACATCCTCTTCATCCAAGGCCCGCAGTGAAAGTCCCAGTATAAGTATTAACTTGATGGCCTCCTCCAGTCACTTGAGTGTCCTTGTGATGAACCTTGTGATGCTTGCGTGCCTCCGCCCGACTCTGTATCCCCTACGCGTCCACCACCTGTTGCCTTGTGGAATTGAGACAATATGTTGCTTTTTTGCGCGTAGGTAATGGCCGCTAGCCCAGACGCAGCAAGACAGCTCTTGCGCTCTGGACCTTTTGGAGCAATCAGGTGATTATTCCAAGGCTTTGCAAGGACAGAGCACGCCCCAAGCTGTCATGTGGTGGATCTGAGCGCCAACTCAGGCCTGCACGCACCATGTTACTGATGTGCTTTGTTACTCAGGTCACTAAGCCGCAAGATGTTATAGCGTGTGCTCTGGTGGGGTCCCATACTGTGAATGTTTTCTGGATTGCCCCAATCTTCATTGCTCTCACTCTGTGATGTTCCAGCATATGCTCACAGGGAAAACGTGCGTGTCTTGGGGGAATACGCTGTCATCAATGGCCAGGTCAGTTGCAACATCATTGAATTTTACATGATTGGTGGTATTTGATGTGGAAACGAACCATGCATGTGCGCTGTGCTTGCTTCCTGGCAGGAATCACCACCTTGTTTTCTGTCTTGCTATCAGAGAGGAAGTTCTCTCTTTAGTGCAGGCTTTCCCTGTGCATTTGCATGTGAACATTGCACTATGAGCAACTAACATGCCCACACATGGGAAGTATGGTGCTCGCTTGCTGCTAACTATCCTTGCACTCAGGCTGACAAGGCCAGCCCGTTGGTGAATGGATTTTTCCGAGCTTTGGAAGACTATGACCTGGAGCTCCGGCAAGTAGTCAAGTATGTGCTGGCTGCTTTGATCTTCCCCCTCCCCTCCCTTACTAATCGTTTACCTTATATTGCGTGGGGAAGTGTAGACAGTCCAACGTGCACCCACTGCATGGTTGCTTTCTATCCTGGAAAGTTTAGCCCGCGCCTCTGGTCAAAGCTGGTCCAGGTTGACTGGCAGTTTCATTGCTTCCCCCTTCTGGACATCCGGGAAGATTAAATTTGATTTCCGGGCTACAAATTTAAGTCAACAATGACGGAGGGGGCCCCTGCCCAACCTGCCTCCCACGGATAGCTTGGGCCTCCCTCTGTAAGTTATCCAATAAGGAGGGCAGGAAATGCTGTTGCATGGTCTGGCTTAACAATCTTTATCCCATCCAGCGCCTCTGTCTGATAGGGACTCCATGGGGCTTGCCATTCCTTCCCCAGTTCCCACTCCCACTCCCGCATCCAATTGCGCCCCTAGTCAAGATGAGCCTGGGTGAGGAAGAAGGTAGACACACTTGTTCGCCCCGTCACCTCTGTGATCAGGGTCGTCAGTAAGGGGAAAGCCTTGGCCACAGACAAGAATCCACTGAACTGCACCCTCAAAGAGCTAGGTGGGAGCAGCAAATGCATTTGCCATGGACAATCCAACAGCTTGAAAGTCCCAGAAATTTTTCAAGTTAAACAGGCTAATAGAGGCTGTTCTGGACAGCCAAGGGTCAACCTGATAGTTAGTAGTAGCATGCATAACGCATGCTGAGGGTTATGGGAATTACCCCCTTGAGCTTCCAGCAAAGAAGGAACTTAAAGCAGCCTGCACCATGTTGTGGAGAACTGGTTTTCCAACAGGATGGGTGAACATACTTGCATTGGGCGAGGAATTGACTCTTTTGAATATGATGCCAAGGCCCACTCTTGTCCTCCTGGGTTGAGAAGAAACAAATAACATTTTAAATTCTGCAGGTAGTCTGCATGCGCGAGATTGAGTTGGATCTCCTTTGCTTGATGAAGGTGACGAAGGGTCTTATAATTTTCATGCATGGTTGAGCGATTGTTAAAAGGAAGAGATAGATAAAGAGGCGAATGGATTGTTTGGAGGGTTTACTCATGAAGGTGCTGTGGAGGAAGGAAATATGGATTGAGTCATGCACGGCAGAGAAATTGGCCAATCTGTGTGGTGGAATTGTAATGTGAATTCCACCCATCCCCCTCTGTAAATATCCTGCAAACATACAGACTTGTGCAGAAAATGATTTAATTTATTTTTAGGACAGAGCAAGGCTTTATTAATGTTGCACACCTAGCCATGCCCCTCGAACTGAAATTCTGTCTTGTGTACACCCTTGTATCCCTTGCCCATCCCACCCTTGATTTTGCATTCTCCAGCCCATATTTCACACATGTTGCCAAGGCTTTTCTAACAATTTGTACTTAACTGTTTCATGCTGCAGGCAGCAGAAAGAGTTTGAAGATGAGAAAGCGCAGGGCCTCCTAGAACGCACACTGCAAGCATTGGATGACTTGCTTGCAACTGTTCCAGAGGATATTCTCACCAAAAGGTGTGTAGATCCTTGTGAGCTTGTGAGAATGGTGAGGGCCCTGGGTCTGTGCAGGTTCATTTGCTCTTGGTCAAGGCACATGTACCAGATTCTCCTACAGGGAGAGCCTGGCTCCTCAGCTGTTTCAAACTCTTCTTGGTCTACCCAATGTCGCTCATGACTGCTCTAGTCGGTACAGAAATGCGCACTGAGCCTAATGGTGGTATTAGTTTGACCTCCTCTGTGTGCACTACCTGAATATTTTCTTGCTTCCTTAGCAGGGCGCCCAACACAGAGTAATGCTCCCCAATACCTGGTTGTATTGAGGTCATAATCTACCAGCGCCTAAAGCCTGTCATTTGAAGTCAGCTCTGTTAACCCGTCGAAATCTGACAGTCTTGCCCTTCTCCTTTTGAACCTGACAGTCGCACAGTCTTGGAGGTCGCTCGCAAGAAGAGTATGGCAGTGGGAGATGAGCCGGAGACAACAGAGACAATGGAGATGGTTCCCCTGCCATGACCATACCTGGGCTGCGTAATATTTGTGCCTGTTCTGTCTACCACTCGGACTGTAGAAGTCAATTTTGACGCATCTAGCGTATTATCTTCCATTCTCTTTTAGAGCCCAATTACCTTGCATCTAGTGTAACAATTTTGACGCATCTAGCGTATTATGTATTTTCTTCCAGGCAATTTCCCAAAAGTGAAGCCACACGACAGTTTAGATAGGATGACAGGGTTAAGGGAAAAGGCCGCGCATTCCTGGAAGGTTTAGGTTACAATGGGTTTAGACCTTCAGCCAGATGGGTTGACTGCTGGGCTTGCTGGATACTGCCAGCCAGACAAAAAATATCTATAGTCCCAGAAAGAAGAAGAAATGATTTGTACGTCTGCTTCAAGAGAAACAATTTCATATCCTCAGCTCCAATGTTGTCAAAGTAAAAAGCGCCTGTCTCCAATTTATTTCTGAAAGCAAACCCTAATGCCACTAATATGTTGGGTGCAGTGGCTAAAGTAGATGGTGAATTTGTTGAGGTTAATGTAGGTTAGCTTACATAGCTGTACTACAGGTAGTACCTGCCAAACAAGGGCAGCCTAGCTGAAGCCAAACGGGCCTGCAACCGGAACCAACAAAGGCAAGCTAGGTGTTGGGGGTAGACTAAATTGGTTATCACTCTGCTACACAAAAGCGGCACTGCCACACCTAGAGGCGGTCTGCTGCTTTCCAGACAGACAACAGGTTCAACAGGCAACTTGAAGTTGCCTGCAATGTGACTGAGACTCTGATACCTTGATCCTACCTGCTGGTTCAGTCAGACAGGCAGGCCTGCTCAGTAGTGCTGAGGCATGATAATCTTCTCTTCTGTCATGCTGAGAGACTGCTGCACGCCAAATAGACTCGTGGCAAGATCATAACTGGCTGGTTGTGTCAGTTGGTGGAGTGTTTCATTCTGTGGTCAGTTCAGCTTTAGCTGTATTTGAGCATGTCAAAGACGAACTTGCAGTGCTAACAATAATAATTGTTTGCTTCCAATTACCTTGTAAGATGCGCCAATACCTTGTAAGATCCAATACCTTGTAAGATACGCCAGGGAGTAGACCCCTCTAGCCCTTGGGGGGCAACAGGCGTGGCAGCGCCCAGTCCATTCTAATCCATCAGTCCAGTGTGAATATGTCCAACAGCAGCTGCATGCAGCGCTGACCTTGCCCATTCGCAGGGTGAACAGAGAGAGAAGGTGTAGGGAAGTTTTTGGGTATCAGAGACTCTGCAGTCTCATCGTGGGCATCTGTTGTCTGCTTGTGTACACTGTCGCTGTCCGCAGCCAGTCCACACACCAACTTTGCTCAAATACTGCCAGCAGCAGTACCTGTCAGGCTAAGAGTTGAGAGTTTGCTGTAGGCAGAATGTCAACATTAACACAGCCGGTAGTGTGCTAATATTACGACAAGCAATGAATATTCAGCCAACAACCGATTGCACACGCAGTGCAGTATACTATTGGCTGCAGCACTCACATAAAGGTTAAGTACTCAGCCAACCGATTGAGACCTTCGACAAACCAAATTTGCAGGTATATAAGCAACGAAAATATTAATATTCATGATAGTGCACTACAATGGAAGAAGAGGCAGACCTCAGGGAACAGCTTTCCAGGCATCAGCCTCAAGAACCTGAGTATGCATCCCTTCTGGATCAGCTTGCCTCCTTGAAAATCACTCATGTGCGGAATAATGCCAGGCATTCGTCCCTTTCCTACCTGCTGTTGCTTAACTTGTCCTGCAAACAATGCGCGCATGCAGGGACAAGTACAAGAGGCCCAGGGACTGTTCAAGGAGCTTGCATCTCTACGAGCGAATAAGATCAAGGAAGAAGCATTGTTATGCAGTCAAAGCACAGGTATGCTGTGACGAAAAATGCTCCACGCGCTGCCCTCTTGGAAAGTAATCTTATTCAAAGCTCCGTGCCGTTATCTCCACTCAGGGCCTGGAGATTTGCAGGCCAGTCATCCCCAGACAAAAAGGGATCAACATGCAGAACGCACATTACTAGGTCTCAAGCAGCCGCCACCACAGCAGCAGCAGCAGCAGCAGCAGCAGCAGCAGAGTTCGCGGGATGTTGGACCTGAAGATTCCAGCGGCACTGAGGTAGATGATAGTGCTGGCGATAGTTGTGACGACGGCGATGGTGATGACTGGGAAGAGAGGGATTGGGATCAGGCTTTGGAGAGCATCAGACCGGTGCTGCCAGCACCTTCAAGCAAGAAGGCAGCTGACCAGCCTCCGCCGCTTCGACAAAAGTCCCCAGCTCCTACTGCGGCAGATGTGTTGTCAGCACGCAGCATGAAGCAGAGGGACGGTAGTGAAGATGCTCCAGGTGTAGCCTCTGGCAAGCAGCACCACCAAGACGGCCCCCAAGCATCAGAGAGACTGGAGGAGTTGGACCCAGCAGGTGGGTGAGAATGTTCAAAAGCTGGTCACGCCCTTTCTTGTGTGCACTTGATGCGACGTGACTCTTGATGTCTTGTCTGCACCCACACTACTATCCTTTGGGGACCAGGCAACCTTCAAGGATAGGGTTGAAAAGGAGAGTATGGAAAGAGAAAAGGAGGGAAGGGAGAGGTATATGAAGCTTCAAGGGACTGAATTCCCTGGCCTAAAGTAGACGAATTCCCTGGCCTGAAGTAGATGAATTCCCTGGCCTAAAGTAGACGAAACGCGCTTATGCATGAAGCTTGCTCCAATTTCCACTGCACGCTGGGCACTTCCGAAGATCTTCCCCTTCACATTATCTTGCTGGGCTGCCTGTAAATTCTGACGAGCCAATGGATGTGCTCAGCTGTAGATTCCTTTCATGCAAATGTTTCATGCTTACGACCCTTCCCCAGCTTATGCCCATCTATCCTCTCATTATTCCTTGTGAGTACCAAACGCGCTCTTGGGAAAACTTTTGCTGCAAATCATCAAGACCTGGAATGGGGTACTGCTAGTTATCCCCCTGATCCCCACTAACTCTTTTTGTTTTCTTTAGTGGTGGTGGAGTCATACGGTGCTTAGGCCCTAGGTGACTCTTTTTCCTTAATTGATGTAGGGAGTGCTTCACTGCCTACGTAGTTTTTCTTTTCTTTTCTCTCCTTACTCGTTGTGAGCACAGCACCTGTGGAAGAAATAGATGGCAAGCTTGACTGAAGGCCTCCACTGTGTTACGGATGCCGTGATTGCGCTGGGCCGCATGCCTCAGCAGCCTCTGCTTGGTGTGAACACCTTATGGCACGGCCACTGAAGCCTACCTTTTAGGGGCTGTAGCTGGCACATCCCATCCATCAAGCACATACCCAGCTAAACAGCATAAGGAGGGCGTGTTGGAAAGGGGCGTGCGGCAGGCTGTGGGCACTTCTGCACAGGCTATGAGTGCATGTCTGATTGCTTTACAAAGTGAGAAGGGCCAGCAGCAGGCTATGGGCATGCCTGCTTGCTGCCCTCGCTTGAGTCACACATCACAGGCTGGACGACACAAAAACCTACCAACATTCCTATAATCGTCGGATATTGCTTGCTGTTGCTGCAGAAGTCGTGACAAGCTGGTCTGGCGGCTTTGACCACTGCCTAGAGCTGGGCGGTCTCACCAGTGACGTACGCACTGGTGACCTGCAAGAATTGCTTGACTCCCTGCTGCCAGGTGCGTGCAAGCCTGGACAGCATGCTTGCTGCTTAGCCATGTGATGTATGGGCTAAATGCGGGCGTCAATGTTTCATGTGCTTGGGACTCGTCAGGGTGTTTGTGTATAATTTAATCCTCTCATCTGCGATCAGGTGCGCATGGGTGCACAGTACAAATGTCTCTCCCTAATTCGTTGAATCGCTTTGACACCTCATCTGTTGTTATTGCCCATGAATATATTCCCAGAAAGCTGATGATTGCTTCCCTCGAAGAAGTGCACACGCACACAGATTGAAGGTGTTCAAGATGTGTCAAAACTTCATCACATTGCCTTTGAAGCATACATGGAAATATGCTGCTCGGGCTTGGTCGCTTCTCATGAGTCGTCCTGTGCTACTCCCAGATGAGGCAATAAAGCCCTACATCAGATGGGTGGATGACAATCATGCTGTGCTGGTTTGCGCCAACGTGACAGCAGGTATGGGGTGACCATAGTTTGGATGAATGGAAGGCATGACTCAGATTCTTCAACATTGTTGCTGTCTGAGAATGTAGGATTCACATCGCCAACTCTCGTATTATGTTCATTGAAATAGCCAGTCAAAATTGGCAAAATTGGACTACATGCTGAAATTGGCCCAGTGAACTAATCAAAGGCAATTATTGAGCCTGTTGACTGTATATCAATTTACCAAATCCTCTAGCATAATATCATAATGGCATAATATGGGACTTTAACCCAGCTTGCCAGGTATCTTGTCGATCCTTATTTATTTGCCCGATGATGCTCTTGTGCCTTCGATTTCTCTGCATGGCAGAGGGCATGAATGCGGTGTTGTCTATTTGGGGGCACAAGCCAGCTACGTCTGTTTCATGAGCTGCAAAGTTGAGGAGCATTTGCAATCTTGCAGACAATCCTTGATAGGTGTCACATGCGTACCTACCCCAGAGAGTTGAGTCCATTTTCAAGCATTCCGCCAATGAAGTCTGGGCATGCGAGCACTGCATTTTAAGTATCCCACAGATGAGCCTTATGAATGCCTCACGTCCGCAGCTAACAATCTTCTGGACATTGCATCAAAAGAAGGAATGGTTGTGCGCCCCTTTCTCGAGGCGACCCAGGCTTCAAAGCAGCTGCCTATCTCAGGTAGAGACAGACTTGCTTTGCTCACTCTTTTTAAGCACATAAGCATTGACTTATAAGCATATAAGCATTGACACGTAAGCATTGACTGAAACAAGTTCAAGATGTAAGTAATAGTTTACATTTGTAAGTATTGGTAAAGTGGCCTACCATGCCCGGACACCATTTTCTTGTGTGCAATGCCGGCTCTGGCCTGTACATGCATTCTTTTGGAAGGGCTGCGCATCAGGCTTTTCTGCGCTTGCACACACGTGCCCTCAGAGCTTCTGCCCCCCAAGAATCGCCCCAAAACATCAACTGCCGTGGCGCGGCGCTTGATGAGCCATGCTCTGGGGCTTCCAGGCTTGCGTGACCGGGCTGGCGAGCGAGATCTAGCAGCAGCAAGGAAGCAGGCGCGTGAGGAAAGAAGGGCAAAACAGCAGGCTGCCCAAGAGTCCATGGCAGCAGCTTGGGGTGATGATTAATTAGATGGCACGATTGCTAGTTAAGGGGCAGAGCAATGTGGACAGCATGTCTGCATTGCTTTTTTGAGCAGGTTGTGTGACCATACACTGCTCTTAGGAGGGTGCTGCTGCATGCATGTCTCCGCATAAGATGCATTTTCTTTGGGGAAGCGGCCACATAAACAGACACAGAATCTGAAAAGAAGATGCATCATAAATTACAAGATTTTGCGGATGACTTGTGCTGAGCATGCGGACATGCTCCCTTCCCGTTACTGCGCACAACTTCGTTTTCCATGCCAATTTAAGTGGAGTTGGTTGGGTGAGAACCTACAGAGATGCTTTGTTCTGCATGAGATGCAGGCACTGCTTGCGTGATCATGTTTCCACTTGAAAATGGGAACTAGTTATCCATGGGTTGTACAATGTTGTTGCGCTCTGCCCCTTACCGGCCTGAGCTAAAAACTGAATAATCGAACATCTATTTGCAAGACTCTGGGCGAGATTTTTATGCTCAAGATATTTATGCTCTAATTTTTGATGGTTGTTCTCCCTGCACCAGAGACCACAATCATTTTATAGTTCGTCATGTGCGCCAGTGTGCTTATTCTCATCCGTTGATTTGATGGATTATTTTTTCTGTTTCCTGTCTCACGTTGTCGGCTCGCTAGCCATTGCATTTGGCTGCACTCTGAAGTTCGAAGATCTGGTTTAGATCAAGATCATATCAGTGGGGGTTGCTTTTTTACTACTGGCATTTCAACTCACTGAGCGTCCAGCCAATCTCTGGCTGAACATCTTGCACAGTTGAGGCCGGCTTGGCTGCCAGATTCTCCAGCAGTTAGGTAGCAGCTTTAGATGCTACGAGTAGTATAGTATCATGGGTAACGGCTCAGATGATCAAGTAATATATCATAAAATCAGGTGAGGGATTAAGCACTCTCAAATCATAGTCCAACCGTCTCAGCACAGGCAGCCAAGAGGTTCTATCGGCTGTGATAAGTGCATTAGCTACCAGGTTCAGGCTTGTAATTTGTCTGAACAGTAGTGCATTGGTTGTTTTTGCATGTCTTGGAGTTGTACTAGCTCAACTAAGTCATGTTTAATCGTCAGCCTGGTCGTTAGGCTGATTGGTTTGTTGCTGGTCTTTGCCAGTCCAAGAATAGTCCATAATGTCCGAGATGGAATGGCAGAGTTTATTGTGCCGTTGAGATAGGAAATCAAAGATCACCTGACTAGGCAACTTGAAGGCATGCAAATATAAGGGGCCTCCAAAGAAATGGCAAAAAGGGAAAAAAGGAACAAAAACTTCTTTCTGAGAGAGCATACAAACAAGTCTTGACAGTGAAAAAGAAAACGAACCTCATTTTGCACAGCAGCACAAGCGCACTTGTCACAGTGTCCATTTCCACTGCGCCAGATGGAGGATTCCACTGCAAGAGTATGTGCACGCAAACAAAGCCTGCTCACATTCCTCATACCGTGCTTAGGGAGGTCAAGATTCAGATAGCATTCCGCACACGAGTGCGTAAATCAGCTTGAATACCTAGGAAGGGACAGACATTGGAGTTGTACAATTCAGGTGGATGATCAAGGCCTTGGCACAGCGCGTATGGTATTCCACACTCACAGAAGGGCATCCTAGTCCAAAAGAAAGAAAGAAAGAAAAATGTCATGCCAGATTGTGTCATTGCCGAATCAGTGTCACTATCCATTTGCGTTTAGTTGGTTGGTTGATATTTGTTTGTTTGTTTGTTTGTTACAAGACGCGAGCGGACACAGCAATGTCCTTAAGGCAGGCAAGGCAGAAGAGCTGAAAAACGCTAGGAAAAGGAGAACTGCCAGAAAAGCCAACTAGCTAAGA
>LKMJ01002232.1_pt1 | contig 17652 bp, 12 predicted proteins | sample 643391 | NCBI WGS metagenome assembly LKMJ01 (sample SAMN04112250, study PRJNA286221) | soda lake metagenome | biome: soda lake; feature: Kulunda Steppe; material: water; isolation source: sample PL-Br10 brine of Picturesque Lake | place: Russia: Kulunda steppe | collected 2010-07
CTTCTTCGATAGTGTAGGTCGTCGGCACTGTCGGTACGATCAGTGCGTCGATGGACTTCATTACGTCGCTTGCACGCGTTTCGAGGGCTGCAAGCTCGTAGAACGCTTCGAAAGTCTCTCGAGCGGAGTAGCTGGCTCCCCGTCCGATAATCTCCTCGACTACCGGATCCGCAGCCCCAGGGTTGTCTTGCAGGAAATCGCCAACAGCTGCGAATCGTTCGGCGACCCAGGGACCGCCGTAGAGCAGTTCGGCGGCTTCTGCGAAGGGATCAAACGCTACTTCGACGACGTCACCGACATCGCTGCACTGTTCGATAGCGCTAGCGTACAGTGTGGCCGCTTCGTCGTCACCGAAAAATTCACGGTCGGCGGGGGCCGGGACGCCAATTTTTGGCTCGTCGATCGAACTCACCTCGAAGTCGATCGTTGCTGCTTCGCGCCGGGAATGTGGATCGGTGGGGTCGAACCCGCTCGCAACCTGCGAGACACGCGCCGCGTCGGCAACGCCGTTCGCGAACACTGCAACACAATCGAGCGTTGCACACGCAGGGACGACACCTGCTGTACTGATTGCTCCCTGGGTTGGCTTGATGCCGACGAGGCCGTTCAGTGCGGGTGGAACACGCCCCGATCCAGCCGTGTCGGTTCCGAGTGCGAACGCCACTTGATCGCGGGCGACCACGACTGCTGACCCCGAACTGGAGCCACCCGAAATGTACTCCTCGTTGTAGACATTCCGGCAGGGGCCGTATGGACTCCGAGTCCCTACAAGCCCGGTTGCGAACTGGTCCATGTTCGTCTTTCCGATCAGTAACGCCCCCGCCTCGCTCAGCTCTTCGACGACTGTCGCGTGTTCGGTCGGTTCGTAGGCATAGTCCGGACAGGCTGCTGTGGTCGGCAGTCCGGCGTAGTCGATGTTATCTTTGACTGCGAAAGGAACACCGTACAGCGGCAGGTTATCTTGTTCTTGCTCCATCAGCGCCTGTGCTTCCTTGCGCAGTTCCGACTCGTCACGAACTGCTATCCAGGCATTGGTGTCGGTAGCATCGATCCGTTCGTACACTGTCTCGACTACTTCGACTGGAGTCCGTTCACCAGTACGGTAATCCGACAGCAGCGACTCGATATCCATCGTCAGGCCACCTCTTCTCTGACAGCGTTATCACGATGGTTGGAGTCAGGACCCCAACCAAAGACGCCACGCTGAATCGTGGTTTGCGTATTCTGCGGCATGTCGGAAGGCTGGAAACACGCTCGATCCGAATCGAATTTGATTGGTGCGCTCTCGTTGCCCTCTAGACAGTTCATAGACGGGACACAGAACAATGTAGCGCGTTCTGGTCCGTGTAGCCACTGTGGGTGTTCGATGAGGTTTATTTGATGACAGCGTTCGGAGGTCCTTTCACCTCGTTCTAAATACGTTACCATTTTCTGTTCGCCCTCGTCAAGTACAGTTCTGGTGTACATATGATTTTCTCCGTGCGGGAATATATCCAACTCGTCAATCCCACGCCGCTTGAGACTTTCGAATCATCAGTATAGATCTCTGGGAACATGTCATATTCGGTCAAACTTACTGCAACACATCAAAACGCCCCCTGTGGAGGTTCTTAAATTGATGGCACTCTCTATGATTTGATGCATTGATGTCAACAACACCAGCTATCATTATCACAAATCCAGCAAGTGTCTCTTCCAGTGCTGATCTACTCCAGTTGATATCTAGTCTAATTCCTATTAACTACTTATATCATTAGTCGGATATTCCCACAAATGTACAAAATTAACTTAATAGATAAAACATGTATAGGTGTTTGAGCCCTAGATATTTATCACCATTCATGCAATGGTAATAGATACCGTCACTGACTAGTAAATAACTCATTCAGCTACGCACTTTGTAAAATATGAAACGCAGACCGTTTGTGGTCTCTGTTACTAATGTCGATACCACACCGACTAGAGGAATGTGATCTATGATATGAACGCGAGCAGGCAACAGTTTCTCAGTATCGTTGGTCGTGATTACTGTCGTAGCATAATATAAACAGTACTACCCAAGCTGAGGACGACCACGCCGATAGCCAGCATAATCGTTCGATAGCCCTCTGTAGTCGTTACGAAGAACGCTTCTGCTGTCCCCGTAAAAACAATCGGGCCAATCGTTTGGCCAAGACGAAGCATACTGGTTCGCAAACCCATCATGCCAGCTCGGAGTTCTTCTGAGAAGCCGGCGATGATCATGGTATCAACCGACGGGAATACTAATCCGAGTCCAACGCCGAACGCGAGCAACCCGGTGATAACCACCGATACCGCAGGAGCAATCCAGAGTATGAGAAGTCCGACACCAAGCGCCAGGAAGCCGATGGCAACAAGTTCAGGTTCACGACGGGTCTGAGAGATCCGACCGTACTGGGAAGCTGTCATCGCATTAGTCAGTGAGACAACAGCGAGAATAGGGCCAATTATTGCAGGGCTCAGGCCAAATTCGTCATTCAACAGCAACGGGAGGGCAGTGATCACGGCTCCATAAAATACGAATATACTTCCAAACATCGTTGCAAATATCGCCAAAGCGCGTGGACTTTGCGATGTAGCGAACAAGCGGCCAAGATACACTCGAACATCATCTGCCGACTCATTTCGCTCGGGTTCTTTGACCAGCACAATTGCAAGTACGCCCACAAGGATCCCGACACCATAGAGCAGGAACGGAATGTTCCACGCAATGTCTCCAAGGGTCCCTCCAATAAGCGGAAAGAATGCTGCCCCAATCCCGATCATACTCCCATTTACGCCCACCAATGCGTCTCGCTGGGCGCCAGCATATATGTCGCCGATAAGTGTAATAGCGAGCGTGATTAACGCGGTGGCACCGAGGCCCTGGAACACGCGGAGAATTAGCACGACTGTAAAATCCGTCGTAAACGCGATCGCTGCACCCGAGAAACCGTATGTGAATAGCAGCGGTACCAGAACCTGCTTTCGGCCGATCCGGTCGGCGAGCAACCCAATAAGAGGGGTAAAAAAGATTCCTGGCAGCGCATACGCGGTAATAACAAGTCCGGCCTCCGCATCTGAGATTCCGAACGCGGGTCGGAGCTCGGGAAGAACTGGACTAATAAGTGAGACTCCCATAATGCCCATCAACGAACTCGCAATGATGACATGAAATGTCCCTGAACGCCAAGGGATATATGACCTGAGGTTAGCCTCCCCCGTGTCTGTCTTCATAAAAAAGCCGTCGTTGAGCACTTGGAAATAACTGATTATTCTCTTCCGGTCTAGTCCTCTATCATCAAACAGATGATTGGACTTTAATCGTTATAATCAGACACACTTGTCAAAATTCGTCTGAAATTACCTCCTTGTCTCAGAAAGAGCTTGAGTTCTCGTGTTCATATCTGCTGGACGACCGAAATGGATGAAAGATATTACACCGTTCTGGTATCCGACCAGTCGTGGTAACTGTTACGACAGATCAAGATATCAGTCACTGTCGAGTTCGGTTGCAATCTTTTCGGGTGTGATCGGTAAATCACTGATCCGGACACCGACAGCACGGCGGATCGCGTTACTGAGCGCGGGCGGCACAGCGTTGGTTGGAATCTCTGCGATAGATTTTGCACCGAATGGCCCGGTCGGCTCGTGGGTTTCGATCAGGATTGGCGTCAGCGGCGGCTGATCTGCTGTCCGTGGAACTGCGTAGTCACGGAAGCCAGTTACTTCTGGCTGCCCGTCTGCGTCGAATGGGAGATCACAGCTGACCGCTAGCTCGTAGCTCATATGCATAGCACCGGTTACCTGTCCCTCAGCCAGATCCGGATTGATTGCCAACCCACAGTCAACTGCGAACACTAGATCGTGTATCTCGAATTCTCCGGTTCGTTCGTCGACCGTAACGTCTACGAACTGAGCACCGAACGGCGGTGGGGACTCGTCTGTGCTGAAACTCGCCTCACCCATCACCTGCGCACGATGTTTATCACCGTAGATAGATGCTTGGCCGATCTCCTCGAGTGTGACTGATTTGCCGGATGATTCGGCGTGGACTGCGCCGTCACGGGCAGTTAGGGAGTCAGCTGGTTCTTCGAGTATCTCAGCGGCGAACTCGAACATCTGCCCCCGGGCGTCTTCAGCTGCTTGCTGGACTGCCTGTCCGGTTACGTACGTCGTCGAGGAGGCGTAAGCGCCGTAATCGAACGGTGAAATATCTGTATCAGAGGAGTAAACGATGACATCGTCTGGGGATGCACCGAGTACCTCGGCGGCGATTTGGGCCATAATCGTGTCTGATCCAGTACCAATGTCGACAGCTCCTGTCTGAAGAATGAAAGAGCCATCTTCGTTCATCTTGATATGGGCCGCTCCGAGTTCGTCACCCGGTATGCCACTCCCTTGGATCGCCGTTGCCATGCCGCAATCGCGGTGACGGTACTCCTCGTCTGGTTGCTCAACGTCGTCCCATCCAATTGCCTCTTTCCCGCGTTGAATACATTCTTCGAGGCCACAGGAGTAGATGTCACGGCCGCCGTCTTTGTCTTTGAAGAGCCACGAGGCGACATCGGTGTCACCCTCCGCAATCTGATTTTGGGCACGGAATTCGATTGGATCCATATCTATCTCCCGTGCCACCTCGTCTATGTGGCCCTCAACGGCGAAGTGACCCTGTGGCGCCCCATATCCACGAAACGCACCGGAAACTGGCAAGTTCGTATAAACCGCTTTTGCCTCGTACCGGATATTCGGCGTGTTGGTGTAAAGCGGGAGCGGCTTCTTTCCAATGGCACTGGTTGCAGTCATGCTGTGTGGTCCGTACGCGCCGGCGTTTGTCAGAGTCGACATATCTATCGCCTTGAGATCGCCCTGGTCAGTGACGACGCTTCGTAACTGGACCTGTGCTGGTCGCCGAAATCGCATTGCATGGAACTCTTCCTTTCGGGTGGCTTCCAGCTTGACGGGGCGGTCTGAAGCGATTGTAAGTGCCAGTGCGATCGGCTCGATCACCATCGACTGTTTTCCACCGAAGCCAGCACCAATCCGAGGTTTTGTCACGCGTATATCCCTGATTGGGATATCGAACAGCTGTGCCAGCTGTCGTCTGACGTGATAGGGCACTTGCGTGCTTGTCAGCAGCTGGTATCGATCGTCCTCATCACGGTGGGCAATCGTCGTATGCGGTTCGGGAATACAGTGAGACTGGCGTGGTGTCTCCCAGCTTGTCTCGACAATGTTCCAGTCGGAGCGGCTACTTGCCTGCTCGAAGGCCTTCTCCACGTCACCGATTTCTCCCGACATGTTGGCAACAACGTTCCGGTCGTAGTCTGCACCAGGCTGGATATTCTCGACTTCGCTGGCGTCGTGCAGCTGTGGTGCATCCTCGGCTATTGCAGCCTCGGTATCGAACACCGCTTCCCGCTCATCGTAAGTGACGTCGATCTGTCGGACTGCTGCTCTGGCTGTGGCACGATCGTCGGCGGCGACAGCCGCGATCGGATCGCCAACGTAGCGCACATGTTTTCGCAGAACACGGAGATCACGCGGTGAGGGTTCTGGATAGGACTGTCCAGCTGAGGTGTACAGTTTGTCCGGGACAACCGCCGAATCGGGTGTGAGAACGGCATACACTCCGTCCATCTCCTCGGCTCTGCTCGTGTCGATCTCTGTAACGACACCATGGGAAATCTCTGAACGCAGTACTTCGGCTTCGGCGAGATGTGGAAAGTTTTCAGCGTAGTCTGCCGTGTACTTTGACTCGCCTGTCACAATCTTGCGAGCATCGGCTTTCTCTTCACGGCTCGCAACTGCATCGTACAGGCTGGACGGACTCTCGGATCTGTCCGCTGGTTCTGTGGTGTCAACCGACTCGCTCTGGGAATCCTGATGATTATGCCTACTCATAACTCTCACCACAGTCACAGCGAACACATGGCTCAGTGTCAGAACGTTGCTTGCCACCATCAGTCGCCATACTGGTCTCGTCAAGCCGTTTCGATGCGTCCTCTACGGCGTCAAATATCTTCTCATAACCAGTACACCGACAGATGTTACCCGAGAGGCCTGCACGTATTTCCGCCTCGTCGGGGTCAGGGTTCTCATCGAGCAGCCCCTTCGTCCGCATGATCATCCCGGGGATACAGAAACCACATTGCAGGGCAGCGTTGTCGACGAAAGCAGCCTGAATCGGGTGGAGATCATCCTGCGTTCCCAGTCCCTCGATGGTCTCGACTGTGGCACCGTCGACCGACACAGCAGGCCGAATACAGGATTTAATCGGCTTGCCATCGACAACGACGGTACAGAACCCGCAGTCTCCAGTGTCACAGCCGCGTTTCGCACCTGTGTAGCCTGCCTGCCGCAAAACATCAAGCAAGGAGTTTGAGCTGGTCGCGGGGAGTTCGACAGACTCCCCATTTAGTGTGATATTTATATTCATTTCAGCCTCGCAAAATTAGATCGGTACATTGAGCTAGATACGTTGATTGTATTGCCATGTGTATAGAAACGCAGAGAAATTATTTGAATCTTAGGGTTGTTCAGTACATATTTCCCAAAATCATTCATATTTGATATAGGGGTTATAAATGTGTGAAATATGATATAATATCCAACAGCATCATACCAATCATAAATAAATCTGCTCACTGTTAACAAACCGGTTCAGGTCTGAGTCGCGAATATTCCTCCATTTCAATCGTAATTAGGAAAAAACGGTTCAGGGTCCTCGTGTTTGAATGCGCCAAGATGTGAGCCGTCAACTCTGAAAAGATCAGTATACAGCGTGCCAGTTTTCTGCGCGAGTTGTTTACACGCGCCTAATTTGGTTTTTTCGAGGGCACCAGCAATCAAAACTGCTGTTGCAGTTGGCGGGTCCTTCACGACAGTCAACAGATACAGGTGAGTTTCAGTCGTTGCGTGGTACACTTCCGTCTGATTGAATGAGTCCGGATTAAATACTTCTTCAAACTCCGATGCAGCGTTACCCGGAACCACGTACGCATATCCATGATGATCAGTTCGATTACTTTCTGGAGTGACTGGCGCTGCGTCTCCTGCGACCATTGTAATCGTTTTCCAGTCGTTATTCTCGAGTGTCTCAGCGAGAACATCCATCTCTTCAAGAAACGCAGCCCAACGATTGTTCTGGTTATTAGTCATCATAACTTTCATCGGAAAGGGATTTTTCCAGTAACCAAGCTGTGTTTGGTTTTGATACGATACCTCCAGTGTAGGCAGGTCATCAGGACCGATCACCGACAAAAACGTCGTTTAGTTTCGACCGAGCAACTGCCCCGTTGATCTCATATCCCTCAACCCAGTCGTAGTGATAAACCTGTTCGGTTGGCACCCAAAGTGGTATCAGCGGAACATCCTCCCAGTTAGAAAACTCGATAGTGAGGTACTGTTCAGCTCGTGTCTGCTCGGCCTCAGCCGTTGGCAGTCTGTTTTCTTGGTACGTCTCCCACGCCCCAGCAGCAGCTTCCGAGGCATCAGTCGTTTCCGCTTCACCCCAGCGTGTCCAGGTACTCGGTGTTGGATGAGTAAACCGCAATGCGGAGTCAGCCTCGAACCATGTGAGATCCATATAATTGAGGAATATGTCGATATTGCCTTCGATTGCACGACCAATTAGTGTGTCGGACGGCGCTTGTTCGACAGAGACGTCAATGTGGATACTCGATGCAAGATCACTGATGTAACTCACCACAGCGTCCCACTCGGCGACTCGTGTATCCGACTTCTGCTGAATTGTTAGCTCGTAAGGGTTATCTTCACTGTATCCTGCGTCCTCCATCACCTCCCGCGCGGCGTCGCGATCCGCTTCTCCGAATGAGTATGGATACTCCTCCTCGGCAGTCGCATAGTACTCTTCTTCACCACCAGGGAACGCGGTTGGTGGCGTCACGAAGTATGCCGGCTGTCCCAGCCCATCTGTCGCGTTTTCGGCAACCACCTCTTGGTTAATTGCGTAGGCGAGTGCTTTTCGCGCTGCTGTCTCAACATTGAGGGTGTTGCACTGCAGGAACTGTGTCTGAGGCAGTGCAACCGAACCGTACTGGAGTTCCTCTCCTCCATCCACAGGACCATATGTACCGAATTCACGACTGTCCTGGCCCTCGTCAGAGCTCTCTTCAACAGTCTGCAATCCTGGATTGTATTGGGTACGGGGAATTTGGAAAATATCTGCGTTTTGCTCGTTTACTGCGCGGGTGTACCGTGCGTTCGGATCTTCGACGATCTGGAATCTGATCTCTGGCACTTCCGCCGTGGAACCGTGATACTCATCGAACCGCGTAAGTGTCATATCGCTGCCCTGGCTCCAGTTTTCCAACTGGAATGGGCCGGTCCCGGTGGCGTGTTCTGTCATCCACTCTTCGTACTCCATTTCTCCTTCGTATCCATCAATGTCACCGACAATTCCCTCGGGGATAATACCAAAGGAGATATGCGATAACCAGCCGATTGTTCCGTGGAACGGTGGGTCGATCGTCATTTCGACGGTGTAGTCGTCAACAGCCTCGATCTCCATCGATTCGGGAATAACTTCTTCCTCTTCGTTTCTCTCGTGGACAACATTCATTACGCCGTCCACGATATGATCCGAGTTGTTCGAGTTGTTCGGTGAGGCAGCCAATCGACGCCAAGAATAGACGACATCCTCTGCGGTCATCTCTGTCCCGTTGTGGAACGTCACTCCTTCTTTCAGCGTAATCGTATATGTTTGGTAATCGTCCGAAATTTCGTAATCTGTGGCCAGATCACCGATAGCCGGTTCGAATCCACCCTCGTAAAAGAACAGTGTTTCATGGATCTGATAACTCTGCCACTCCTGGCGTTCTCCGATGATGCCACATGGATCCAGTGTCGACACGGGCGACAGCATCATCTGAAGATCGTTACTTTCTCCTGTCTCATCACCATCGCCATCGTCGCTATCCAAACATCCAGCGACAGCAGTTGTTGCGACTGTACCACTAGCTACAAGGAAACTTCGGCGATCTAATTCTTTCGCCATTATTTATTGATATACGTATGTACACTTATATCTTTTCAATATTTGGAATATGCCAATACTATTCTAAATTTAAAATATATGACCATCTTGGCCCCATATATTTATATTTTTTTAATTTTTCACCTCACGTGGCTAGGTGTATTAAAAAATAAAAAATATTAGGTATTTTACGAGTATATAGTGTATTATTAACTGGATAAAAAGCTATTTTACTAACTGGATAAAAACTGTTGACCAGATTGATTAGACATCCGTATACACAATTTCGGCAAATGGTGAGACGTAGATGAATCGGATTCGTTACTTCGTTCGACGAGTTCTGTTGTCCTCTGTGGTGTTAGTGCTCGGTGCCACGTTTACATTCCTGGTCTTCCGGTTCAGTCCGATTGACCCTGCTGCAGCTATTGTCGGTCCGGCGGCAACCGAGGAACGAGTTGCAGAGTACGAGCGAGTAAGAGAAGAGTTGGGCCTTACGCAGCACGTTCTGGTTCACTACTTTTCGTACATGTCAGATCTGTTTCGGTTGAACCTTGGTGAATCGTGGGTCGTCAGTCCTGGGACCCCAGTCACAGATCTCATCGTTACGTACGGTCGACGGACTCTCTGGCTGGGTTTCTGGGCGGTTCTCATTCCAATCTTTATCGGCATTCCGCTGGGTGTCTACGCAGGAATGAACCCTAACTCGAAGATTGATTACCTGATCTCGAGTAGCGGCATCGTCTGGCGAGCAATGCCAAACTTCTGGCTTGGAATTATGCTGATTGCCTTTCTCTCTCAGTCGGACACGTTCTTTGGTTTCGACTGGACAGGGGTGATCGTCGAAACCTCATTGATTGGAACACCGGATTTGAGTAGCTCTGAACTGCTGTCTCTCGATGGCTTTGTTCGTGCTGTGAAAACAATCTTGCCCGCAGCGCTTGTGCTTGGCTCCGCATCGATGGGCACCGAACTGCGGATTTCACGGACAGCAGTACTGGAAACCAAAAATTCAAATTACGTAGAAATGGCAAAAGCAAACGGTGTTACGCAACGCCTCATCGTCTGGAAACACATTCTCCGGAACGCGCTCGTCCCAGTTGTCCCGACGATAACCAACGAAGCGTTTATACTTATTGGCGGCGCTGTTATTGTGGAAGTTGTCTTCGGTATCCACGGGTTGGGGTGGTTATTCCTTGAGGCAGCAACAAACGCCGATATGCCACTCGTAACGGCACTCGTGTTCGTGTTCATCCTGGTTGTCGTGTTCGTCAATATTGTTCAGGATCTGCTGTACTTGTTGATCGATCCAAGAGTAGGCTATAATGGGAACTAATAAAATGAGTTCAAACCCGACACAATCAACGGTGAACGAACGGGACGAGCAAACAATTACTGAAAAGGTTAGAGAAAATCCGCGTCCAGCAGCGATCTGGCTGGCAGGGATTTTCCTCCTGCTCGTGATCGAAGGTGGTCGTATCGCTGGTGGTATTCGGACTCATGGCGAGACAGTTGTCGGAATTGCCGGCATCATTCCTGAATCCATGCTCTCAGCAGTAGCAGGCGGCGGGCTATCAGGGCTCGCTACCGCCTCTTTGCTCGTTTTTGTGTTGTACTTCATCGGATTAGCAATCGCAACGTGGACACGACTGAGCCTGGTTGACAGCGTGACAGACCGCCTGACAGCAGACCGTCGCCAGCTCGTCGATGGTGCAGTATTCGGGGGAATTATTGCTATCGGTTGGGCCGTTGCAGTTGTAACAGGACTCTCGGCAGTGCTGGGTACTGTTGGTGGTGGGGTTCAGTCACTCGTTCAGGTCATCGAGAGTCTTCCAACAGTAACCTCTCGGGAGACGATTCCCAACGAAGGTTATCAGACTCCAGACGGCACGTGGCACGGAACGTTTGCTGGACTCTCACCTGCCCAGGCGTGGGCTCTCCGTGTAGTACTCATTTATTTGTACGCCGCCGTCTTTGCCCTCTGGATATGGGTCGGGTATCTCTGGTATCGAAAACATTACCGCCGGCTCGACTGGACGCCAACTGACGATGTTATCGGTCGGTTACGGACTCATCGCTGGGGCCAGTTCGGAATGGTGATTGTGTTTCTGTTCCTGACCATGGCACTGTTTGCACCTTCGCTGGCAACGGCTCCAGCGGACCAGAATCTCTATTCACCCTACGATTACTCGATATCGTATTACGATGATGACACTAGCTCCGTAGAAACGATTCCCGTCGGCGATGCGAACCTACAGACCCAATCAAGAGGATATAGCGAGGCTAACATCGGACCCATGAGCTACGACCAGTTCGATCGATTCCACCCCGCGGGCACGCTGACGAACGGTAAAGATCTGTTTACATTCCTCATGTATGGGTCACGTATTTCACTTGTTATTGCGCTATTGAGTATCGGCATAAGCGGACTCCTTGCGACTGGGCTAGCGCTTACCTCGGCATACTTCCGTGGAGTTGCTGATCTCGTCGTGGTTGTCATCGGAGACACGATTATGGGCGTCCCACGGTTGCTCATGTTGATACTCATGATCGTAGTGCTCTCCGATACATGGCTCGGGCAGCTGTACGATGGTGGAATTTTACTTGCACTGGTACTAGCAGGGACAGGGTGGCCGTTTCTATGGCGAGCGTTCCGTGGGCCTGCGCTTCAGACCGCCCAGGAAGACTGGGTCAGGGCTGCCCAGAGCTATGGTCAGTCATCAGGGAAGATTATGCGCCAACACATACTCCCGTATATGGTCGGGTATATACTCATATACAGCTCGCTAGTGCTTGGTGGGGTCATTCTCGCTGTTGCCGGTCTCTCGTTTCTGGGCTTTGGGATAACCGAACCAACTCCGGAGTGGGGACGGGCTGTCGACATGGGCCAGAACTATGTGGCTTCGTCTTCCTGGCATATCTCACTGATTCCAGGAGTCATGATAACGCTGGTCGTTATGGGGTTCAATGCAATGGGTGACGGTCTCCGTGATGCCGTCGATCCGCAGGCCGATCAAGGAGATAGCAGTGTTGATACTGCTTCCAGAGGTGGTGGCGTATGAGTGATCCCTTGCTCTCTGTGAGGAATCTAGTGACGACATTCTATACCGAACGCGAAGATATTAGAGCAGTCGACGGCGTCTCGTTTACACTGGAAAAAAAGCAGACGCGGGGTATTGTCGGTGAGAGTGGTTCTGGAAAGACTGTCGCCGCTCGCTCAATACTTGGACTGGTTGATAATCCCGGTCGCATACATCCGGAGAGCGAAATCCGCTACCACGAGCCAGCGTTTGTACAAAAAATAGCACGAAAGTATCCAGAGCGGACGTTCTGGGGCAAGGACATAGATCAAGAGCCTGACGATGCATTTGTAACCGTTCTCAAAGGCAAACAGAAAACGAACAAGCCTGAGGTCGAAAAAGGCTCAGTTGATCTGGTTTCAGCCCCGGAAAAAGTCATTCGTGATGTTCGTGGAAGCGAGATTGCGATGGTGCCACAGGACGCACTCTCTAGTCTGAATCCCGTGTATACAGTCGGGAATCAAATAAAAGAACTCCTGGGGATCCACCGTGGACTCAGCGGAGCAGAGGCGACAGACAAAGCGGAGGAACTCCTCACTGCGGTCGGAATTCCTGACCCAAAGAGCAGGCTATCGGAGTATCCTCACCAGTTCAGCGGCGGCATGCAACAGCGGGCTGTGATCGCTCTTGCGCTGGCCTGTGATCCAGCCGTCCTCATCTGCGACGAACCGACAACGGCGCTGGACGTGACGATTCAGGATCAGATCCTGGATCTAATCAACGAACTCCAGCGAGAGAACGATCTGGCAATCATGTTTATCACCCACAACATCGGCGTAGTTGCACAAATTTCAGATGTCGTATCGGTAATGTACGCCGGGGAAGTTGTCGAACAGGCTCCGGTAAGTAATCTGTTCGATGAGCCAAAACACCCCTACACCAGAGGACTGCTGGACAGCATCCCTGGTCGGGCCAGTATGGGTGAGCGACTGCCGACAATCGAGGGAAGCGTTCCGACCGCCCACGGACCGGCCACCGCTTGCCGGTTTGCACCGCGGTGTCCGCAAGCGACAGAAGCCTGCCACGAAATCCATCCAACCTCAGTCAATATCAGCAGTGAACACACCGCGTCCTGTCTCCTCTATCCTGAAGATGAACCCCCTGAGAAACGCCATAGCTATCATGAAAAGCGTACAGACGCCCCACCGAACCCGAAGAATGAACAGATGGAGGAACAATAAATGAGTAACCACAGCGCAGACGAGAGTCAGCCGGTCCAGACAGAGGTCTCAGTGGCAGAGCGGAGTTCAAGTACAGAAGGGTCAGTTCCCGGACAGAGAGAGCAATGGACGGGCCCAGAAGAGACGCGGGAACCGATGGTCTCGGTGGACGGTTTGAAAAAGTACTACGGAAGCGACAAACTTCTTGGCGGTAAGCCGGTCAAGGCCGTCGATAACGTCTCCTTCGAGATCGCTCGCGGAGAGACGTTGGGGCTGGTGGGTGAGAGTGGTTGCGGCAAAACGACATTGGCCCACAGCCTTCTGCAGTTGGAGGATGTAGACGAGGGAACAGTCACCATCGCAGGTCAAGAAGTGACATCACTCGGTAGCGACGAGTTGAGAGAGTGGCGGCGAAACGCACAGATTGTGTTCCAGAATCCGGAGACGAGTATCAATGAGCGGATGACAATTGGCCGGATAATACGGGAACCGCTGGATGTCTACGACTGGGGGACAAAAAAGGAACGCAAAGAGCGAGTCTCAAACCTGTTGGACCGGGTCGGACTGCAGCCAGAGCACTATTACAGATACCCCCACCAGTTCAGTGGTGGGCAGCGTCAGCGTATTGGCATTGCCAGGGCACTTGCGCTCGAACCCGACTTTATCATTCTTGATGAACCAGTCAGTGCACTCGATGTCTCCGTCCAGGCGAAAATACTCAATCTACTGATGGACATTCAGGAGGATTTCGATCTTACGTATCTACTCATTGCTCACGATTTGAGTGTCGTTCGACACATCTGTGACCGGGTTGGTGTGATGTATCTCGGGAAACTCATGGAAGTCGCTCCGACCGAACAACTGTTCCAAGCGCCGAAAAATCCGTATACGAAATCACTGCTTTCGGCAATTCCGGAGCCGGAGCCAGAGGTAGATCGCGACAGCATACCGCTCCGTGGTTCTCCACCGAGTCCGCGGAACCCTCCAGCTGGCTGTTCGTTCTCGACACGTTGCCCGTTCAAGATCTACCCCGAGGAGTTCGAGCAACTCGATGCCAACATTCTGGATCGAATTGAACAGCTCCGTGAAGTGCTTGATGAACGAGAATCAGAACGAGACAGTGGCCTTAGCCGTCTCAAGTCTCGTCTGGGCCTATTAGATGAGGAAACTGGTCTCGAACGTGTCAAAAACGACCTGTTTGCAGACATCGAAATGATTCCGGCTGTCGAAGAGCCAATCGACGACTCCGTCGCACTCGCGGCAGACGGGGAAGTTGACCAGGCAACCACACTGCTTGATGAGACATTTGGTGGTGTCTGTGAAACTGAATCCCCATCGCTACACGGTGTGGACGAACAGCATACGAGTCGCTGTCACCGTCATGCCGATGAGTATGCAGACATGCAGACCCTTCGGCGCTACGATGTGAACAGTTCTCACTAGTCTGTGGCTGGCTACTCCGAGAGTCCGTCTCCGTCGGTTTTGAGACGGGCCAGTTCCGTGTCGACGCGTTCACAGAACTCCGCCGTTCGCTTTTCACCCAGAAACGACGCTTCGAAACTGTTCTTGACGAGCGTGGTGATCGCTTCTGGAGAGAGATCGAACGTCTCGGCGACTGCCAGGTAGTTCTCTGTGAGATCGGCTCCAAACATCGGCGGGTCATCGGAGTTGACCGTGACCAATAACTCTCGATCGAGAAGCTCTGCAACTGGATGGTCGGCCATTTTGTCATAGATATTCAAGCTGACATTGCTGACCGGACATGTCGTCAGTGGAACCTGTCTCCGGTTGAGATACTCTATAAGAATCTCGTCCTCAATTGCTCGAACGCCGTGGTCGATTCGGTCCACATCAAGTGCCAGCAGTGCATCCCAGACACTCCCCGGCCCTGCAGCTTCTCCTGCGTGTGCAACTCGCGGAAATAAAAGTTCCTCGGCCCTTTCGAACGCGGGACGGTGGCGATGGGCTGGATAGCCATTTTCATTGCCCGCCAGCCCGATCCCGACGGCATTGAGCTTCTCGCGGTAGGCTGCCACGCGCTCAACTGTCTTGACCCCCATTTCAGACGTCTGTGTTCGGTCGACACAGGGAATGAATGCGAGTTCGACATCGTATTTTTCGCTCACCCGCTTTCGTCCCGTCGCGACGCCATCGACAACTTCCTCCCAGGGGATTCCACGTTCTGTGTAGCCGGCACAGGCCATGAACACCTCTCTGTATGGAACGTTCTGACGAGCAGCATCAGCACCAACCTCCACTGTCACGCGCTCGAAGTCATCAGCTGTCTGTAACACCTCTGTCACGACGAAAGCATTCTCGATGAACTCTTGTAAGCTATCTAGCTCTTCGTAGAACTCCTCCTGTTCGTTCACACTGTCGAAAGGCAACTCAACATCATTCTTTTCAGCGAGATCAAAGACAGTTTCGGGCTGAATGGATCCCTCGAGATGGTAATGGATTTCCGATTTGGGCAACTGTTGAATGATCCCTTTCTTTGATTTAGATATACTCATATTCCGTAAAAATATTGCAATGCAATAAACACTTTGCACATATTATTTGCACATCCTAGATTACTTTAGCTTTGGTTATCAAAACGAAAGCACGTAGTTTGGTACTACCAATTTAATGAAACGGGACTTCCTCTTCAGATATTATATCACGTATGTTTACTTATTATTGCCAGAATTTTATAATTAATGTACTAGTGTTAGAAATACATTCCCAATCTCTCTCTAAAGTGGGGGAAAAGGGGATATTTTTAAATGTAAAGCACTCAATCATTGCATATGGCAAACAATACCGACAGACGGAGTTTCCTGGTGGCTGCAGGTACTGTCACAACGACAGCTGTCGCCGGATGTTTGGATAGTGACGACGACGAATCAGAGACAGACGGTGGTGAACTACAGCTGGTCAGCGATGCGATTCAGACGATGGATCCGATCGGGGTTGTCGGTGCCGACCGTGCCTGGCTAAACTGGCAGGTACACGAGCCGCTTTTTATTCATAAAAACGGCCTTCCCCCTGCAGAAGGCCTTCTCGCTGAGGATTACGATATTTCAGGAGATTACCTTACGTACACGTTCACCCTGAAAGAGGGAGTGATGTTTCACGATGGCTCAGAGCTAACTGCAGCGGATGTCATCTACTCCTGGCGAAGGCTCGCGGAGTCGGAGAACAACCGAGGGAACGCAAACAACATCGTAGGGAACGTTATGAATATCTCTCACGAGGAAGATGGCGACGAGGTTGTTCCGGATTCCATGGAAATTGAAGCTGTCGACAAGTACACAATCGAAATGAGATTGGAAACGCCGTTCCAGAACGTTTTGAGCCACCTCGCGAGTCTACTGTTCTCTGTGATTCCAGAAGGAGTTGTTGGAGATATCGACGGCTACGACGGTGAGATGGATTACGATGAATGGGCAACAGAAGCGCTGTACGGGACTGGACCTTTCAAACTCGAGGAGTGGAGAGACGGAGACACTGTAACACTTACACGATTCGACGAGTACCATGGTTCTGTGGCGAACATTGATGGGATCAGTGCCCAGATTATCGAAGATTCGAACGCACGGTACACTGTTGCGATCAATGAACAGAACGCAGACCTGTTTACAATCCCACAGGCAGAGTTCAACCCAGGGCTGCTCGATGTCACGACAGAGATCGATGGGAACCGCAAAGAGGGAAGCTATGGACCCGCCGATGGAGAAACACTGAATTATGGGCAGATGAGTCGACCACGGACCCAGTACCTCATTTTCAATACGTTGCAAGTCGACCCTGCTGCACGTCGGGCGATTGCATACGCATTCGATCAGGAGACGGCTACAGCGCAGGCGACAGACGGACTTGGACAGCCGGCCTACTTTCTGACACCGCCGTCGGCGTTTCCAGACGGTCCCGAGAACTACGATCGTATTGCAGAGACAGAGTACCCCTAGGGATACAACGAGTCGGATCTCGATACCGCTCGGGAGGTAATGGAAAATGCCGGGTACGACGAGGACGATCCTTACGAGACCACTATCATGTATCCGTCGGACCAGCAGGCATCACAGTGGGAAGCCATCGTGAGCTATCTCGTCGACCTGACAAGTTCGATACACATCGATCTCTCGACCGAGTCGGCCCCGATGGGGACGCTGATCAACAGGGCTATCGAGGGTAACTTCGAGATCTACGCGAACTACAACGGCCTCGACTGGCTGGAAGCCGACGCCACACTCCAGTTTGCATATCCGACACCAAACACGTGGACACGCTGGGGACAGGGCCAAGAGCGTTCCGAGGCAGCACAAGAGGCACTCGAGGCGTGGGAACGATATCAACAACACCGGGTGCCGACCAGTGAGGCCCAGGAGATCAGAAACGAGGTGTATCTCACACTGGAGCGAGGAAACTGGGAAGA
>LKMJ01002233.1_pt1 | contig 17651 bp, 13 predicted proteins | sample 643391 | NCBI WGS metagenome assembly LKMJ01 (sample SAMN04112250, study PRJNA286221) | soda lake metagenome | biome: soda lake; feature: Kulunda Steppe; material: water; isolation source: sample PL-Br10 brine of Picturesque Lake | place: Russia: Kulunda steppe | collected 2010-07
AGGCCACCTACTGGGCAATCACCGACGACGAGCGTCGACTCCAATCGTACGACGGCTACGACCGCGCGACCGCGCTGTTCAACGATCAACTTGGTTCCGAAGACACCGACGCCTGGCGCGAATCAGCCCCAGATGAACCACATCCAAGTCTCACGGACGGCTCGTGAGCGATCCGATCTACGAACCCGGAGATGTCGTGTTCGGTGCCGACCCATTCAAGAGGGCGGGAACTGCTCGCCCGTGGCTCATTATCTCTAATCATGAAGACAAACCGTTTCATGGCGACCAGTACATCGCGCTCACACTGACGACGAAATCGTGGCACGATGGCCTTATTTCGGTTTCAGACGACGACTGGATCCGTGGCGGTACACCAAAGCAAACCCGTATCGTTCCGTGGGGTATCCAGTCGCTCGCCAGCGACGATATCGACTTCTGGCAGGGAACGATCAGTAACGAGTGTTACACAATGGCCGTCGACGCGTTGGTTTCGGAACTCTCCTAGCTATTCTGCGGCGGCCGCTGTCGCTCGGGCCGCGGCGACACTTTGGCCATCACGAATTAACGCATCCACGAACAGCTCACCCGCTTTATATGACGACCGGACCATCGGCCCCGAGGCACAATATAAAAAGTCGAGCTCCCGCTCGGCGACCGCAGCCCACGTCTCGAAGGCATCCGGATGGACGTACTCAAACACGTCCAGGTGCGACCGCGAGGGCTGGAGATACTGCCCAAGGGTGACAATGTCGACCGAGGCGTTCCGCAGATCCGAGAGTGTCTGATAAATTTCGTGGTCGTACTCACCGAGCCCAAGCATCAGACTCGTTTTCGTGTAAATATCCGACTCACGGTCGACCTGCTGGAGGACATCGAGACTCTGTTCGTAGGTCGCTCGGCGGTCGCGCACGGGCCACTGGAGGCGCTCGACAGTCTCGATATTGTGCGCAATGACATCGGGTTCAGCACGAATGATCTTTCGAACGAGCTCGGGTTCGCCCTGAAAATCCGGGATCAGGACCTCGACAAGAATCGAGGAATCACGTTGCTTGATTTCTCGAATGGTCTGGGCGAAGTGCCCTGCACCTTGGTCGGGTAGATCATCGCGGTCGACCGACGTGAGCACGACGTAGTCGAGGCCGATTTCGGCGACCGCGTCGGCGACGTTCGACGGCTCGTCGGGGTCGAGCGGCTCCATGCCGCCGGTCTCGACGTCACAGAAGTTACAGCCGCGCGAACACCGGTCGCCCATCAGCATGAATGTCGCCGTGCCGGGGCCGTCGCGGCCCGACCAGCAGTCGCCGAGATTCGGGCAGTTGGCCTCTTCGCAGACGGTATGGAGGTTCCGCTCGCGGAGGGTCGATTTGATGTCGGCAAACCGCTGGCCGGAAGGGGGCCGCATCTTGAGCCAGTCGGGTTTGCGTCGACGGCGTTGCATACCACTGCTTCCATGGCCGACAGCAAAAACGTGCGGATCAGTCGGCATTGACCAAGCGATTGTTGGCTCCGACGTTCGGTGTCGACCCACTAATGGGTGCTATCTATGGGTTGGTTGCAGCCAGCATGCCGATTTCGCTGTGGATATTGCAGAACGCCCCACAGCAACGGTAACAGAAGACTATGTGCGGGTGACTACTCGTGTCCCATTTAATCAACAGCAGCGAAATCCAAAATGCTCACTTGGTCTACTCATCTTTCTTATTTTCTTCAAGCTCGTTGACGCGCTGCTCTAATTCTCTTATGCGCTTGTGATCTGTATTTTCCTCCCAAAAATATGCGCCAATGAATAGGCCAATAATAAGCCCAACCAAGGCCCCTACTGGCCCAAAAAAAGCACCAATTAGTGTTCCTATCAATCCTCCAAGCACTAGATTAGCACCGCTCATATCTTCGTATACGATATTTCTCAGTAAAATGTTTTCTTTGCTGTAATTCACTTTATTCAAGTAATTTCTCTCTGTTGGCTCCGCATTACCGAATCAAGTTGCCAATAGACGTTCTGTGTAGACTGGTTGTAGGCAGTATCTGTTCTCATGTGGGTACTGCGATATCCTCAACCGCAGCGTTGGGCTGTCGCTGTCAGTCGCACTTTTTCTGCCACGATGTGGCCCCATCTGGAAGGAAACGCCTTTGACTCATCGCGCCCCGACACAAACCAATGAGGCCCACTGCCGGTGAGACGGAGTGAAGGTCGTCGATGCGGTCCCCGATTTCGCCGCCGCCTTCGGCTTTTCGGAGTTCAACCGGATGCAACGCGAGGCGCTGCCCGCGATTCTCGATGGCGCTGACAACGTCGTCGCCAGCGCGCCGACCGCCTCGGGGAAGACGGCACTGGCCGAACTGGCGATCTGCCGGTGTCTCCGCGACGAGGGAACCGCACTCTTCATCGCACCCATGCGCGCGCTCACGAACGAAAAGGAAGCCGAGTGGGCGCGGTTCGAGGAGCTGGGCTACTCGGTCTACGTCGTCACCGGCGAACGCGATCTCAACCCGCGACGCGCCGAACGCGCCGATATTCTGGTGATGACACCCGAAAAAACCGATTCGGCGACCCGGAAACACGACTCACCACGGTATTCGTTTATTACGGGCGTCGACTGCGTCATCATCGACGAGGTCCATCTGCTTGATTCGGACGGCCGCGGCGGGGTGCTTGAGGCGACCGTCTCACGGCTCCGACGACTCTGTGATCCCCGAATTGTTGCGCTGTCGGCGACGATGCCGAACATCGACGATGTCGCCGGCTGGCTCGATGCGCCCGCCGAATCGACCTTCGAGTTCGGCGACGACTACCGACCGGTCGATCTGCATGCGGACGTTCAGACCTACAGCCACGGCGACAACGCATTTGCCGATAAATACCGACGACTCTACCGCACGCTCGACCTTGCAGCGCCCCATATCCGCGAAGACGGCCAGGCGCTCGTCTTCGTCTCCTCACGGCAGGACACCGTGATGGCCGCCGCCAAAGCCCGCGACGAAATCGCCGAACGCGACATTCCGATGGGCGCTCGCGGCGACTACGACTTTCACAACGAGGCCAAAGAGCTGAGCAACGACAGCCTCCGCAAGGGCGTTCCTGATGGGGTTGGCTTCCACCACGCGGGGCTTGCAAAAGACGACCGAAACAGGGTCGAACAGTGGTTCAAAGAAGGCAAAATCCAGCTGCTGTTTTCGACCTCCACACTCGCGTGGGGCGTCAACCTCCCTGCGCGCTGTGTCGTCATCCGCGATACCAAGTATCACGATCCACTGGAGGGCGAGGTCGACATCAGTCCGCTCGATATCCTCCAGATGCTCGGCCGGGCCGGCCGGCCGGGCTACGACGATGTCGGCTACGGCTGGGTCGTCTGTGACTACTCGGACGCCGACAAGTACCGGCGACTGCTCAAAGAGGGCAAAGAGATCGAATCGCGCTTGGCCGAAGATATCGATTCACACCTCAACGCCGAGATTGCCATGGGGACGATTCAGGATCTCGACGACGTGATGGGCTGGCTCGAAACGACGTTTTACTACCAGCGAGCGCATTCGGAGCCCGACGAGTACGACCTTGAGGGCTTGCGCGAGCGGATTCGCTCGACGTTGCAGACGCTCGTCGACCGCGGATTCGTCGAAACCGACACTGATCTCGGGGTCGAAGCAACGACGCTTGGAACGCTCGCCTCGAAATACTATCTTCGACTGCCGACGGCCGCCCGATTTAGCCGTCTCGCCCAACGCGAACAGATCAGCGTCGACGACGTGCTCGAAGCGGTCGCCAGCGCCGAGGAATTCGATAGCGTTTCGGCACGACAGGCCGAAACCGACGCGATCGATGAGGTGCTTCGGGGAACCAACACGAGCCTCGAAAACGGCCACCGGAAAGTATTCGCCATCTTACAGGCGAGCATGGACGACCGGATTCCCTCGGCACTCCGCAGCGACGCTTGGGTCATCAAACAGAACGCGTTGCGTCTCTTGGCGGCACTCCACGAGTTTGCTGACCGGTTTGCCGGCCCGCGAGCCGCAAATCTTCTCTGTCGGATCGAAGCCCGTGTCGAACACGGCGTCTCGCGGGATGCGGTTGCGCTGACCGCGATCGATGGTGTCGGCTCGGGCCGGGCAGAAACACTGGCCCAAGGCGGGATCACGACACCGTTGGCGGTTATTGAAGCTGGCGTCGACGAACTCACCCGGGCGGGACTCACCGCTGGTGTCGCCGAACGGATCATCACATCCGCCCGCAACCTGCCACAGATCGAGATCGATTGGGGTGACTTCCCAACCGAAATCGCTCGCGGGGAAAACGAGATGCGCGAAATCACCGTGTCGACAACCGCCGGGAGTGCAACCGCCGGCATCCGGGTGACCGTTAACGAGGTCGAAATGAACGAAAAGCGTCTCTACCTCTCGGACGCCTCGACGGTTCCGGTTGGCGTTTTTGGCGCGAATGAAGAGCTCGAATATACCGTTGAAATCACCTTCCCTGATCTTCCATTGCCGCCGGTTCGCGCGAGTCGGTCGGTTGCGGTGCGGTAGGGCTGTTCGCTCGCGGCTGCTGTCGACCGATTAATGAGTCCACACGCCAACCGGTCAGCTATCTATGGGACGCCGCGAGTGGATGGCCCTTGCCCCGCTGCTCGCCGCTGTTTTCTGGGGTGGAATGTACGTCGTCAGCAAGTGGGGCTTTGGTTCAATTCCGCCTGTTACGCTTGCGTTTTTCCGGGTCACACTCGGTGCGGCAGTGCTCGGGGTCGTGGTCAAAATCCGGTATCCACAGCGGCAGTTCAGTCGCCAGGACTGGCTCTCGTTTACGTTTCTCGGTGTGTGGGTTGCGCTCACGATGGCAACGCAGTTCGTCGGGACCGATCTGACGACTGCAAGCGAGGGCGCACTTATCACCGTGTTGACGCCGGTTTTCACCGTCTTTCTCGCCGCGCTCGTCCTCGGTGAGCGGCTGACGCCGATCAAAACGGCTGGAATGGCTGTTGCGCTCGTCGGGACCGTCATTGTGCTGGCTGGACAGTACGATCTCCGAACGATTGGAACCGGGAGTGGAATGGGAATCTCGCTTCTCGTCGTCACCAGCGTTGGCTGGGCGGCCTACACTGTCTGGGGCAAGCCATTGATCCGGCAGTATTCGGCGCTTGAGACGGCAACGTATTCGACGGTGCTTGCGGTTCCGATGCTCGCTGTCTTCGTCCCGCTCGAACTCTCGGTGCGTGATGTCGCCGTTTCCTCACTCTCGTTTACCCCGCCGGTTCTCGCCGCAATCGTCTATCTGGGTGTTGTGAGCACGGCTGCCGCCTGGTACTGCTGGTACAAAGGCCTCGAATATGTCAGCGCGGGAACGGTGGCCGTCTACTTTTTCGCCCAGCCGATTGTCGGCGCAGCGCTTGGGAGTCTCCTGCTCGGTGACTCGATTGGTCTTGGATTCGTTGTCGGTGGCGTGGTGATGGCGGTTGGCATGTATCTCGTTAGTACACAGTCGGCCACGTAGGTGACACAATCGTCGACTGACAGCCCGATGGGCCTACGTATCGACACCTGCCCGCGAAAGAATTTCTGCCTGTAATTCGTCGGGACCGTCGGCGACCACATCGGCCATGGAAAGATCGGTATCCGAATTTGGCTCGGTTCGGTAGGCGACGACGAACATCCCCGCGCGATTGGCCGACTCAATGCCGTTTTGTGAGTCCTCGATCACCAGACAGCGCTCGGGTGGATGGCCGATCATTTCGGCGGCCTTTTCATAAATATCCGGCTCGGGCTTGCCGTCAGCGTCGAGGTGTTCGGCACTGATAATTTCGTCAACCTCGATGTCGAACCGCTCGATGACGATATCGTGCCAGGCGGGTGGCGAGGAGGTGACAATCGCGACCGGCACCTCGCGGTCGGCGAGTTCGTCTCGAATCTCGTGAAATCCATCGAGGAGTTCGACGCGGTTGCGGTAGATGTCTCTGGCCACTTCGTCGAAGATATCGATAAATTCCTCTTTCGAGAGTTTCGTCTCGTAGTTAGCATCGAGGTAGTCGTAGATCTCTTTATAATTCATCCCGGTCGTCTCATCGAGATCCGGCTGGTCGCCTTCAAGTGTCTGTGGAAAGATGTGCTCCGGTTGCTCCTCGTGCCAGTAGCGTTCGGAGTCGACGATGACGCCGTCCATATCGAATAGGACGGCCGTGATGTTCTCGGCTGGCTCGGCTGACTCGTCGCTCATGCGTTCGACCACTCTGCGGCTTCACCTAAAGAGTCTCGGCCGTAGCTTTAGAGCCTATGAGGGGACCAGCCGCGCTATGGCCGATCAGACCCGAATTCTCGCCGGCGACTGCACTGTCAGCTTCGAGGGAACCCGCGACCGCACCCAGCGCGGCGATGTCGTCATCCTCATCAAACCTGACCGAACCGTCCTTGTTCACGACGCTGATGGCTACCAGCCAGTGGCATGGCTTACCCGGCCCGATGGCGTCACCATCGAACACGATACCGACGGCTTCAGCCTCCGGGCGCACGCCGACAGCCAAGAGCTATTCGTTCGTTCGCATTCAACGGCCGGCATCGACCAGTTTCCCGTCTCGGAAGCCGGGATTCCCGTCGGTGACTGTCCGGCCTGCGAGGGGCCGCTCGTCCGCAGCCGCGGCGACGTGCAGTGTCTCGACTGCGAGGATCGGTATGGCCTCCCCTCGGGGGCGACCGTTCTCGATTCTTGTTGTTCGGACTGTGGACTCCCACAGATGCGGGTCGAACGTGGTGAGACCTTTGATCTGTGTGTCGATTACGCCTGTGAGTCACTCTCGACGGCTGTTCGCGACCGCTTCGACGGCGAGTGGGCCTGCCCGGACTGTGGAGAGCCACTTCGTGTGCGGAGCCCTGACGGTCGAATCTTTCTCGGCTGTGAGGGCTATCCCGACTGTGAGACCTCGTTTTCGTTTCCCTCCGGCGTTGTGATCGGCGACTGTGAGTGTGGGCTGGCACGCTTTCGGACGGCCTCGGGTGAACGGTGTCTCGATGGAACCTGTGCGTGCGACCGCCCGGGTTCGGATTCGACCGCTGTTGGAGCCAAATAAGCCACTTTCACCGCTTCGAATGGATCGGTGTGCCTTTTGCCCGTCCACCCGCCCACAGCATATGAACGGACAGCTTCGCAACGGGGTCGTCGAGATCGGCGGCAACGCCCGCCAGCAGTTCTACGACGCCCGTGGCTATGGCACGCCAGCCGGTGGCAACGACATTCGCGTCTCGCGGGTCGAAGCCGCTCACCTCCTTTTTCGGGGCGATCTCGATGTCGTGGTCGATCACGACCGAGACGGCCAGCATCTCGGTTTTCAGGACTTCTTTGTCGCCTCGGCATCGGCGGCCGACCGCTTTGCGCTCCGGTTTCTGGTGTATGCAGATCTCCGGGACCGCGGTTTTTATCTCTCGCCCGCCCGCGAGGGCTGGCCCGGTGCTGACGGGATCGACCAAACTGATCTCACGGTCTACCCACGCGGCACCAAACCGGGCAACGGCGAGCCAGCACACCGGATCAGGGTTGTCGGCGAACGCGAATCGTTGCCGGCAAGCGACATCCGGGAACTTACGCTCGCGGTGGTCGACGAGGAAAGTGAGATCTCGTATCTCGAAACCGGCGAGCCCGACTTTGCGGGTGGGACGACCTACAGCCCACCCGCGGGAATCGCCGGTTCGCTGCTCGATGACCGGGTTGTCGTCTGGGATGCGCCGGCGGGCTTCTACGATCACGGCTTTTACGGCCAGCCGCTCGAAGCCCGCGAGGCGGTCGTTGAAAACGCGGTTCAACTCTCGCTTGTCGAGGCCGCCGGACTTGCCGAAGCCGGCCATCTGCAATTGGATGATCTCGATGCAGACGGATCGACACGGGAAGACACGAGTTACGAGGCAATCTGTGAACGCGGCCGCGCGGTCGAGGGCGACCGATTCGACCGACGGCTCGCGGTCTATCGCGACCTCCGAAGCCAGCAGGTGGTTCCGAAAACCGGCTACAAGTTCGGCGCTGACTTTCGAACCTACGATACGGTCGAATCCGTCGACAGCCTGCCGCACTCCGAGCGGCTCATCCGGGTTGTCGACGCCGACCATGCGTTCGACCCACGAGAGCTCTCGCTCGATGTTCGGCTCGCCGGCGGGGTTCGGAAACGAATGGTTTTTGCGCTGACCCGAGCCAACCAACAGATAGACTGGCTCACCGTGAGCCGACTGACACCATGACTGGCGACGATACTCCCTCGACTGAGGCGACCGACACCGATGGTACCACCCGCGGCTTCGAGGCGGCCGCCCGCGACGCGCCAGCCGCGCTGACCGACGGCGGCGCGGACACGACAACCATCGACCCGTGGGGGTCGTCAACGATTGCGGACTACCGAAAACTGTTCGAGGAGTTCGGCATCGGGCAGTTCGATGAGATCCTCCCCGAAGTTCCCGATCCACACTATCTGATGCGTCGTGGAGTTATTTTCGGCCACCGTGAGTACGAACCGGTGGCCGACGCGCTGGCCAACGATGACCCGGCGGCTGTCCTTTCGGGCTTTATGCCGACTGGCGATCCACATATCGGCCACAAACTCGTCTTCGACGAGATCATCTGGCACCAACAGCAGGGCGCGGATGCGTTCGCTCTCATCGCCGACCTCGAAGCCCACTCCGCGCGTGGGATGAGTTGGGACGAGATCGACGAGCACGCCGAAAGTTACCTGCTCAGCCTGCTTGCACTCGGTTTCGACCCCGAAGCGGGAACGCTCTATCGGCAATCACAGAACCGCGAGCTCCAGGATCTCGCCTTCGAACTCGGCTCGAACGCCCGATTCGCGGAGTTCAGTTCGATCTACGGCTTTGACGGCGAGACGAGCGTTTCGCACATGCAGAGCGTCGTCACCCAGATGGCCGATATGCTCTATCCACAGCTGGTCGACGAGCCAAAACCAACCGTCATCCCGGTCGGCCCCGACCAGGATCCTCACGTCCGGCTGGCCCGCGACCTGGCGGTTCGGATGCGGTTTTTCAAAGTCAGCAAGGCCTACGCGAGCTTCGAGGCCAATGCGGCTGAACGCGAGTTGATCGGTGAGGCATACGAAGCGCTGTCAGCCGCTGACGACGACGTCGGTGATGAATCCGACAGCGTCGTCCGCTGTGAAGACGCCGCCGACTGGCTCGAAACCGCCGAGGTCGACCCCGAACAGACGGCCGCTCGCGGCTCGGCAATCAACAAGCTCTCGCAAGCGGGCAAAGAACCCGTTCGCCCCCGCGTTCGGTTCTTCCACCGCCACGGTCCCGACGACGCATTCGAGGCAATGATCAACGCCATCGAGGGCGAAAAGCGGGTCTACGAGGGCCACATCGACGCCTTCGAACTCGACTTCAGCGAGGCCGAAGCGCTCGCCCGCGAGGTCGAAGTCGACGCCGGCGGCTACGGCTTCATCCAGCCCTCCTCGATCTACCACCGCTTTATGAGTGGGCTGACGGGCGGCAAAATGTCCTCGTCGATTCCGGCGAGCCACATCAGCCTGCTCGACGACCCCGAAGCCGGCTACGACAAGGTCAAATCCGCGACAACTGGTGGCCGAGAAACCGCCGAACTCCAGCGGGAGTTGGGTGGGGAGGCCGACGACTGTCCGGTGTATGAACTCTACGCCTACCTTTTGGCGAACGACGACGACGGCCTCGCGACCGAAGTGTACGAGGAGTGTGTCGGCGGCGAGCGACTCTGTGGTGACTGCAAAGAGCAGGCGGCGGTGTTGATGCGGGAGTTCCTGGAAAAACACCAAGAGAAACGCGAGGACGCAAGGGAACTGCTTTCGGAGCTCGATATCGATCTCGACTCGAACCGACGGGGTCCCGGCGGCTCGCACTGAGCGACTGTTTCGACTCCACTCTGTCCTTTCGTCTTCGCAACTGCTAACTGACGACCCTTCTCATCTCCCCTAACAAGCGCATGCGACTCCCGGAATCACAGCTCGCGGTGTTGGAAGCCGCGAACGCGACCGAGGTACCGACTGTCGAGCAGCTAGCCGACGAAACCGGGCTCAAACCAGCCGCCGTCACCCGTGCGGCCTTCGAGCTCCGCGATGGAGGACTCGTTGCTGTCGAGGAAACAACCGAAACCAGCGCCGAACTCACCGACGAAGGAAGAACATACCTCGCCGACGGTCTGCCGGAAGTCCGGCTCTACCGCGCCGCAATCGACGCTGGAGCCAACGATGACCCTGTCGAAATGGGCCAACTCATCGGAGCTTCGGGGCTCGGCGGCCCGCAGGTCAACATCGCGCTCTCGAACTTCGCGCGCAAAGGCTACGGCGTGATTGATTCAGGGACTGTCACCGCCGATCCCGACGCCGATCCCGACGCCGATCCCGAAGCAGCCGCGCTCGAAGCGTTGGCCGACGACGGCAACGACGCTGACGGCAACGCGGCCAGTGAGACTGTCGGCGACGACCTGCTCGAACAGCTCGGACGCCGCGAGCTCGTTGTCACAGCCGAACGAACCGTTCGAACGGTCGAACTCACCGAAGCGGGCGAAACCGCCTGTCTGGAAGGCATCGAGATCGCCCAGACGGTCGACCGACTGACGCCCGAACTGCTCACCAGCGGGGAGTGGCAGGACGTCGAATTCACCGAATACAACGTTGCTGCCGACGCCCCCTCGATCGAGGGCGGCCGCAAACACATTCTCCGACAGACGGCCGACCGCGTCAAAGACGTGCTCGTCGGGATGGGCTTTCAAGAGATGGAAGGCCCCCATGCCGATGCGGACTTCTGGATCAACGACTGTCTCTTCATGCCGCAGGATCACCCGGCTCGAACCCACTGGGACCGCTTTGCGCTCGACGTGCCGACGATCCAGTCGCTGCCCAACCAGCTGGTCGACCGCGTTGAGGCCGCCCACCGCGAGGGTGTCGGCCCCGACGGCGACGGCTATCACTCACCGTGGAGCCGTGAGTTCGCCGAAGCAGTCGCCCTGCGTGGGCACACGACCTCGCTTTCGATGCGGTATCTCTCTGGCTTTGCGGGGGCGGATATCGAGCCGCCACAGCGGTATTTCTCGGTCGAAAAGGTCTACCGGAACGACACGCTCGATCCAACCCATCTGCTCGAATTCTTCCAGATCGAGGGCTGGGTGATGGCCGAAGACCTCTCGGTGCGCGATCTAATGGGCACCTTCGAGGAGTTTTACCGGCAGTTCGGCATTACTGATCTCGAATTCAAGCCTCACTACAACCCCTACACGGAGCCGTCGTTCGAGCTGTTCGGGACGCATCCGACGACCGGCGAAATCGTCGAAATCGGCAACTCGGGACTGTTCCGTGCCGAGGTGCTCGAACCGCTCGGCATCGAGGTCGACGTGATGGCGTGGGGGCTCGCCTTAGAGCGACTGCTGATGTTGATGTATGGCTTTGAAGACATTCGAGATGTCCACGGGACGCTGTGTGATCTCGAACTGCTGCGCGAAACTGAGGTGGTCTACTAATGCCCGTTGTCGACGTTGATCCAGACGAACTCCGCGAACTGACCGGCCATGCCGAAAAAAGCGACGACGAGCTCAAAGACGACCTGTTCAACCTCGGGCTCGAATACGAAGGCGAGACTGACGAGGGACTGATGCAGCTTGAATTTGCGCCCGACCGACTCGACCGACTCTCGGTCGAAGGTGTCGCTCGCTCGCTTCGGTATCAGTACGGTGATGAGACCGGTGTCTACGTTCCCAAAACGAACAGTCCCGACTGGACCTATCAGGTCGACGAGAGCGTCCCCGAGGGCCGGCCCTACGTCACCGGCGCGATTGTCCGCGGTGTCAACCTGAGCGAGGCGGCACTCGACTCGCTGATTCAGCTCCAAGAAAAGCTGCACGCGACGATGGGTCGCAAGCGAGCGAAAGCCGCGATCGGCATTCACGACCTGACGATGCTGAAGGGTGTGAACTTCGAGGACGGAGACGATGCGACCCACACGATCACCTACCGCGGTGTCGACCCCGACGGTGAGCGGTTTGTGCCGCTTGATTCCGACGAGGAACTCACGCCTGCGGAAGTGCTCGAACAGCATGAGACGGGTAAAAAATACTCCGACCTGCTCGATGGTTTTGACACCTATCCCGCGATCTACGACGAACTTGGACTCTTTTCGTTCCCACCGGTCATCAACGGCCGCCGGACTGAGGTCGAACCCGAATCGCGTGATCTCTTGATCGAACTCACGGGCACCAATCAGTGGACGATCGACCGCATCTGCAATATCATCTGTTATGCGCTTTCCGCACGCGGCGGCACCATCGAGGAAGTCGAAATCGAGTATCCACACGCAACCGGCGATTATGAGAAAACCGGCGCACGACTCGTTCGGCCTGACTTCGATAAATCGACAAAGCATGTCAGCCACGACCGGATCGAGACGATTCTCGGCGTCGACTTCGAACCCGGCGAGATTCTCGATCTCTTCGGTCGCGCAGGGCTGTCGGCCTCGGCTGTCGACCCTGCGGATGACGACGCAGCTACAGCCAATGACGATGCCGTGGCCGCTGCCGACGACGCCGCCGCAGCCGCCGTGGCTGACGAAACCGCTGTCGACGGCACCGTCTATGCAGTGCAGATTCCGCCCTACCGCGTCGACGTACTCCACCCGCTCGATCTGATTGACGATTTGGGACGGGCCTACGGCTTCAACAACCTCGAACCGCGGTACCCCGATGTAGGGACCGTTGGCGGCCGCCACGAGCGCACCCGACTCGAAGACGCTGCCCGCGCGAGTCTTGTTGGCCTCGGCTTTGAGGATCTACTCAACTTCCACATGATTTCGGCCGAAGCCAACTACGAGCGGCTCGGAATCGAACCTGGCGTGATTGCCGGTGACGGGGCTACCGACACCGACGCTGATGACACAGATGACGCTGGCGCAACGCTCGTCGGTGCGGGCGAGCCAGTTGAGATCACTGGCCCCTACAGCGAGGATTACACCCAGCTCCGCAGTTGGGTGCTGCCCTCGCTGCTGATGGTGCTCGAAAACAACACGCATCGCGCCTACCCACAGGATCTCGCCGAGATCGGCCTCGCCGCAGAAGTCGACGAATCCGAAAACACGAACGTCGCCGAGTGGCGCTCGGTTGGGGCAGTCCTCGCGCGCAACGATGCGACCTACGAGGACGCCAAAGCCCGACTCGCCGCGCTCTGTGAGGACTTCGGCGTTGAGCTTGAAACACCACCAACCACCCATCCGACGTTTATTCCGGGCCGCGTTGCCGACGTCGTTGTCGACGGCAAGCGGGTCGGTGTCGTCGGCGAACTTCATCCGAAGGTACTGGTCGAACACGACCTCGAACTCCCGGTTGCGGCCTTCGAGCTCCGCTTGGACGCGCTCGAATAATCGAGAGGTCAGACGGTCTTTGGTCGTGTGACCGATCTGTTTCTGACGGTGTATTTTCGTCTCGAAACCCACTCTGTCCATTGAGGTTTGTCACTGACTTTTGGCTTGCCAGTACTGTCCGATAGCTGTACCAGAATTGCCTTACTTGCGTGTCTCGTACAGTAAATGGGCAGCCATAGAGGGCTGTTTCACGTGATCAATATGGCCGCAGAATCACTTCGCACGCAGCTATCGGTGTACCGAGCGCAGTTCGAATCGATTGACAACACGATTGCCACGGTGATGGACCGCTGGGGCGTCCCCGTCTTGCGTGTCGCAATCGCCATCGTCTTCATTTGGTTTGGCGCGCTCAAGGTACTCGATATCAGTCCAGCAGGTGAACTTGTCGCCGCAACTGTCTACGTTGTCGACCCTGGCTTGTTTGTCCCGATTCTTGGTGTCTGGGAGATGGTAATCGGGCTCTGTCTGCTCTACCGGCCGCTCATCCGTGTTGGCATTTTTCTCCTCTTTATCCAGCTACCAGGAACGTTCTTGCCAATCATCCTCCTCCCGGATGTCGTCTTTACCGTCTTTCCGTACGGCCTCACGGTCGAGGGACAGTACATCATCAAAAATCTGGTCATCATTGGTGCGGCGTTGGTCATCGGCGGGACTGTTCGAGACGACTAACCGGCCGTCTAGCCGTTTTTATTCGGGTACCGACGGACGTTCCACCGCATCGGTTTGCGCGGAGAGTTTGTCTCTGGTGACACCGGGCAGTTCAAGCGTCACGACGGTTCCCGAGTCATCAGTCTCGAATGAGACTGACCCGCCAAGTGCTGTTGTTCCCCATTCGACAAGCCAGAGGCCGATGCCGCTTCCGTGTTCGAGATCCGTCTCCTCGCCCTGTTTGAGCACGCTGAGTTCGTGTGGCGGAATTCCCGGGCCCGTATCGCGAATCTCGATTCGTGCGCGGCGCTTGGTGACTGGTGTTCGACTATTCATATCGACAGCGACGTCGTCCGTTGGGCTGACAGTGACTTGTGGCCGCTCGCCACCGTGTTCAAGCCCGTTTTCGATGACATTCGAGAGGACGCTTTCGAGCAGCTGACGGTTGGTTTCGAGTGTCAGCCCCTCGGACTGCTCAATAGTGACCGTTCCACCATGTTTCGCCGTAAGCGTCTCTGTGAGTTGTTCGAGTAATTCGGTGACATCGACTAACTCGGTCCCCAGCGTTTCGGTATCGAGCGTTCGTTCGACTTCTCGGGCCTTTTCACCGAGTGCAAGGACGCTGTCGGTGTTTCGCGTTGCGGTCGTCAACATCTGTCTGTGTTGATCGTTGTCGGTTTCTTCCTGTACTAATTCGAGATAACCCCTGGCGACGTTGAGGTCGTTCCGGAGGTTGTGTCTGAGCACCCGGTTGAGCACCGACAGTCGCTGTTCGCGCTGGCGTTCGAGCGTGATATCCTGGAGCGTAATCGTCTGGCCGACCTTATTGCTCGCCGAATCGTTGAGCGTCGAAACGGTAATCGCATACTCACGTTGGTGTCGGCCGTTCGACCGCCGGATCCGTTGATCGGTACTGTCGAGATTGATATCTGCGTCGAGATCAGAGAGCCACTGGCCGAGGAGGTCCCGTTTATTGGTCTCGAAAATTGTCGCTGCTTGTTGGTTGAGATTGATAATCCGCTGTTCGTCGTCAATGATGAGCACGCCGATCCCCAGATCATCGATGGCGGTCTGGTCGCCGGCGCGGCGTGCGGCCGGGGTGAGTTCGAACATGTTCCGACGGAAGAAGGCGTACATATCCAATCCGAGATGGAGTGGAAACAACAGCGGTGCGAGATTGAGCTGTGGCACTGGCCCGACCTGAAACAGCCACAACAGGATTCCCGGAATCACTGGAAGCGGTGACAACGCGAGCGCGAGTGTCTGATACCGGTATAGCGGCCCGTAACTCACGAAGGTATCAACGAGAACGAGCACCGCCGCGGCGGTGATAATGACCAACACCAACATGATAATAAACAGCCATGCCTCGTTCGTCTGTGAGACCGTTGCTGCGCCAAATACCGGGTCGATTCGGTAGTCGCTCCAGACGAGTTCGTGTCTCGGGTTAGTTCCAATGAGCCCGACGAATCCAACGACAATGAGCCCGAGACCAGCCATTGATCTTGACCGCACCTCGTCTTTTCGGCCGGTGTACTCGAGGGCGAACGCTAAAAAGAAGACGTTAGTCAGACAGATACCGAGCCAGATGGGAATCTCGAAAAGAAATCGGAGCGTCGGATCGAAGACGAACAGTGCGACGCCGTAGGAGCCGGCCCACAGCGTGACTGCACCGAGCATTGCGATGAACAACGCTGCGCCCGGCTCGTCTCGGTAGGGCCAAATGTACGCGATGAAGGCCACAGCGATGAGCCCGGAGATAATTGACCCAACTGCCGGCCACGGAACTGCTTCGAGCACGATTAGCTTCTCCTTATCACGTGATTAAATAAGTCATCCCCACCGGTATTCACGATTGATACTGGTAGTGCTTCTACAGACACGGTCTCACGCACACCTGACGGCCGAGTCGATTAACATTAGTCCCCACGGCGTCTTTCGCCGAGCAATGCCGAGTGGAGACTACGACCCAACGTCTGTCGAGGCCAAGTGGCAACAGCAGTGGGTCGACGACGAGACGTATGCGTATCCCGACGAGTCGACCGACCCGAATACGACCTTTTCGATCGATACTCCACCACCGACCGTCTCAGGAAACCTCCACTGGGGCCACGTCTATGGCTCAATTCTGCAGGATCTCGTTGCCCGGTTTGAGCGTATGCGCGGGCACGATGTTTTTTACCCCTTTGGCTACGACGACAACGGAATCGCGTCGGAGCGACTGACCGAATCCGAACTCGGCATCCGCCACCAGGATTTCGAGCGCCGCGAATTCCAGCAGAAGTGCCGCGACATCTGTGCGCAGTACGAGGCGAGTTTCACCGAAAAAATGCAGGCGATGGGCATTTCGATCGACTGGAACCATACCTACCAGACGATTTCTCCCGAGGTCCAGCGAATCTCACAGCTCTCGTTTATTGATCTCTACGAACAGGGTCGTGAATACCGAAAGAAAGCGCCCGCAATCTGGTGTCCCGAGTGCGAGACAGCGATTTCGCAGGTCGAAACCGAGGATCTCGAACAGGATTCACACTTCAACGACATCGCTTTCGAACTCGTCGAAGCCGGCAGCGAGCCGACCACCGACGCCGTGACCGACGGGGAATACGAGTACGAAACCGCAACCGACCCCGGCGACGATATCGTCATCTCGACGACCCGACCCGAGCTGATTCCAGCCTGTGTCTCGATGTTTGTCCACCCTGACGACGAGCGCAACGCTCACCTCGTCGGCGGGACGGCCAAGGTTCCGCTCTTCGGTCACGAGGTGCCGATTTACGAGGACGACCGGGTCGATATGGAGAAAGGAACCGGCGTCGTCATGTGTTGTACGTTCGGCGACCAGACTGACATCGAGTGGTACCAAGCACACGACCTCGACCTCCGGGTTGCAATCGACGAATCGGCGACACTGACCGATCTTGCGGGTAAATACGAGGGTATGCACACCCACGAGGCCCGCGAGGCAATCGTCGAGGACGTTGATGCGGCAGGTCGACTCCGTGACCGTCGGGCGATCTCACATGTCGTGCAGGTTCACGAGCGCGATGATGTCCCTGTCGAATACCGTGTCACTGAACAGTGGTACGTCGATGTCCTCGACAAGCGCGAGGAGTATCTCGAAGCCGGGAGAGAAATGGAGTGGTTCCCTGAGAAGATGTTTACGCGATACCAAAATTGGATTGACGGCCTTGAGTGGGACTGGTGTATCTCCCGACAGCGTTCGTCGGGCATTCCGTTCCCCGTCTGGTACTGTGCGGACTGTGGGACCGAAATCATCGCCGACAAAGCCGACCTACCGGTCGATCCGCTCTCGGATGAGCCGCCGGTCGACTGCTGTCACGAGTGCGGGAGCGAGACGTTCGTCCCTGAAGACGACGTCCTCGACACGTGGGCAACCTCGTCGTTGACGCCGCTGATCAATGCGGGCTGGGATTGGGACGAAGAGGCCGAGCAGTTCACCATGGAACGGCCCGAAATCTATCCGATGGATATCCGGCCACAGGGCCACGACATCATCTCATTTTGGCTGTTCCACACGATCATCAAGTGCTACGAACACACCGGCGAGGTGCCGTTCGAGACGACGATGATCAACGGCATGGTGCTTGACGAGAACCGTGAGAAAATGTCGAAATCGAAGGGCAACG
>LKMJ01002234.1_pt1 | contig 17648 bp, 17 predicted proteins | sample 643391 | NCBI WGS metagenome assembly LKMJ01 (sample SAMN04112250, study PRJNA286221) | soda lake metagenome | biome: soda lake; feature: Kulunda Steppe; material: water; isolation source: sample PL-Br10 brine of Picturesque Lake | place: Russia: Kulunda steppe | collected 2010-07
ACACACACACACACACACACACACACACACCACTCACAAAAGTACACATACACGCATGCACATGCAAATGCTTGCACACATGCATAAGCACACAAAAAACCCTAATATGCACATCCTAACACACATGGACATGCATGCAATGATGAGCACTCATTCATGAATGCACCCAATGCTTGGAACTATACCTGCACCACCTCTTGCATAATACACCTACAATCCAGCATGCCTCTGCTTGCTAAAAGCAGGGTTTCATGTAGGCACTGGCTTGATGATTGTTGTAGCTGCTCGTGGTTGGAGTTTAGAGATGCATGTGTAACTGTCATCACAGCATACCAGCAGACATGACCGCTTGCTTTATCTGGACCGTGTCTGTCTGAATTTCAGGCATTTGCTCTTGCACGTGCGCTTGCATGGTGACAGCGGTCTGCATGGGCTTGCAGGGCAAAAATGTTGCAAAAGTTGTGTTGCAGATTCTGCCTTGTCCTCTGCCAACACGTACTGTGTTTCGTAAATGCAAGGTACCTTTCATGTAGCATGTGGTGATGTGCAAAGCAATAGATGTGGCCAATAGCTACAGGGACCTCCGATATTTAGAGCTGTATCTTGTATCATGTTTGACAAAAATCCTGATGGTTGATGAGAAAAGGATTTCTTTGGTGCAGAACAGCAGGGCGTCTTGTGCACATGCTGCATGCTTGGAGCGCGCGTGTTTCGGTCAGGACAGGCATCCTATCAGTCCAAGCCCAAAGTTGCGTCTACCCCTTCCTTGGCTCCGAGTTGTCGGCAAGGGACCAGTGCGCATGAATCACATGCGCATGCCCGCGACTGGCCAGCTCCCAGGATATGTGCAGCTGCTGAGCCCCTCGGTGCAACCCTTGCTTGCGCAGGCGCAGCAGCAGCCGCGACAGGAGCAGGAGGGAACGCTCTCGGGACAGAGGCGGGAGGGACCGCTCCAGGGAGCGCCGCCGGTCACGGGAGCGGCGGCGCGACGTCTCTCGTGAGCGGCGGCGCTCGCGCTCCCCGCGACGCTCACGCTCCCCCCGCAGACGTGATGGCTCGCGCGACCGGCATCGCGATCGGCATGGAGTCGAGCGCGAGCGCGCGCCCTTGGATCGGTCAGCGTCCTCTACCACGCCCTCAGCCTCTGCCCCCCTAGGCGGCCGCACTCCTGAGCCAGACCCTGTTGCAGGTGCCCGGAAGAGGGAGCAGGGTATGGTCAGGTGCAAGCACTTTGGGTTGTTTTTGGCTGGCTGCTGTTTGTGACCCGCCTAGCTGCAGCTGCCCCCGCCGTTGCGCTCAAGCTGCGCTACTGTAGCATTGCCCACCGGTTGCTGCAAACAAATCAAACACGCGTATGCTCTGGCAATTTAGTGCACATTGTACTTAAACTAATGATAACATACAGACTGTATGTACTATTTGCTAGCGCCGCACTGCTACATCACGCCTGCACCTACCACGGCTGCCCATACAGTCGCCTTGGAAGACAAGAAGCGGCGCGTGGAGGCCTGGAAGGCCAAAAAGGCGGCGGAGGCGGCCGCAGCAGGCGTGCCCGCCCCAGGCGAGGCACAGCCCTGCGCCGCACCCGCAAGTACGGCAGGGCCCTCAGGTGAAGGTGGTAGTGGTGGGGGGGCAGCAGGCGAGGCCAAGGGGGATGCAGGCCCCGCCTCAGCCCCGGCTGCGGCTGCAGCCCCCGCGGCTGCAGGTGTGTGGGTACCGTGGGAGGAGGAGCCTCAGCCCAGCGCCCCTGCAGCGGAGCAGCAGGCGGCGGCGGCAGCGCCACCAGCGGCAGGGGTATGGATGCCTTGGGAGGATCCGACGGGGGCAACAACGGCGGCAGCGGCAGCTGGGCCGGGCAGCGAAGCGGCCGGCACGGGGCCGAAGGAGTACGCCATGCCCGAAGTTATTGCTGCACGCAAGGTGCGCGCTGCGGCTGGCCGTGCTGCTGATGCTGCGCTGCCCGGAACGACCTCCCGAGCATGTCCAGGGTGGGCTTTTGGTTGTGGGTGGCTGCCGTGCCCTGTCTGCTCAATCCCTCTGGGGCATTTGATTATGCCGGCTGCTGCAACGATGCGGATGTTCTTGAAGCATGCATAACGGGGTTTTGCGCCTTCATAAGAATGCCCTTGGCTTGTGCACTTGCAACTGCATGCGTACGGCGTGGCTTTCAACTCTTGAGTGTTGTATTTTGGAAGTCTGAAAGTATGCACATATGTCAAACACAAAGCTGTGTGTTATGGGTATGAAAGGCCTGGAACAGCACACTATTTTTAGGAGGGCAGGTCGCAGTGCACGCTGGCAAAATGACCGTATGACTGGGTGTTTGTTACTCACCCTGTGGCTCCAAGCAAACAGAAAGAAATAGCTTGGGTTGCCCACCCTTATCGGCTATTGGATATCGGCAGATGTTGATTCCAAAGACCTGCAGCAACAGGTGGTGTGCAGCTTGGGCGCGACCAGCGTGGGGCGCGTGTCTTCCTGTGCTTTCAGCGCTATTGCCCTCCTGCACTATGCATGAAAGGTGTGCTGCTCACCTGATGTGCTCGCTCAGCCACATGTACCTTGCCTCATCCCCTCCTTAGGCCCGGGCAGATGCGGAGGAGGCTGAGAGGCGCGAGCAGGCGCAGGCCGCCGCAAACGCCAAGATTGCGGCCATGGCGGCGTCTGGGCACCTGGGTGGCGTCGCGGCAGGTGTGGCCCAACCCCTCCCTTTGTTGCACGGTGCAGCACACGCTGACAGACCATCAGGCGAGCTTGCATGTCGTGCTCTTGCGCCAATCTCATGTCCATTACATCACATGGCATTGCATCCTTGTGTGTCACATGGCGCTGCTTTTGCGTCACACGCTATCGCATCCCTTTGCACCACAATACGCAAGCCTGTACACGGGCAGCCGCCTCCATTCCCTGGAATGGCTTGCAGGCGGCCACCGCACCAAGCCCTGTGCTCTTCTTGCCTCAAGTGCTCCTCTCCGCATGGTGTTCATCAATACCTGCCCGCCCGTCCTTAGCCGCATGTCCCTGCATTGCCGCGTGTCCTCACTCTGATCCAGTCACCTGTTCCAATCAAGTGCCTCCAATCAAGTGCTTAATCTAATGCCGAATAAGTCGCCTGTTCCAATCAAGTGCCCAATCAGGTGCCTCCAATCAAGTGCCTAATCTAATACCCAATCAGTCGCCTGTTCCAATCAAGTGCCCCTTGCGTATCCCCGCGTTGCTTGGTATTGAACCCTGCATTCACTGCTCAGGGCTTGTCTTCATGCATGTGTGGTTGATTGCCTGGTGCTGATGGGGCCTCGCTCTGGTTTGCTGTAGGATTGGGAGCACCACCTCCGGAGGAAGAGGAAGAGGTGGACCCCTTGGATGCATTCATGCAGGTGGGTCACGGTGGCAGACTGCTGCAGTGGCAGGCTTGTGCTAGGGCCATGCTCTTTCTTAAGCAACGCTTGTGCGAATTCTGGCCAAGGAGGCCTCAGGGAAGGAGGTCTCAGAGCGGGGCCTCAGACACGGTCAGTTTGCGGCCCCTTTCGCACTCAACGGTGCCCCTGTCCGAGCCCAACTGCCCAGACTTGTCTGTGTCTTGTCCCCCACATGCGACTCATGGCGCAGGGGACAGTGATGCCTGAGGTGAAGCAGCGACAGGAAGAAGAACGGCAGGCCAAGGAAGCCGAGCGGCAGAGGCAGGCAGAGCTGTTGGCGGCTGGCAAAGGTGCACACTTCTGTCTTACGTGCAAGAGCCTACGCGGCTATGTGTGCGTATGCTTATTACCCAGTGAATGCTGGTGTTGGTGACTTGGTCGACGGTGGATGGCTGAGTGCAGAATCAGCAGCATCATGGAGGTTCAAATGTTGGTGCGAAGGACCGTGCTGATTTTTTGCAAGCAAGAGAGGCTTGAGTAGCTTGTCCATGATGTTATTAGCTAGTGAAAGCTGATTTTGAAACAAATGCTGGCTATGCTCCTAAGCTGTCCTTGCAGGAGATACCCCAAAGGAAAAAACTAGACATGCAAGGCTTTACTAGATCTGATTGTCAAGCAGAAGAGCTGCTATTTCAGATAGCGCATCAGGTAGCACGTCAGATAGCGCGTCAGTGTGTGCATGAACGCAACCTCACTGTCAGGGCACGATGAAATTCTCCCCCTCTGCTCCTACCTCCTCTTTGACAATGTTAGTGTTCCCAAGAAGCTGCATGGGGGATTCTAGTATCACCCCCTGGAAGGGGAAGGCCTGCAGCATCCTTGTCTCTTGTAATTTACCCTGTGTGCTGGCCTTGACTGCTTGGCTCCCCGCAGCCCCCAAGCCCATGAACCTGTCAGACTCTGAGGATGAGGAGCCGGAGCCTGACTCTCGCATGGAGATTCCTGCCAACAAGGTGCGCGCATGACTCCTCTGAACAAGTGCCCCCGTGCTATCCTTTGCGCCCTTTGCACACAGTTGTTTTGTGTGCAAGGGTATGCAGCCCGAACAAATATGGACTCTGACAGGAGTCTGACATACATGAGGCACAATTTGCACATGATGCAGGGGTGTTGTGGGCCCCTGCACCAGTTTCCTTTCCCACAAACAGTGACTCTCCCCCAATAGATGAAGCTGTTGCCCAACCTGTTTCTCTATTGCGACTGCCTTCCTGTTGCAAGTCACATCTTGCTGTTATGCCTCCTATGTCCTGCTCTCCCAGGTGAAGTACGTGGTGGGCCCCGGAGGAACCGTAATCCAGAATATACAGCGCAAGTCCAAGGCACGCATCCAAGTGCAGAAGGTCAGTGATAGGGGTGGCATGGACCCCATGCAGAATCGCTGCGAGGAAACCATCAGAAATGATCGTGCATTGTGCATTTCCCCTTGCGGAGCATGCACGCAAAAGAGAAATCGCCAGAACTGCCGGCAAATCGAGAGGGTGAGGATGGTGCCTGGGTTCGCACTCTTGCTTTGGCTGCCTCCTTCAAGCTTGATCGGATAGATGTTATACTCTCCTTCGCGTCTGCTCACGAGTTGCCTGTGGCATGTCTGACACAGCATGAAAGCCACTGCCAGCCCTTGTTGCATCTTCATGCTGAAATTGTAGCAAGTAGGTTTCTATTCCTATGTGCATCTTCTATTCTGCTTTTGACCTGCCAATCTGAACACAGGCTGAGGAGGACCTGAATCGTGCATTTGGGTCTGGGCCATCAAGCATCGAGCTTGACAAGATGCGGCAGCAAGCACAGCAAGCCATCGCAAAGCAGCAGGTGAGTAAGCACACGCCTGGGCATGCACTTTCTTTGCTTGTTGCAGAGTGCTGTCAGTGTGCACTCGTATGGTTTCCACCATCATCAGTCACTGTGTGACAAGCAACACGCCAATGAATTGACGCTGCATTTTGGGTAACCTATCACGACGCATCTACTCTGTCTCCCCTCTCATATCAAGATGCAGTTGGGGTACTAGATAAGTAAGTAAGCAAGCGCTTAATATGAAGCCGCAGTTGGGAAAATATTCATAAGTAAGCAAGAACTCGAGCCGCAAGTGGTGGCTTCAACTCCTGGCGCGCGCGGCTGACTTGCAGCGTCTTAAAATCTGCTGTCAGCTGTCAGCAGCTGTCAGCTGTCAGTAGCACCTGTTCTTGAGCGGGCCTGTCATAGAGCCTGGCCGTTTTTCAATTAAGCAGGGTGCACTGGGCTTTGGCGCAGTTAGTTTGTGGGCACAATTGTGAGGCCCAAGGCAATGAAGATGCAAACTCAGCTACAGCACTTCAGGGCCATGGCGTAGAAAGAGATGTTGTGCGTAAGATCTACACAATGCAGAGCTGTCACGAGTATAGGGAGAGGTTGGCTTCCAGAGGTCAGCACACAAACCGCTGAGCTGGTGCAGGCGGGGAGGGGGTGATTGCGGAGGCCAGCACATACACTGCTGAGCTGTTGCAGGTGGGGACAGGACAACAGCAGACGTTGACACGCACACCGCTGAGCTGGTGCGGTGATCCTAAGGTTGAGCCAGGGTACAGGTAGGAGCGCCATCGTGCAACGCTGCGTTGTGTGCTTGCCATGGCATGTGTGCACAGGCGGCAATCCGAAGGGCAGAGAAGAGCATGATGCCCAAGCTCAAGGGGGCAGATGCGCCAGAGGGCCAGGCGGAAGAGTTCAAGCCCGAGGCCAAAGAGAAGAAGGAAGGGGATGAGGCGAGCAGCTCCGGCGACGAAGGTACAGTGGTGAACAGGATACCAAGAGAACAAGGGGGCGGGGCTTGCTTGCTTCTTTGTTTGCCCTGCCTCCTCTGTGCTCTGCCATTGCGCTGCCCATCCCACATGTTCATCACTTCGTTGTGCTGTCAATCCATCGTTGCACTGCCCCACGTGTGACCCACATTGCACTAACCGACATTGCACTGACCCACATTGCACTGACCCACGTTGCACTGACCCAAATTGCACTGACCCAAATTGCACTGACCCACATTGCACTGACCCACATTGCACTGACCCACATTACACTGACCCACATTGCACTGACCCACGTGGCGACCCCAACCTCTGAACTTGCAGAGCCGCCAGCGGGGGCGCCACCACGCAAGATGGTGACATTACTTCTCTACGGGGATGCAAAGGCCATTGAGATTGCTGAGCGGATGATCTTTGAGGCTGTAGACAACAAGTGAGTGCTGTAGACGACAGTATATTTAAGGCTGTAAACCAAAATTTAGTGCTGTACGATTGTGATACTTGAGGCTGTAGACAAGTGAGTGCTGTAGACAACAAGGTGTTCAAGGCTGTTGTTGACATTCTGTTATTTGTAGACAACATCCCTTGCTTCTTGGGCGCCAGTCCTGGTGTGTGGGAGTGCTTTTGGCAAGGAAGAGGATGCATCCTTGGAATCCTCCCAGAAGGAAAACCGAACTCCTTCAGAAAGGCACTTGGAGCCTCTGTACACGAGTGCGTGGTGTCTTGGCAGACTGCTACCTGGGATCGATGACCGTTCTAAATGCTTGCACACGCTGTTGGCAAGGGCTGCAGGATGCCTAATGCAAGAGACGAGCAGCAATGAATGAGCTGACCCGTTGCTTTTGTTCCTCTGAGGTTTCATGGAGGGCACAGCTAAATCGCCATATGGTCTGTAGCAGCCATCTCTGCTTCAGCGTGCCACTGTGGCAGGAGGTGCAGCCATGCAGGGGCGGCAGTGGGAGCTTGAATGGCATGCATCTGCAGATACCGATGATGTGCTCTCCCCACGCCATTCCTGGCTGGGCGTGATGTCTGCAGGAAGCAGAAAGAGAAGCAGCGCGCCAAAGAGTATGACCGGAAGCGCGAGGAGAAGCGGAGGAACAGGCAGCTGTACCACATGCGCCACGCCAAGGTAGCTCTGCTTCTTTGTGTCTTGGCTTGCAGATCCTGCCAAGATGGGGGAGGTCCTGAAGTTGGACTGGCAGTCTGATGGGACAGGACAGCATCAGGACCTTCTAGTCTACATTCTAAACTCGCATCTAGCCTACACTCAATTCTGAATTCGCAGGGACCGGGTTAAGAAGTCAATGCCATGGCGTTAGATTTAGTTTGTGGCAAATGACAGCGAGACCCTCAAACCTCATGACAGGAGCAGGACCTGCAAACCTTCAAGGTTCAGGACCCCCAGTTCGATTTTACAACTTCAAGTTCTGGCTTTATCGTAGCTGCAGCTCTGCCATGCACCGCACATCAAAACGCCTCTGCTTTTTTTTATTTTGGGACTCTTGACAATGCACACCCACACCACGCTTCATGTGTGGCTGTGCTACAACTGCTGCGTCGCTGCAGGACTACGAGGCCCTTGGCCTGCCTATGGGTAGCAGCAAGGCAGACGTCAAGAAGGCCTACCGCAAGCTGGCTATGCAGGTAGGGAGCTGTATACATCATAGAAATCTTGTGCATTTCGGGCTTGTCCACCATGCTCTTCAACCATCGCTATGATGAATGCAAAAATAAAAAATCTCTAGGCATGCATTTTTTTTGCTTTCTCTTCTTTTTTGCTTTTCTACAGTTTTCAAGTGTTAAGAGCTGCTTGCAAACTTATGAGCCAGCTGTATATGCACTCACAATTTAGTTTTTATCTAGTGCTTTGGGATTACCAACTGACGGTGGATCATCCAACCGCTCCCTGCTACCCATCCACAGTGGCACCCGGACAAGCATCCTGACAACCAGGAGGAAGCCAAGACCAAATTCCAGGCTATCAACGTTGCTTACGAGAAGCTCATGTCGACGGATGAAGAAGAAAGGGTTGATGCTCTGGCATATCGGTAGCGAGGGACAACAAAGCAGGTCTGGATCTTGTCCAGACGACTTAAAGGTTGGAGGCCGCATCTAAACTTGTGGGCTGGGATTGCAATTGTGAATAGTTTCACGTTCATATTTCTATCAAATTTTAACTTCGCTGCAGTCAGATCGCATTGCGGCAAAGACTGACGGGCTACGGCTAATACAAGTGTATCCAACGTTCATTTGATTTCCAAACGTCGATTGAAAGGTATTAGGAAAGATAGCGTCTAACATCAAGCCCTTTGGCGTTTCCGGCAAGTCGTCCTCCGGCCCAAAGATGAAGTCCGGGGGAGGAGTCCTCTTTATATCTGCAGCCCAGCTCCTTGTGGGACTGTGTCTGCTTGGTGGGTCTGGCAAGCAAGATTGAATGATTCTTTCTTAGCATGGTCCATCCTTATCATCATCAGGGGGGCAGGATGGTTTGATGGCCACTTTGTTTTGGCTCAATTGCATTCAACTCAGACCACTTTCTTTGCAGATTTGAGCACATGCAACCGAGCTCAATCAATGCACTCCCTGCTGTAAAACAGCTACCCATTACCTCTTAGCATCTATATTGACACTGCACCCTTCCACCATACACAACAGGCATATTTGAGGGGTACAAGCGGTACTACTATAATCAGGTGAATGAATGCTGACAAGCATGCGCATGCATGACGCATGGAATTGTGAGAATTTGCAAGAGGCAGTACCCCATTTGAACGGGTCTGAGTTACGCACCTGTTCAGAGCATCAAATGCTCTGTTGGCAAGGAATGAACCTTGTTTGTCACATGCTGCGATTGTTGCTCTGCTGCTCGCCTGCATGCACTTCCAACTCCCTTAAGCACATGGTTAGCGCCCGACATTTCCCAACTTCAACTGTAAGTCTCGTCCCTGTTCCATTGTCTCCTCTCAGTATTTGGGATCAGAGCAGAAGACGCGAACGTCAGTCAGGCAGACAGATGACTTCGCCCACCAGAGCTACGAGTCTCCCCTCAACTTCCGCTCTCCTATGGGCTTCTCTTTCTACCTCTCCATCTTGAGTGAGTTATGCAAGTCAAGCTTGCTATCATGTGCAAAGTGGGCCATTTTAAGGTTCTATGCTGCGTTGCTTTCGTTTCTGAAGTAGTGGAGGCCAGACTGCATGCCTACAATACCTGAGATGCGTGCTATGCACAGAAACACGGCTGTTGCTGATGTTCCTCCTGCTGGTGGTGCTGCTGCAGATGGCTGTGAAGAGACAGTAAATGCACTGTACCGCAGGCTGTCATAGCCTGCATACACAGGGTCTCTGTAGCCTTAGCTTTGCAATATTTGGTGCTCTCGTTTGGAAGATAGGTACGGTGCTCATCCCTCCACGGTGCACATACCCCCTTCCATGCAGACAACATTTTTGCTGTATGTGGGCTTGCGGGTGTTATTAACGCACAGAGAGAGCTCATCATCTCCTTCTTTGTGTACAACGCGGCACAGGTGGGTTGTGTGGGCAGAGGTGCCCCTCCTGACTGCATAGGTGTGAAACGTCTGTGTGACGGTTGTGCGGACCGTAACAAGCACCGTTTCTCCAGGTCATGCTAGCTTGATGCACCTGCAGCCTTTGTCCCGCGTGGGCCAAAGGCTGGCAGGAGCACAAGTAGTGCCTGCACTGTTCTGTTCACCGCCTGGCAGCTAAGTTGCCCCTTCTGTGCACCATGATGTGCCCTTTTACTGGCTGCAGATGGTGGTAGCATTCCACTACTTTGTGGATTTATGCACTGATGCGGGGGTCAAGTACAATGGGGAGCCTGCCAAGCTGTCCTCGTATGAGCAGGCAGCTGCCTCCTTCATTTTCTTCAACTTCCTGCTGAGTATGGCAGCCACTGCCTTTGCGGTGAGTGTTGGGCTCATACTTGTGTTTGGAAGATGTCCCCTACCACACCTGATGTGGCTCAGCCTTGGCAAGTGTACAATTGCATGGGTAGTGTGGCCCCAAGGGGAAGCGCGTATCGGCTGTTAGCTGGCTCACAGCCTACGAATTCATGCCTTTGCTGAGGGGCACAGGCCAGGCAGAGCTCTAGTTCCAAAGTTGTGCTGTCTCAGGAACACATTTATTCGTTAGATTTCATGTACCGGCTGTCAGCAACCCTTTTAGTGATCGTTTTCCCTCCTGACCTGTCATTAAGGTACTTAAAGCCAGTTAAGCCCATATTATGCTCTAGCTCCCATCCTCCTTGCTGAATAGTTGTGGTGCCGAAGACTCTTCAGATAGGGGAAAGGTGGCCCCTTCAATGCATCGGCGCGTGAGCATTAAAGGGGTTGCTGTTTGTGGGCCACCGCATGTTTCTCATGACAAACTGGAAGCAGGCTTGCTTAAAACACTGTTGTATTCAATTACGCTAGCAGCAACGTTTGCTTGCCCCAACACTATGCACCAAAGCACTCACCCCTATACTTTGCCCTATGCAGGTCCGGGCTATTGATGAGATCAAGCAGAAGCAGAGAGATGACTATAATAGGTGGGGAAATATGGGATCCATTTACGGAGAGCTGCCTATGTTTGCTATTTTGTCGACAAGAGCTGAATTGTCATCTTACCCATGTTTGAAAGCTTTTCCGCAGCAAATTAAAAAGGTAGCCCTGCAGAGACCGAAACATTTGCTACTGGAACACCCGTTTTCACTCAACTGCTGCAAATGTTTGACCATGCTGTGCAGGTTCACTGTTTTGAGTGATACTCTGCAGTATGAACCTGACAACGCCTAAGCACGATTGCCCTGGCCCCTTTTTTAGCACTTGTTATATGTGAGGCTTTATATGACTGGGGCTTCCGGCAGTACCCATTGTGCCCGTTGCAGAACTTAACAGCAGCTTTAAACCAATAAGACTGCTGAGGTTTACGCCCACACTCATGCAGCACAGCCCAATTGGGCACAGTCCACTTCACGCCTAGTGTGCCATCTCAAAAATACAAAAGTAATGTCTGGGTAGAGGACTTTAATACATCACCTTCAAGTTGACACAAACCCCCTGAGCTCCAAATCTGGCTGCCATCCAAAGCAGCAGGAGCCACATATGTCTGTGCTAGCCACTGGAAAGCAAAAGGCATGTTGCAAAGGGCAGTGTCCTGGACAGAACTACGCACACGATGAGCTGCTGAGAACATGGTTCTGGCTGTACGCTAAGACAGAGTCTGCTGAAAAGTCACGCCAAGGTACCTGAACGAGTCAGGGCACTTAAAGCATCACCTGCTACATTACAATTGGGCTCCTCGGCACCACGCTTTGAATTGAAATGGACATTGTGACATTACAACCCACCTCTGACTTTGCAGTGTTGATTGTAAGGTGTTTGGAGTGTGCATAGATCAAAAGCCTGTTAAGCATGGTTTGCAAGGCACCCGGGGCATTAACTAGCTGGTTCAGGTCATGCGCATACAACAAATGCGTGACACGCACATCCTCTGACCCGGTGACTGCACCTTGCACTCCCTTAGCAATCATACCAATACCATCTATGAACAAGGACATGAGCAATGGAGACAAAGGGCACCATTGTTTCACACCCACAGTAGACCCAACGCTAGGGGATTTATGCCCGTCCTGTGGAAGGAACTGGTTGCCAGCATACAGATTTGAAGGGCAGAGAGAAGCAATACACAAATGCGAATGGGACGGAAGAGATGCAAGCATGCATATGCAATAGAAGGTTGCCAGCATACAGGCGTGCTGCTGTGATCCAGACAGCAACTGAGTGCATATTCCAACTGTGGCGGGGGAGCAGGATTTCTTTGCAGACCCAATAGGAAGGTTTGGCATAGTTGAGGTCAGATGAGGATATGGTTCTTAGAGAGCAGCACAGGTGGGGGTAGGCGTTAAGATTGGAGTATAGGTTGGAACTCATTCTTCCTCCCCAATGTGGAAGGGACATGAAGGTGGCTGCTTCAACACTGTGCTATATCAGAATAAATAGCTTGTCTCAGGGCATAATGCATGATTTGATCAAGGTATATAGGATGGCAGACAGAAAAGCCAGAGGACTCTGTCGCAAAGATCCTTGCTCCAGCGATTGTCCAGAGGGGTGGCCAATTTTTCTTGGTTCACGGGAGAAAGTGGGGGGGGAGGGCACGCACGTAGTAGTTTTTAATCTTGGTATTCATGGATGTCTTGTTGTCGTGCAAGGTGGAGTGGGAGATGAGGCCTAAAACCTCAGGCGAAGCTCTAGGGGAAGGTATGATGTTGTCATGGATTCCAGCAAGTTTCGTATCATTGAATGCTTTGTAGAGGATGTTTAAGTGCTCTGGAGCTTGAGTGAGCTTGTCTTTGCATTTCCCTGTCATGTCATATGCATGCCACCTTTGAGGTGTATATGTTTAGGAGCACCAGAGGTGGGGTTGTTGTTGTAGGGAACAACTTGTCTCTTTGAATAAGGGGACAGGGGAAAGGGGTGTTTTGGGTCTTACAAGATGAGAGAGAAGAATTGATTTGACCAGGTCAATATCTACAAACCCAGAACTTGCGGCAACCTGCAGCAACAGTGTCTGCTTGCGGGTTTGTATTTACAATTCAACAGCAACAAAAAAGTAGAAAGCGTGGAGAACAACACAGAAAGAGCACATGGTTCTTTTCAAAACCCTCCTGTTCCCCACTGAGTTTTTTGACAACCCACTAGTTTGATGGTGGGTGTTTGCCTGATACTTGCCCCTGGTGTAAACCTCTTCCTGAACTCACGCAAATTCGCAAACCGAGGTATCCCTGCTGATTGCCTTTTAAGCATGTCTGTGAGTTTCTTATAATGTCATCCATATGGCGGATGTGCCAGAACAATTCAAGGTGCTTAAAGCATAATTGCAGGTCTCGGAAAGATCTTTCTCTAGAGGTTCCTCGCTCACAAGCACAAGAGTCACTCTTGGAAAGCGTACGTGCACCTGCATGCTTCCTGTTGCATCTCAACAATGCTTCGCAACAAGACCTCAGAGTATGCACCACTTGTTCTGTGCAGGCCTAAGGACGTTTCAAGGAATTACGCTCGAACAGTAGTATTTTGCATATGTTTGCGCACATTCACCTGCATTGAAAATCAATCGGTGGGTTTAGTCTACCAAAAACGTCTACAATCCCCCAAATTTGTGCGCTCGACACTTCGATGGCCACCGCGGAGCAGGCTGCGCGGTACCAGTTTGCCGCATTGAAAACTTACTGGTAAGTCTAAAGCATATTTCGCGGCTTTAACTGCCCTTGATGTGTATCTACGTGAGAGCCTCAGGCCTGAAATCCTCGTCTTGTCCCTCCGTCGAAACCTTGTAGGGGATTCAAGGAGGTAGGTGCACTATCAACTTGTGTGCTTAGCTGAAAATCCGTATAAGGGGCAGAGAGGCCTCAGAGGCACCTGCAAACCTGGTTGCAAGTGCTACAACATACTTGACCTTCCTCCTGGCTTCCCGCTTGCAGCTTCCCAGCTTCGATAACTACTTGGCTTTCAACCAGGTATGTTTCAGGTCAAAGGAGTCGAAGGGGGGATAGGAGTCAGGTTGGTGCTGATCAAGCACGTCTCATGCACATGTGGATATCTGTTTCTGCATGTGATTGACAATACTGTCATGGTTATCATGATCCAATCGAGGACCTTGAGCAAATCAATTCTCAGCAAATCTCATATGCACACGAGTCCTTGCAGGCTGTGCTGCTGGTTGCTGGCGCTGATGGGGACATCTCCGGCGCTGAATGGGATGTTTTCCTCGGTCTCATGAAAGTACGTGTTTTGGCAAAAGTATTGCTCGGTCTCATGAAAGTACGTGTTTTGGCAAAAGTATTGCTAACGCCATCTATTTAGGCTATATTTCTTGCTTGCTGGCATAGAAAGTGCTTTGATTCCTGGCAGGAGGCATATAGGTTTTTCTTTTAAGTTGGCAGTTCTCCGTGTTTTGCTGTGGCAATCAAATCGCATGCCCAACATGTTTGAAATAAGTCAATATGCAGCTGTGGAAGGTGTTGCAGCTTGGCCAGAAGACACATCTAGAGCATGGTACAGAGCATTGCTGTGCTTGCATCCCAATGGGGATTAACTCTCAGATGGCTGGAGCTCCCGATGGCCTGGTTGCTGCATGTGAGGCGTATGATTGGCGCAGCCATGCTGGAGACCTGGACAAGACCAAGGTGAGCAATTCCAATAGGCCTTAATCATTCTCATGATGTTCCATGATCTCCTCCTTATACAAGGCCAACACGGTCTTTCTCTACCCTTGATTAAGTTTATGTGCACACAACACCCTATGCTTCCTATACTTCCTCATACATCCCTTGTGCATACGATAGGGAACAATTCTCGGATTCCTCTTGCATCTCAAGAAATGAGCAGCAAGTCTGATCAAGCCTTGGCAACACCCCTGTCATGAATAAGCTTGTCCAGTCGGCTTTACCGCGTTGCCCAAATCATGCATGCCCAAATGGCTTAGTGCAGCATTGCAGAATGCAGCTTTACTTGCATATTATAGATACACAGGGTATGGGACATCAAGGGGTCCCTTTTTGGGTGTCACTAGTGTCTACAACTGAAGTGTATTTGGGCAATGTTCAGTTCTTACAAAAATCATAAGAAACACACTGTAGAGCGATGGGATGAATAGGTGAAGGGGACAGGGAGTCGTATATGTTGGCCATTTAAAGGGAACAGTCTCCCAACACAATATGCTTTCACTGATTCATGTTTGACCCAACCCTTGCGAGCAAAATTGAAACTTTTATGATTATAATCATTCTTCATGCAACGTTTTAAAGATCCCTACTCGCGTGTGCCTATTTGCTTCTCTGTTAAACTGTGATTGAGCTTCTTGCACTGGATGTGTATGCCCCTCCCTACCGTAAATGTGCTCATTTCTGAGGATGTAGATATCAGACTCAGATAACGTTGTAAACGGACTCTCTCATCTTTTGGTCTGCTCTTTATCCCTACGTCCCTTCATGAACTGTAGAGTTGTGAAGGGAAGCAATAAAAGTGAGGAAAGGGCTAGGCAAGAAATGGAGTGGACTAAACAAAGAGTGGAAAGGTGTTGAAAGATAGTGGGAGATAGAGAAGTGGGGAGGGAAGGGGAGGGAATAGCAAATTTGGTATGCAGGTAGAGGGAGGCATCCTAGGGGAGGGGCTGCTAGAGCTAACTCTTCTGAATGATCCACCGAGAGGCATTTGTGCTAGGGAAAGTGAGGGCTGCAAAAACTGAAAGGTGAATGCGAGTGGTAGACATACATGGGCAAGAAAGACGACTATCGCGGGCTGCTTTGGCAAATGCACTGGCTGTAAGCAGTCATTCCATAAGCGCTTGCATGTTTTTTCTTGCCCATCAGGCTTCACTGCATGCCTGGACGAGCAAAAGCATGCCTTGCACCTTGTCCTCATACTGCGCAGGAGCTCTTGGGGGCAATTCCTGGTGATGCAATGTGTGTGTACCGCCATCTTCTGCAGACTTGCATTGCGGTAAGCAGTTGTTGGCAAGTTCCATTGTTACTGTTTATTGTGCGTTCCTTATTTAATCAGTGCTTTTTGTACGTACGTGCCAGAGCATAGTGTCAGGTCCTGAATTAGGTAAGGCAGTGGTCTTGCAAGACTCAGCAGGCCTGTTAGAGGGATGGGGGGACCCTCCTTAGTGACAATTGTCACCTTGTTGTCATAGAAATCGCCGTGTACCTACTTAAATGGCCCAGCAGCCCCCTGAGTTTGCCTATAATGTTGCAAATGTATTAAAACAGGGTTGCACGCTACAGTTCTACGGCCCCCCTCCGTAGTATAGCAGTAGAGTTTTGCAGTGTGGCACTGTGCTACCCTAAAAAAAGGATTTCAGACCTGACCTCCTCCCTGTGCCTTGACTCAACATTTGGTGAATCTTAACGACCAGAATTACCGACAGAATGGGCAGAGCAGAGCTTAATTGCAGGCCAAGCGGTATCGTGTCACCTAGACCTGAACGCCAGTGCAGAGCAGTGTTTGTTTGCTCAAGCTCCTCTACAGCAGCAAGGGAGTACCATTGTATTCGAGAACTCCAGCACAATTGTCCTGGCTTGAAGCAACTTGTGAGGCAGCAGCAAAAATCCTCAGGTCTCACAAGAGCCACTTTCAGGAATCAGCATGCAAGCATCACCTAGTGCCAGCTTCTGCCATGCGGCTAAGCTAGCTGCCGCTCCAAGTGTTCGGCCCGTAGGTGGCTATGGTAATTCAAACACTGGCAACATTTACATGAGTGCCCGTAATGCATGCTTTGGAGAGAGCTGGAAAACGGCTGATGTTTCCGATACGACAAGGGACATATTTCTATGCTAGCTTCGAATGAGCTTGCCCTCTATGCATGACCATGATGCATGGGGAGCTCAGCGCATCACAAATTAGCTTAAGGCACTTGCAGCGCTATCTTAAAATTGCTGTTTTGTGCTCTGTGCATACCAGCAAAGTAGAGAACCGTAGCATAGCAGAGCCGTAGCAAGCAACCCTATGTTTGAGCATGCCAGGGCTCTGGAGAGTGTGCATAGGCTGGTTTACTTCTGCTGAAGCATCACTGACTTAATTGGGGATGAGCTAGTACCTGCAGCTGATTGCCAGGACGATCTAGGTCACCTAGAAACAAGTGGCTGGACAAGCGGCTAGAAGGGGGGAGGGACAGGGGGAAGGCAGGATCATCCCGGCCTCTGGGAAGCCCAGTCTACTTAGTTTGTTCAGGAGTTCTCAGGTCAAGAGGAGCTGCCTGTGAAAGCAGTTGTTCTGACAACAATCTCCCACATAGGCCCTACCTATCAATACCCATTCTCGGCCAGTCCGTTTGGCAGACTATAGCACCCTGTGTTCCCATCCTTAGGTATCCTCAGGTCATCATCAGTTTAGCTACTTCCCGACCATGGGTGCAAACTCTTGCATTTGTGTGGTTGGAGAAAAAGAGTGGAGCGGCAGGGAGGTATCTTTTTGATTGACTGAATATCTTGCTTGCTTGCGATGCCCTTTTGCAGGTGTCACTTGCTGACGGCTATGCTGATGCAGAGAAGGCAGCAGCTGCCGTACTGGCTAAGAACCTTGGCGTCCCAGAGGCAGAGCTGAAGGTAACGGAATCCTTTTGTACCTTTTGACTTTTGAAGTCCTGCCTCTGCAGGTGTACTACACCTGGCCTAGTAGGCCTGCACCGAGAGCCCCCTACTAAAACTGAGGATCACTTTTACTGATCAATAATGAGCCGTTTAAGGATAATTCTTAGTTGGTCTTTATATCGTGGTCCCTACTGTGCTTTTTGGTGCAATTTTTCAGCAAAGAAACGTCTTGTTTAGGTTAGGTTAGGTTACATAGCTGTATCCGCCGAACGAGGGCAGCTTAGCTGAAGCCTAAAAGGCCTGCAACCCTAAACCAAAACTAAAAGCGCTCAAATCAGAAGAAAGGTAGTGTCTGGAAGC
>LKMJ01002235.1_pt1 | contig 17644 bp, 17 predicted proteins | sample 643391 | NCBI WGS metagenome assembly LKMJ01 (sample SAMN04112250, study PRJNA286221) | soda lake metagenome | biome: soda lake; feature: Kulunda Steppe; material: water; isolation source: sample PL-Br10 brine of Picturesque Lake | place: Russia: Kulunda steppe | collected 2010-07
CAGGGAGATAAGCTTATAGACGCTTTTTCTTATTTGACGAAAACCAATAGAACCGCTTAGAGATTCAGGGAGATAAGCTTATAGACGCTTTTACGTATTTGACGAAAAACCAAACAGCAAACTTACAGGTTCAGAGAGATAAGCTTAGAAACCCTTTTACGTATTTTACGAAAAACTCAATAAGCCCTACAAGAATAAGAAGCTAAGCTTATAGATGCTTTCACGTATTTGACGAAAAACCCAACAAGCCCTACAAGAATAGGAAGCTAAGCTTATAGACGCTTTCACGTATTTGACGAAAAACCCAACAAGCCCTACAAGAATAGGGAGATAAGCTTATAGACGCTTTTACGTATTTGACGAAAAGCCAATTTTCCACAATAAAACAAAAACAAACTTATAAAGTAAAGAAGACATTATGGTATTCGGGGCATTTAAACGTTTTTTTCAAAACATTGCCTCTGTCTTTAACCAAGGGCGAAAAAAACGCACAAAGGAAGAAAAAGAAAGTCAAAATGAAGAAAAACAACCTGATCCTCTCGATATTATCGTCGATCGTTACCTCCGAAACAATTACATCAATATTCCAATGATTCCACAACGCTTGGAACGCCACATATATCGGATGATTTTATCTAGTATTTTCGATATCTTTAAAAAAGAAGAAGAAAGCCTGCATATTAATGTACTCGGCTATCGCATCGGTTATAACTTGTCCACGATGATTATCCCTTCTCTTTGTAAACAATGCGTTAAAGTAAAACCATCCCCAAAGGAAAAACAAGACAAAAACGAAAAATTCATCTATATCGAAAAAATCGTTGATAGATTTATCGATAGTCAACAAGTCAATATTCGTCTCGTCCCCACATGGGTCGAAAAAAACCTTTACATGAACATCCTTATTCTTCTTTACGGTATCCTCGAAGATACGCTCAAGCATATGTGCGTCCACTTACTCGGTCATGATATTCGTTTTTCAATGCACAAAAGTAAAAATAGTGAAAATAAGCCAGAAAATGAGAGTCAAAATGATAATCAGAATGTCGTCGATCTTGACAAGCACGAAAAAATAATCGAAGAAATCGTGGACATGATAATGGAGAAGCACAATATCTTTCTCATCCCCGATTTTATCGAGAGAGGGTTTTATAAAATGAGTTTGAAAATTAGTTTATTCTTCTTATGCACCCTTATAAACGACGCACACCTTAACATTTTTGGTCAAAACATGGATTTTTGGGTTTCACCTGTTAAGGACCCGAATTTTTCGGATGAAAACCCCCACTCGCCAATTTAAGTTGCATGGCATCTTCGGCAATGATAGCCCCACATTTATGGTGCAAAAAATCAATGATGCGTGTGCGTACCTGATTATGACGCGATCTATTAAAAATCCGAAATTTATAACGCCAATGGCATTGCATGATTTTCTTATTTTCGAGCGCCGACATCCAACCACAACGCACTGTACTTAAATCTACGTCTTTGGGGAATAATTCATTATATTCATCGAATAATTGTTTAAAACGTTCTGCGTTCATTCGTTTGTGTGTGGTAATTATAGGAAAAGACACTTGACACATATCTGAAACACTTGCTCGACTTAGATTTACCATCTTTTCGTTTGTAAAATTTTCGTTGGGCAGAACAGCATAATAAGGACCCTTTAAATATATATGAGTGAAACTAATATCATGTACGCGAAACGTACTCCCGTCAAAGAGAATCACATCACCTATATTAATCGGTCGTATATTTAACATAAGAGCAATAAATTTTAAATGCCCGAGTAGATGTGACGTGAGAATACTCAAACCCAATAAATATGTTTTAAAAAGATCCACGCCTTCGCCAAATGCATTCTGGTAACCAAATATACGTGTTATAGCTATGATACCAGCTGGATATAAAACAAGGGACAAATACTTAAACAATGACGAAATTATATTTCGGTCCGTTTTAATGGCATTCGCTAACTCTTTGCGTAAAAAGAAAAGTTTGTAAAATGCATCTTCGATACTTTCGACACAAATGTCTTTATAAGTATTATCATACGTTAAAAAATGCCACAAGTTCGGTAATTCATGACGAAAATCTTGGGCATCAGTTTCTTTAATAGGTGAAACATCAAATGAATCATTTGATAGCATCTCACTTCCCGGATAATCTTGTGTTCTGTTAAAGAGTCTTTGTTTTAAGACACGGATTATTTTTTCGGCATGTTGGTGAACACGTTCTTCAATGTTGTCATCTTCCATCTCGGTCCATTTGGTGACGAAATCTCGTATTTGTCGAGTTCGTGACACGTTAAGTTTTAATTTTGATGTTTCGAAATACTCTTTTATTAAACAAAGATTGTCCTCGATTTGACAGATATGATGCCAAGGTTGCATTTTATGCTTGAAAAACAGATATAAAAACAAGCCAATGCAGCATATTTGTGTAAATAGATAAATGGATAAAAACACGATGAAACTCAGATAAATATTGTGCACCACATCATATATCTCAGGTTTTTGATCACAAAAGGTGGATGAAGTGTGACAAAAGAACACGTTATATTGCAAAAAATGGTAAACGTAAATCGATCCGATATATGGGCATAAGAATGACGAATGCACTATATGATCGCGAAACATAAAGAACACATCAAAAATGCGTAATGCGATTTTTTCGTAAAAGAAACGTCGCATCACAAAATAAATCTGCGCGAATCCCAATAGAGATCCAATCAAACTTAAAATATGATACGCCACATTATATGGCCGGCTACTCTGACACTCGCTATTGTATGTATGTTGTGATACTTCATCATTGTCACAGATAAGATCGAGATGACTTAACTGTTGATTTTCTCGCACATTTCCGAAAATAATGAAAAATAGCCAGGTTGCTATCAAGATAGTATGAATTGTACTATAAATCCATTTATAATCTTCGTTCATTTTTTCATCGTTTTTTTCGATTTGTTCACGATTTGGATTTGACATTGTGATCGAAACAATTTTTTCTCCATCGAGATCGTCAGGCTCCTTATTCTTAGTATTATTCTCTTTTTGAGGATGCGTTTTCGTGCATTTTACAAAAAGATTTTGAAAAAAATTTAAAACCAATGACATGTTTTAAATTAAAACTTTTAATTTAATTAAATAAAAAAGCAAGAATTACCGTTATATTATCCATAGATCCTCTTAAGAGAGCACGTCGAGTTATTTCATAAGAAATAAGATCTGGTATCTCTTTGGTTTCCTTACCTTGTTTTTCGTAATCCTTTATGAGATCGCGAATTTCATGATTGAGTGTGGTTTCATCAAACACATCCCACAATCCATCTGATGCTATTAAAACATATTGAATATCGTTTTTTGGATTTGTTTTAGAGTGTCTTAGACAACGAACATATGGAGTGGAAATCACGTATTTTTTAAGATAATGGTCTCCGATCGATCTGCCCAAATTAAGCATCCGAGAAATACGCGCACACCTATCATCATATGTGATTTCCGCTCCTAATGATTGCAGTCTCTTTTTTTCGTCTTCGACTTTATGACATTCTGTAATCTTTTTATAGCTTCCATTTTTAAATCCGACCATCGCTTCTGAATCACCACAATTTGCGATCCATAATTCTCCATTGCGCTTTAATAAGGTCACGGCTGTTGTTCCACAAGTAAATCCGATATCTGTACTTTTGTGATCCAGCTCTTGATAAGTTTTTTTTAAACAAACGTCAATTTCAGGAGACCTTAAATGGTATTTTTTAAAGACATTGATAAAATCGTTTTTGCACATTTTAGAAACTGCACCTCCGCCATGGCCGTCAAAAACACACCATACTTTCAGACTTTTTCCATTCTTTTTCTTAATTTCGTCCACGATATACGTATCCTCCATATGAGGACGACGCCCTTGCGTTAATGACACAGATACCATATCTTTTGGATCCATTATAAAATGTGCTTCTTTCTCTTTTTGTTTACTATAGAGACTATACTAAAACCACACAAAATAAAAAAGATGTATTATCGAAGATTACCGCTTACTCGATTTAAAAAAAATAAATTATATAAAACTTATACTAAACTTTTTTGGGGATGTGGCGAAAGATTGAATGTTTTTCAGCAATCTCGGCTTTGATTTTGTCCTCCTTATGCTTTGCGAATTCTTCGGGTGTGGCTTGATTTGTGTTGGGGATTTGATTGCCAACTACATTTTCACGAATAAAACGCGGAATGATGTTAAATTGACTTTTTTCGTTAAGAAGGGCATAAAAAACAAGAAAGAAACCACACATAAGAACAAATGAGGTTCGTACATCACGTGTCACAAGAAAACACATACATAAAAGAATGAAAGCTTTTACGATCGGAAGTTTAATAATGTACTCTTGTGTAGGGGTAAGATCAGTTACGATGAAACGGGCACCGATATTGACGATAAGCGAACACGTACCCAAAAAGACAGGATTACTGGCTAAATATATTGAAAATGGATCTGGTGTTATCATTCCTTTAAAAGGGTGGTTGAAAAAATTTAATCAGGTCCAACCATTTAAAATTTGTCTTTTTACTGCAAATACCATCATGTCGTTGATCGAATAAATCGGTAATCATAGGCTGTGAAGCGTTTTTAATTTCCATAGAGGTATGAATAGAAAAAAAGTCATATAAGAAATGAATGAAAATATCATATATCTCATGGTTGTCTTTACATAAACCGTCAAACAAGTCTTTAATTGTGTGCAGGTAAGTGATCGGGTCTGTTTTATCAATAAATCCAAAAATCATGAGAGTGCATAGCGTTTTGTTTATATCATAAATATCCTTTTTAGCTTTAATGAATTTGGAGAGGTTGTTTTCGCCCTCTATATTTTTAGTGAGTTCTTCGATAATTTCGGGTAAAGTTTGAAGAAAAGTCGTTAAAATGACGTTTGAAGTTTTGTGAATCAAAAATGTGAATTCTTTCGGAATAGCAAATAACAGAGACATGTATAGTTTAACAAAGCCATAATCCTTATGTGCCTTCTTAAGAATATGAAAAATTATGACTTCGGTATTATCTTCGTTGTCACACAAAAAGGCAATCTTACCTTTTATGCGCTCGAAATTTTGAGGAGAAATTTTGTTTAAAAGAGCAAGAACCTGACGATGAAAGTCATTACCTCCACCAATTTTAGGTCTTCTACGTGTATCTATGAGAGCATTACTGTCATTAAAACGATATATCATATGACCATTACCTCTTCGTGTTCCACCTGAAAATTGCTGACGGCGGTTGTTATTAAAATTGTGTTGGTGAGGTCCACGCAAGTTTTGCATATGCCTCTGCTTAGGTTCCATCAAGGATTGGTATTTTTGCCATCGTCCATAATCTTTATTATCATGGCTTTTATCAAGATTTTTATCAAGGCTTTTATCAAGGCTTTTATCAATGCTTTGATTGCCTTGTCCACCATGGTTTAGTGTGTTTACATTATTCGCATGACCATGATGTGGATGCAAAGCGGCAAGCTGTGTATAATTAGTATTGTCTTGCAAACAAGCATATGTCTTTATCATGTTATCAATTTTGTCTTTTAGTTTTTGGGCCGTTCGTGGATCCACACTAGTCAGTGCACGTTTAGATCTTTTGCAAAAATCGTCATAAGGTATCTGAAACAGATCGGTCATTTCAAAAGTTATGATAAGTTTGTTAAAGAGCAATAACTCTAACGTAAGCGAACTAATTGTTTATATACTTTTTACGCGTGTTAAAAATGTATAAAAACTTATCGACATTTAAAAGAAAAGGAATATAAACTTATAAAAAAGAAAACTATATTTATAAACATGGACGCTGTCGATAACATTGATCAAGTATACGAAAGCATGAAAATCAATAAGTCTATTATTGTCTGTGATTCTGCACCAGAGTTAGCATTTATGATCGATGCTTTAGAGTCGCGTTCTTATCCCTGTCGGTATGTTTGTTCGACGAAGAAAGAGGCTCTTCAAGATAAAAGTGAACCAAATAAAATGTTTGTTTGCATCACCAAAGAATTTAACTCTGCTGAATTCTGGGAGATCTTAGAAGACATACCGATAGAATGCATTTTCTTTTTAGGACAAAATGTATTTTCAGAGTGTCTTCCAAAATTAATGCAACAATCCCCAGAAAACACGGCTGCACGTCAATTTATTTTCACCATTAATTAAAAGATAAAATGGTAAAGAAAATAGTTAAATCGGTGAGTCAAAGGTCTCTTCTTAATTGGTTTCTTGCCTTGTCTGTCATTTTACTTGCGGCCTTTGCAATCAAATACTTTTTGGATATGCGTAAAGAAGGGATGTATGACGGCTCACGCGAAAATTACGTTAACAAAGAGGGAATTAAAATTGTTTACGCATATAGTAAAACATGTCCCCATTGCATTAAATTTGAAAAAACTTTTGATGTAAAAAGCAGGGAATTTGCTCATAAGATCGAAGAAATGAACATCGATATAGCGAAAATTGAAAGAGCATCTCTACCTGAAGAATATAAACAATATGTTGATGGTTTTCCAACTGTTCTTGTTTTTAAAGACGGAAAATTTATCAAAAAAACGGTAGGTAATATGAGTGGTGATGATTTTATCAACCAACTTAAGAGCGTTCTATAAGTTCTTTTCCTTTTTGTTTTTTAGTCTGATTCTTTTTAAAAAGAAAAGACATTTCGCATTTTCTGATTAAATAAAAGAGACTGACCTGTAATTATGGGCGGTATTTGGACCCATGCATGTGTTTCATTTCTTTGTTGGCTATGTTTTATAAATGTCTGAGACGAAAGATTCGTTTTTTTTGGACAAAGATAAGTCTTATCTAAAAGAACTTTTATAGTTTCAGATTGCGTGGCAGTATTGTAGCCTTTCTCTACATATTCTTCGACTTTCATCATGTCTACGCTTAACTTTAAAGTATTAAGATCGACCGAAAATGTTTCTTCGTCACGACCATCTATTTCGAGAAGAACAATGTTATCATAAATTTTTTGTTTTATATTCACACGTTGAATGACTGTATCAATCATAAGTCTAAAGTAAGAAAGTAAATGCAAGGGTTTATGTGGAGCGTATTCTTTACTTTTAATCGAAACACCTAAGGTATCTTTAGTGGTAAAATGTTGAACAAAATCAATGGGATAATTGTTAAAAACACCCGCGTCAACGTATAATTCGCCATTTATGTCCAAGGGCGTAAAAACAAGTGGGATAGTAATGCTTGCACGGATAGCCGTAACTACACTCATTTGAGGCGTATGATCCACACAAAAGAATACAGGCTGACGTGACGTCAAATTCGATGCACACACTACTAGGTTATATCCCGTACGTTTAAAGAAATCAATAAAGGTAATATCCGTTTCATTGTCCCATTTTTCTGCAATCAATTTACTCAAATATCCGGTAATGTTTTCACCTTTGTCAAAACCTAAAGTTTCATTAATATTTAAGACAAGGTTTAGGTCCACGGGTGTGTCTATATATGTTTTTAAAATGTTCTGACAGTGCGTATAAATTGTTTTGCTACTATACCCCATGCACAACAAAAACGAAATGAGAGCTCCAGCCGATGATCCAACACATGTTTCCAATGTTTCCAATGCACAACATTCTTCCAAATACTGGATAACACCGATAAACGAAAATCCTTTTATGGCTCCTCCAGAAAACACTATATTTTTAATCATTCAAATACTCATTTAAAATTCAAGCATAAATTTACATGTGCATAAACTACGCGGCGATAAATTTGTCTCTTTCTTCTTTTTCATTAATAATGAATAACAAGGTAAAAATGCTTTCTCCTCCGAAATTATCACCTCAACAAACAAACAAAGGCACACGTAAAAAAGTTCCTGAACCTCAGCCTATCGTAAAAAACGCTAAAGAAATCTCACAGGCTATTGTTGAAAAACGAAATAAACAGACACAACATTTTCGTAAATTACTTGAACTATGTCAACAAGAAATTAGCCGAAGCGTGGATCTTAATTATACACATTGTATTTTTGAAGTTCCCGAATTTTTGATCGGACACCCTCTCTATGATATTAACGAAAGCATAGTCTATATTCTGCGGACACTTCAAGAAAACGGTTATAAAGTTTCTTACTATTTTCCGAAAACAATCTATATTACTTGGCCACTTGAAGAAACACCAGATGATAAAATTAATAATACTTTTTTAGAAATGCTTAATAGTATTCAAACACGACATACTATGGCTGTCTCGACACCCTCGTACGGTAATCCATTAAACTATTACCCACCTAATGGACAAAATCAACCTTTTTCACAAAATACAAGACCATCTTCATATCAATCAACCAACCATCACCAACCATCAACATATCCATCAAGACAACCCGAAATTCATAAAGAAATACCACAAGAAATGCATGATTATCTTTCCTTAATTGGAGGACTACGCAATTTAGGAGGTTTACACAACTCAGGAAACCTACCCCAAATTATGCATCACCCTAATCCACATCCTCAAACACAATATTCAACGCCTCTGTCTGATAGAAAGATAGAAGATATTAATGAATGGATGGAAAGAAACATTCCTGTAAAAACGATCGAACCTCCACAACTCAAGCCGATTAATACGCGCGTACCCAAAAAAATAAATAACGACGAGATTAAAAAAGCGTTGCATGATCCATTTTACCTTTTACAAAAAGCAAAAGAAGAACCCGACAAAATGAGTGTCCAATCACGAAAAAGTCGTGTTTCCCATATTTCGCGTGCATCACATCATTCTCATGCAAAAATAAAACCGGATTTTCCAATGCCTTTTACATCTTCTAAAAATGATAGCCATCAAGAGATGCAAAAAACAGGTAAGACAGAAGTGGAAAAAATAGAAGACAAAGACAAAGAAAAAGAGAAAGAAAAAGAAAAAATAGATGAATCTTTAATAAACCCTAACCCTAAAGGTCGAGCTCGTCGAAAGAAAAAAGAAATAAAGCCTATCTCAGACTTAAAAGCACGAAAAGGGTTTGTACTTGATCTAACATGACACAAAACGATAACATTCTTTATCATTTGTTCTCATTACATCCTTCGAATAAAATGGGTGCCGATCTTTAAAATATGTTCTAATAAGAAAATTAAAAGAACACCTAGTAAAATGTGCAATATCAAATTTAGGGTATTGTACCGATCTTTATAAGAATATCCAATGACTTTTTCATCATCTATTTCATCATCTATTTCATCATCGCTTTCATCGTCTGTTTGATCGTCTGTTTGATCGTCTTTTTGGCCATGAGATAAAGATTTCCATTTTGAAATATTGTCAACATCTGTCCTATAATTTTTAGGATGTGGTGTATCGGGAGAATCTTTCATATAAGGATCCCAAATATCGTCTTCTTCGCATTCTTGTTCACATTCTTCTTCACATTCTTTATCAGTGTCTCCAAGAATATCACTCCAGTTATCCATATCTTCATTTTCATCGTTTTCTTCTTTATTTTTCAAATCCTCTAAAAACAACGATTTTCTTTCTTTTTTATCGGTGTCATTTTTTTTACCTAAAAACATATTTTTCTGCGTATTAAGATCGTCATCTGCGTATGGATCGTATTCTAAATAAAGAGGGGGATCTGTGGTAAAAGGTGACATAACTTGTGAATTGCATTGTTTTACGTTTGTTTCATCTATATCAAAATGGTACAAATCATCTACGGCACTATTACTTAAATATCCTGAAACGATACTTTCAGCATTAAAAGCTTTTCCTTGGGGTCCCGGATATGCCAACTCATAACTATTTACATTTGGTTTACTCAAAAAACTGTATGATTTTTTATTCGTAAGTTGTTGGGGATCCGAAAATGTTTCTTGCATGTGCATGACATCACGTGGGTCTCTTAGCATATGTGTAGGACTCCATTTTACAATAGCTTTTTGATTCATAGAATCATCCTTTTCTGCAAGATAACCATCTAGACGTTTTTTATAATTAGATAAATCATCATGGGTTTCCTTTAAATAGCACAAAATATCCTTATTCGGTGTCTGTTTGTGCTTTTCTTTCGATACTCTTGTTTTTCGTATACGTGGTTTAAGTTTTTCGTATTTTACGGTATCTTCTTCAGCTTCTGTTGGAAACCCTGTCTCTGTTTCGATAGGTTGTTCAATTACTTCATCATAAGTAGGTTCATCAATGAAGTATTCTGTGGGCTTTGGTTTAAAGTTTTCCAATTTTTTTGGATTTCTCACACGATGTTTCTTTTCCTTACTTTTTTTATTTACCGTAGGGCGAGAATCACCCGAAGGACGAAAAAAAGGATCAGTTACTTCAGATAAAACGGCATATTCTAAAACCATCCTGCTTTCTTAATTTCATTAGGATATTATTTTTGGTTCTTTCTAGTCTTATTTCAATTCATTTCTAAATGCTTCCAATTACTTTTACGTAAGCCTGTGTCAACTCTCGTCGTCTTTCTTTGTTGTGTTCGTGTGGACGTAACCGTCCTTCCAAACGTAAAAGTAAATCGAGAAGTTTTTTATTTTTTAATATTAGATTTTCCGTGACATGCAGATGTTTTAAAGGCATAAACTCATCCGGACCGTCTTCTTCGCTCGCTTGGGTAGGGGGTGGTTCTCCACCGATTCCTTTTAAATAGTCTGCCGATTTATCAACGAAGTTCGACAACTGAGAAAAAATACTATGAAGCTTAGGACCTGTTTTTTCCATAGTTTAATCTTACGTTATGTTTTTACTTTTTCTATTTTTCCTATTTTTCCTACTTTTCCAAATTTACTTTGCTTTTTTTAAAATTCCACCAAGAACATTAACCGTTTTATTTAAATGCGTACTCATTTTCTTAATATCAGTACGAGGTACCATAATATACCCTTTTTTTGTCTTATCTTTATTTTGTTTAAATGTTTCCACATTACCAGACGCGATCATATCTTCTACAGGATCGGTAGACGAATCTGTAGGTGGTCTCGAACGTTCTGGTAGTGAAGGGTCGTCATCTTCAGCATCATCGGCAGCATCATTGTCTAAGTCATCGATCGTATTTTCGCCACCATCCATTGTATCGGTATCTGTAACAGTAAGTCCGGATTCTTCTTGTGATACATCATCCATATCATCCATATCATCCATATCATCCACATCATCCAAATCATCCATATCATCAGAAGGTTTATCGGTCGTTGTTCCACTAGGCATGTTTTCAGGTGCATCATCCTCGTCATCTTCTATGACATCAACATCATCATCCATGTCTTCTTCAAAATCACCATCCATATCACCATCCATATCACCATCCATTTCATCCTCTTCTTCCGGATCATACGAAGGTTCTGTAGAATATGTTTGCATAGAGCGAGAACCATCATAGTTTCTTTCGTCATATATTTCTTCTTCATCTTCTTTTTCTTTTTGTTTCGCTTGCAGTTCAGGAATATCTCGCTCATAGCGATCTTTACGATCTCTGGGTTTGCCATAACCATGTCTCATATAAAATTCATCTTCAGGATCATCTACAAAAGTTTCTCGATTTACTTGGCGTTTTCTTTTTTGAATAGCTTTTTGTTTTCGTGAATTTGTAAATTTTTCTTTATTTGCTTTTTTACTCGAACTTTTTTGAGTTGTTGGTTTTTGTTTTAATTTGTTTTCTGATTGATTTACTGATTCTTTTTCACTGTTTTTTTTAAAGGGGTTCATTCGTGTTTTCATACCTTGGATATTTTTGCTGAGATTGTCAGACAATGAAAATGGTTTTTCTTCCTTTTTATCATTTTTCTCAAACTCGTTTGGGTAATCCTTCTTTACCATTTCACGAATCTTCTCCTTCGTTTTATACTGGCTATAGCGATTTATCTCCTTAGGCGTAGCGATGCGTTTCATATTTTCGTCAAAAACGTCGATTACGGCAAGACGCGCTTTATAATTTTTTGAATCCACAAATGTTTCTGTCCGACTTGTTTGCCTCCTCAAAAGGGCAAGAATAGCCATAAGTCCGACAAGAATCAACAAAATAATCAAGATAGTCTGATGCTTCATGACTTTACTATCTGAGAAGAAAAATAATACATATCTTTGGCACTAAGCACTAACCTTTTTCGAGGTTTTGATGGCTTGCAAGTAATTTTATCCATCCATTTCTTTTACGGGGGCGGTTAAAAGCGACAAAGTGAGAAGAATAAAAAAAACACCAAGAATTAAACTTACGGCCTTAAGACTTATAGCGACGTGGTTCATAAGTACTTTTTATTAAAGTATAAGATAAAATAAAACAATTATCTATATTTGTTAAGAATGTTTTGATAAAAATCGGGTGCATATAATTGCAAGTTATTCAAAACATAATTAATACGGTCTACTGTAACATTCATTTCATTCAACTTATTTAAATCTATATTATCAAGATCCATATTATCGTTGTTCTCATCCACCTTTACATTTTCATTTAAAATCCCCAATTTGATGTAGGTATCCTTGTTTTCTTGTACATAATAAGGATTTAAGAAAGTAGGTTCATCATCATCGTTTGTTTCATCTGTGTCACCTCCGTCATTATTCTCTGGAACGACACCGAAAGTTGTAGATAAATTTCGCAATTTTGGAAGTATTTTTTCATTCAAGCGACCGGTTACATCGTTGAATTTATCGAGAGAGTTATGTAATACGTCTGATTTTATATAACCTTGCCAATTATCTTTACATGCGAGATTATATTCCGTTGATTTTTCACAATCTAAACGGTCTTTTTTTTTAAAAACGTTTTTGGTCTTTTTAATACGTTTTTTAATTTTACAAATGTTGCAACTTTCTTCTTCGGGTATCATTTCTTCTTCACACGTAACAACATCAAATTTATACTCATCAGGTATCCATGCTTCTTTTGTTCTGTTTTCTTCTGTTCTGTTTTCTTCTGTTGTTCTGTTGTCTTCTGTTGTCGATTTTTCAAGATCGGTATCATTCATCTGGTAAAAAGTTTCTTTGTCGTTGTTTATGGTACTATCGCTTAGTTCGGTACTTAGAAGTTTCTCGGCATGTTGTTGGGCTTCTTTGTTTGCTATATTTTCTTTTAAACGTTTTACGAACAGATCAGCCTCATCGTGCTTTATATTGTTACTTTTGTCGTTTTTTTCGTCATATTTTGATTGTAAAACATGTTTTAAACGTGTGTCATAACTTAAAAAATCTTCTTTTTCTTTTTTTTGTGTTTGTTTCATGTAAATCATGTAAAGAATTGCCAAATAACATAAGAAAACAATTATGCTATATTCAAGAAGAAAGAGCCCTCCTTGTTTTTGTTTCGAATTAAGTATTGAAAAAATGAGCAAACTGCTCACAAAATAAAATACGGACAATAATAACATGACTCTTTATTCTTATTGAGATCGAAAATAATCAAATCGTATTATCTTCTTTCGATTTTCATTATTTTCTTTTCATTATTTGATTAGTCTCTAATGCCCCAAACATAAGGTAATTTTTCTCTTGATTTTGACGCACAAATTTTTTCTCATTATAATCTATAAATATACCTTATTTTGTAGAGTTTTTCTTATGGCTAATCTTGATCAGGCTTTATTCGTTAGATTTAACCATTTGACGGATGATTTTCTTGGCGATTCACCGATTCTGGGTGCGAGTCAAAAAGCGTTGCGGGATGGTCTAAACTCCATTGCTCTTGGTGATGGTATTAATATTACTGCGGGCGATGGCATCGAAACGGAAAATACCGAAGGAGGCATAACGTTATCCGTAGATAAGAATTATGTTTTGACGACAGGAACAAAATCACAAACAAAATCGGGTGCTCTCACCGTCCAAGGAAAAATGACTATGCGAGGTAATGCACAAATTGATGGCACACTTACTGTGGACAATGATACACGTCTTAAAAACCCAACAGTCATCGGTACAATAGAACGTGACACAGACTACAAACTGCATGTGGATGGTGATGTGCTGGTCGAAGATACTTTGTTGGCCCGAGAAGACGTGCTTACAGAATCCGATAAACGTGTCAAACAAGACATTCAGCGTATCAACGACCCTTTTGAAATTCTCAAAAATGTGAATGGCTATACGTATGTGCTAACGAAGGACAAAAATAAGAAAAGGCATATGGGAGTGATCGCCCAAGAGGTACAAGAAACAATGCCTGAAGTGATCCGTGAAAACAAAAATGGTTACCTTTCCGTCGCATACGGCAATATGGTCGGTGTGATTATCGAAGCTGTGAAAGAATTGCGTGCCGAAAATGCCAAGCAATCTAAAGAAATTGCTGAACTGAAAAAATTATTGGCAAAGAAATAATGCCTTTAAACCTTTTTGCGTAAATTTCCTTTTTATACTATAAGAATCACAATAATTCTTTTTCATTTTTCGTTTTTCTTTCACGATGTCTTCGTGTGACTTAGGAAGTATAATACAAAATCATTTCAATATGCTCATCGATATTTTTAAACAAGATTTACGAAAATTGGGTGTAGAGAGCGTGTATACTAAATGTCTTTATACTGCAGTGACGATTCTTTATCTTATTTGTGGTCAAAACGCAATTCAAGGTTCTTTACAGTGTTACGTGGATCGTGTCAAATCACGTATGTCTAAAAAAACGGACGACGAAAAGCGTTCCTTTATTAAAGACAATGTTCAAAAGGCGATGGATGATGTCCTAAAAAACAGTAATCGGCGTATGGTTTATTTCATTATGATCACTAATTCGGAGCTTCCTCATCCGTCTAATTCGAAAAAAGAAAATGCTTTTTTTCCGGGACACGTTTTCGTCATCGATAAACAAATTAAAAAAGGTGAAAAAATGCCTTTTTACCGTTTATATCAAAGCTACATCAATAAGTACACACTTCAAGATTATAGTCAAACGATCGACCAAGAATCTGGGACTTTATATCACGAATATACCTATGAGCGCATGAAAAAATTATTTGAGGATTTAAGATATTTTATTAATTCTTCGATATGGGACGATAAGAATGTGGCTTTCTGGCGAGAATTTACACTTGTAGATGCACGCAATTTTAGAGGTTATCCCGTTCAACCCTATATTCATTTTTGTTATAATGTCCTGCCAGCTATCAATTGTAAACGAGGATTATACGAATTACTCGAACAAAAAAGAGCGAATGGTCAGATTCCCTCTATTTACAAAACCCGTGTTGATCAACTTCTTAAAAATCGTTATCCGAACACAAATAATAGTAATGACACCAATAGTGCAAGAACAAAGGCACACGTGGCGAATATTTTATATCAAACGTAAGTAATAGTGACCTTGTTTTTATGGCACCGTTTGTGATTTTATTAGATATAGACGGAACGATTGTTGGTAATGTTTCGCCTGTGGTAAGTGAGTGGGAACTCATACAAGACAATGATAAACGAAAACTTAAAGATTTCAAAAAAATCGTGATCAAGAAACTGCACGACGGGCTCATGCGGGGTCATTTGGCCGATTTTTGTGCGATGGTCAGTCGTCATTTAAATGGAGGGGTAGAGTATTTCATATATACCGCTTCTGAACCTACATGGGCTCTTTTTCTTGTGTGTTGTCTCGAAGAAGCAACAGGAATACATTTTCAGCGTCCAATTTTTACGCGAAAACATTGTTTAAATCGGGACGGCGATCTGAAAAAATCGATTGATAGCATATCCCCACAAATTTTTAAAAAGATTAAAACCAAATATAAAGATTTAAAAAAAGTATCCCAGCTTAAGAATCGAATTTGCCTTGTCGATAATAATGATGTTTTGATTAAAAACGAAAGAAACCGAATAATTCGCTGCCCTACCTATGAATATACAGACGTATATGACGTGTTCTCTAGACTAGACATTGATACTTTTAGTCATTCTGATTGCAATGGTATAGCGAACCAATTATCAAAGTATGGTCTTTTTCCTTCGGGTCCGTTATGTAAAAATGCTCCACTGTCTTTTTCAGCATTCCGCTATTATTACTACTCGCGTTTATGTGATAATATAAAGAAATGTGCAAAACAACAAGATCCTCACAAAGACAACTTTTGGATTGCTCTCGCCAATGCCTTTTGTGGGGAAAAAATCGAAAATTTCGACTCGAATACTTTGCGTCGTATCGACGTACGTATGCATAATGAAATAAAAAGATAGTCACTTTCGTTCCGCGATTTACAAAGCTCCGCGATTTACAAAGCTCCGCGATTTACAAAGCTCCGCGATTTTCAAAGCTCCGCGTCTAAAATACGACTAATTTTTATCGTGAGTATATAAGTTCTTAACAATTCATTTTTTATGTTTCCATCTAGTGGTTCACATTCACCGTCAGGTTCGGGTTCACACACAGGATCACATGCTGGGTCCATAGCTAGCGAGAAATCTATGTTTGGAGCTGAGATGTTATTTAACGAAGATTACCTTAAGAAGAATGCAGGTTCATCACACAAACATAGCTCTGACGAAGAAGGCTCTGAGCTTTCTTTGCCTCTTTCACGCCATTCTTCACGAAAGTCTGGACATTCGAAAAAGTCGGGGTCTTCACATAAGAAAAGATACAATGATATTTATTCGTTGGGGTTTGACGAAGGTTCTAGTTCACGGTCGCGTTCCGCTGGTTCTTCTGGTCACAAGCATACTAAACACAGAGACTTTGATGAGGGATCTGAATCGTCAGCTTCTTCTCGGAGTTCGATTTCATCACGTTCTTCAGCCTCTTCGCGATATTCGAAAGAATCGTCTAAAAGTTCAAGTATCATCGTTCCTAAGAAGAAAAAGATGTCTGCAGACGATATTCTCAGACGAAAACAAGAACTGCTTTTTGAGCTCGACCGTATGGAGATCAAAGGGCGTTCATACTTCCGTAAACTTACTTTAGCGTCTAGTTTGGAAGAAATCGAGGGTGCACATGAGCGTTTGCAGCTGGATATGGAGTTAGACGATGCCATTGCAAGTTTGCGTAAGCTTCTTATTTCTGTCGTCACCATTATCGAAAAAGTCACCGAAACAAGTTTATTCCAACGCTATTCCCCTATTAAACCACGACTGAGCGGTTGGTCACAAAGTGTAAGCTTGGAGATCGAATCTTACGATAACGTGTTTAAGCGTCTTTACATCAAACATCGTAGTAAGACTTTGGTAAATGAAGAAATGCAACTTTTCTTTATGATTACCATGAGCGGTATAACCTTCCATATTACCTCTTTAGCGGCTTCTAAATTCCCTGGCGTCAACGATATTTTAAAGAAAGATCCTACGCTTTTTCCAAAATTTATGAACTTTGTTAATCAAAGCGGTATGGGTATGGGTATGAACAGTGGAGGTCCGGATACCATGCCAAGTTCTTACGCTCAAGCACCGCCACAATATGCCCAACAACAAGCACAACCTCAACCTATGGGTGGGGGAGGTGGTGGCGGATTTCCCTTTCCAGACTTGTTTAAAGTAGGCATGGACTTATTCGGAGGTATGATGAAACCGTCTCCTGCTCCTCAAAATCAAGGGGGTCAAATGCCTATGTCTCAGAATATGCCTCAACCACAACAAGTACGACCCCAAGTACGACCCCAAGCACAACAAGCGTCACGTTCTGTAAATCCACAAATGCCTATGCCACAACAGCCACAGATGAAGGGTCCTGG
>LKMJ01002236.1_pt1 | contig 17641 bp, 24 predicted proteins | sample 643391 | NCBI WGS metagenome assembly LKMJ01 (sample SAMN04112250, study PRJNA286221) | soda lake metagenome | biome: soda lake; feature: Kulunda Steppe; material: water; isolation source: sample PL-Br10 brine of Picturesque Lake | place: Russia: Kulunda steppe | collected 2010-07
CAATGAGCACGCCCCCTTGCATGCCTAGGCCTAGGCAAACAGATGGGTCACATCCTACAATGAGCACGCCCCCTTGCATGCCTAGGCCTAGGCCAGGGACATTGGATCCCAGCCCCAGCAATGAAGCAGCAGCCACACCAAGCAAGCGAGATCGGACCCTAGCTCCGGCAGCCAAGCAGCAGCCAAGCTATACCCTAATGATGCCATGCGTGCTGCATGAGCGCGCTATTGATTGCTGCAAAAGTGTGCACGTACCGCAGGGCTCAGGTTGTTCTCAACAATGTACAATGCAGCCTCCACCCTCATATCCTGGGAGCGCACAAGGAAGGGTTTGGGGCAAGGGTTAGGGTCTCATGCAGTTGACGCCGTGCTGTGCTCACACATTCACACGTACCATTTACGCAGCATTCAAACGCTCGCACTTACCACGCAGCATTCACAAGGTCACGCTCCTCATTCACACAAAACACACACGGGTATGCACACAGAGGGGCGCAGAAGGCAGGCGCTTGTTGTGCAGCGCTAAAAGACCAGTGTTCAGGCAAGTACCTAGGCAGAGTGAGGTCACATGTAGGAGCTGTGCCCTCCTCTGCCCTTCCTCTGCCCTTCCTCTAGGCAGGGTCACATGGAGGAACTGTGCCTGTCCTCTACCCTGCGCAGTAAAGGACTGTGCCCTTACTGCAGCACATTTTGGCATTGAGTCCATGATCTTGCTACGAATGTTTTCCTCATAACACAGAGGCTGCAAGCCCACCATCACATTTGGGTGCAGGCCTGCTGCACATGCTTTCTACCATGGCTTATTTTAGTGTGTCAGAGCCAATTTACTTGTTTGAGGCACTTGTCTTCTATGTTGCACACGCGGGACACTAAAAATGGGTGTGTGCTTGCATGTACGCGCGCGCACACTCCCCTTGACCACGCCCCCATCCGCCAGCGCCACTGCCCCGCCCCCTCCCCCGCACACCATTGTTGGTATTGATGCATGTTGCACGCAATGCAGGGGGCGCGCTGTGTGCTGTGAGGGGCGCCTCGCGGAAAGGGCAGGGGGCAGACCAACCGGCATTAATCAATTGCAAGTACGCGCGCCTAGGTCCAGCACAGCGCAACCCCCGCCCCTACTGTGCGCGCCACCGTCACAAGAACGCCAAAACAAACAGACCAGGCACCATATAATACGCTTGCGGGGTGCGGGAAGGGGCGCAGCACAGCACCTGGAGGCCGGGGACGCCGTGCCTGAGTGCACCGTTCACCGAGCCGCGACTACCGGCGGTGTCCCCGCGAACTGCGCTGCCCAGCCAGCATTGTCTTATGCTTCCCTGACGCGCTTTCACATTAATCTGACTGTCCCAGAAACGGGCGAATTACCTGCTACATTTGCTGCTGACAAGTCAAACATTTGCTGCTGACAAGTGGCCTAAATTGGCCACACAGTACAAGACACACGCTTATGGCTGCATGTCCGCTAGGCACTACAGCTGCAAGTCCACCACTTCGCTTTGGCTACAATCAACCTGTGAATACAGCTGCGAGCCTGCTGTTGCATATTTTTGGCGGCAGGCCCTTACTCTGGCTGCAGGCAAACCATTGCAGCCTCGTGTGTGTGCGTGCCTTCAAGCTCTTCCAGCAAGCTTGACACTGGATCGCGCCTGTGCAAGCGATCCTTCAAGCGAGCCTGGAATCCAGAAAACAGGCACTTGCACGCGCCCACGCCCTGGCACACCAAGTCTGTGTTGCACGGCCCACCAAGTCTGGCACACCAAGTCTGTGTTGCACGTCTGGCACACCAAGTCTGGCACACCAAGTCTGTGTTGCACGGCCCACCCCTCACCGGGCATCAAAAGCACGTGCTGGTATGAAATTAATTGGAGCAGACAGGCAGACACACACTAGGGCCAGACACAGACTAGGGCCAGACACAGACTAGGGCCACACACAGACTAGGGCCAGACACAGACTAGGGCCACACACAGACTAGGGCCAGAGAGTTGAAGGGCCTCAGCACACAGGGGAACACGACCTGGGCCAGAAACTGGAAGGGTCTCGGCAGACAGGCGAACACACCCACTTGGGTCAGGAAGCGGAAGGGCTCCAGCAGCTCATCACCTCGGACGTCAAAGTGCTCCAGCATCTCCTCGCTGACCTGCGGGCAGCAAGCAGGGCTGAAGATTTTACAAAGGCAAGCCAGCGGAGGAAACTCTAGTGCTTTGGCACCTGCTTGCTGACCTGAGGGCAGCAAGTCAGGCCCAGGGCTGGCTGGCCTAAATTCAGCAAGCAGGTCCACTTCTTGAGCAGCGGTATGGCTAGCAAAGTTTATGCGTGCATCTTAGGGCAGCAGGTTCATGCTAGGAACCTGCTCGCACGCTAGGCACCTGCTTGCTGCATTGTAGTGCTATACGACGTTCAAGGAGCATAGATGGAAGGCCCATCTTCAAGGACTGCGCTCGAAGGGCACATCTTACCAAATCACACAGCTTACAGGCACACCGGCCCTTGATTGCACAAGACAGGTGCAGGCCCACCACCACCACACACTTGCCCCCTGGACACATGCTGACGGCATGACCACATCTGCCCCTCTGCAGAAACGCGCGCGCACACCCACACCCACACCCACACACACCCACACCCACACACACACACACAACCACACACCCACACACACCCACACACCCACCCACACACCCACACACCCACACCCACACTCACACCCACACACACCCACACCCACACCCACACCCACCCACACCCACACACACACCTACAGTCAGGGCAGGCGCGCACCTTGCCGGACTGCACGAGGGAGTCATACACGGTGGCGGCAGTTATCCATCGGCTCTGCTCCAAGGGCGTGATGCCAGTGAGCTCATCCACGGCACTGCAGGGGCACAGTTACACACGGCACTGCAGAGGCACAGGTGCGCACGGCACGGCAGAGGCACAGGTACGCACGGCGCGCACAGGCAATCATGAGCAAGGCCGCGCTTGGCGCGCTGCCTGCACCGCGGAGACAGGGACATGAGACCTTGGGCCGTTACGTGCCACGGCAAGAAGGCATCACCCGCTGACAAGAAGGCATCACCCACTGACAAGCTGCGCAGCTGCCCCAACCACCAGGGGATGAAGTGCGGCGCACAAAGAGGACAGGAGCAGAAGCATGCTTACTTGTGATGTGCCCCGCTTAAGGCACAGCGGCAGCATTGTGATTCTCAACGCTGCGCCAATCATCCAACGGCGTGCGGCTGCGCAAGTGCCGTGCGCGAGATGCTCGCACAGCAACAAAAGCGCATGGAACAGCAGCGCAAATAGCCTGGCAAGATGTGTATGACAATTAACACCAATTTCAACAGTATTGCCCAAATGGTTAAACGGCTGTCCATCGCTCACACATGCACAGGCCTCAACAGCAGTGCCCTAGATTAGATGGCAGTCCATTGCTCACGCATGTACGGGACTCAACAGCAGTGCTCTAGATTAGATGGCAGTCCATCGCTCACGTGTATACAGGCCTCAACAGCAGTGCCCTGGATTAGATGGCCGTCCATTGCTCAGGCTTACACAGGCCTCAACAGCAGCGCCCTAGATTAGATGGCACTCCATCGCTCACGCGTACACAGCCACAAATACATGCACATGAGAAGTGCACTTGTGCTGGGAGGGCTCATTGACTGGCTGCGCAAGCAAGGGGTTCCATGCGTGGCCTGACGTGCGCATGCGAGCCCAAAGCAGCTCATAGCTCCATGCATGCACGGGAGCGCAAAGCATGGAGCGGCATTGACGCTCATCATGCCCAGGCCCAGGGCGTGTTGCCGCATCGACGCTTGCGTGCAAGCACACTGTGCGCTAGGCTTAGCCGGTAGGTGAGGCACTGCACACACTAGGCACGCGCCGTGCTGCTTTTCGCGATTGGCCCACCCGCACCAGCGTGCACTGGTGCAGACGCCAAGCCATGCACTGTGCAAGCAGTGCATGCCATCCCAGCCCAGCGCGCACGGGTGCACACGCCAAACCATGCACTGTGCAAGCAGTGCATGCCATCCCAGCCCAGCGCACACCGGTGCACACGCCAAGCCATGCACTGCTTGCACAGTGCATGGCATCCCAGCCCAGCGCACCTCGCATTGAAGTGGGCGGTGGCCAACGCCGGCAGCAGCTTGGCCAGCTGGTGCCAACGGCCCGCGCGTGCGCGCAGGCGGTTCAGCATCTCCTCAGGGCTGGCACTGATGGGCTGCGGCGCGCGCAGCACACAGAAGCGAGAAGGCAGGAGGCTCCATGAGCGCCATGATGAATGCCGTGCGTTTCTAGGGACGGGCAGGCCGCTCCTCCACAGGGCCAGCAGTCAGCAGATGCCAGTGTTTGAGGCGCTCAGCTGCCGACAGTGTGTGCGCTTCATGCAGCCCGGACCCCGTGTCCAAACACACGGGATCCTGAAGCCTCTGACCAGCCTCTCACAAGAAATCAAGCTCAATAACAAATCACCTGCGTTTAATGAGCAGGCTAGCTGTCACACTTCTTAAGGCATAATCCTTGGAATCCTTGTAATCTTAGGCTCAATGACAGGGCCAGGAGGACGCAACAGAAAGACAGGCTCAGAGGAGAGGGGAGAGAAGGGAAGAGGCAAGAAGAAAAACAGGGGGCGGCAAGGAGACTAGCTTGGGAGGAAGCAGCGGAATGGAAATGGCTGCGTGTAAGAAGTGTTGGCCTGTTGCTTTCAAAAAGCTGCACTTCCATTTTTTATACGCCATCATTCCCTTATGACTACTGCACCCCCTGCATGAGACTTCAACCATTATCCATTTCCTAATACAACCATCACCCTTTCCTAATACAACCATTATCCATTTCCTAATACAACCATCACCATTTCCTAACTGCGGCAGACCCGCCGTGAGACTACGCTTACAGCCAACAACCATAGGCCAGCCAAGTCATGCGCTTTCAGATGCATCACACCCACACAACCTTCGAAAGGGATCAAACAATTTCACTGTCCTTAAAAGTGTGGGCTTAAATTGAGAATTAAAGTGTCACTTCAATGCACACCGCCATAACACCCACAGGCCCCACTGGCAGATTCTAGCCACGCGCTCTGGAATTTCTTCTACCGGCTTGAAGGACTAGGTGAATGGAACAACTTAATTCTTCTGTGCAGCTCAAAAACACAGCCCTCTTGCCCCATGAAAATTACCTTCACACCTCTGAATTCATATACACACCAACCCACACTGGTGTAACTTGACATATTGGTAATGTATGCCCAAATGAGCATAATTGCATACATGGAATCACTTATGCCATGTGCATACACCACCATTCATGAAAAAGCCGCCTCTGGACCCCCCTCCTTCACTTTCACCAGGTGCTAAAGAATAACAATGGGTAGAGTGAGGGTGTCCAGCCTCCTAGCTAGACAACCAGGAGGATGTGCACACCATCCATAGCAGGAAGTTGAGTATCTGAACTATGTAAAAGCTATACTTAGGTCAGATACTCAACTCCCTGCAGCGAATGCATGCGTATGAGTCTGCTCCAGTGCAGAGCATGAATACTAGGCAGCTTGGCTAGTAGGCTTTCCAATCTGATGTCAAATAAACATTGTTTGCTGAAAAAGGAGTGCAAATAGATGTGAACAAAAACTGAATCAGCAAGACAGTCACACACAAATGCAGAAGGGGATGGATAAATTGAGCAAAATAGCTTATCTCCTACTGCATTTGGTACAACATTGTCAAAGGCAAGGCGTGCGGAAGCTTACGTACAACACAGGCTTGTGTGACTTTCTTTTTTCTCTTACAACCTGGGCGTTGCAATACAGCTGAACGGTACCTGGCATCTGTCCTACTCTGTTGCGCTAATGCTTTATCTATTGACATGTTTGCACGGTGTAGAAGCCATTTCTCCCTTTCCCTCTCAAACATGTTAACAAGTGTCAAGACAAATCCACTTGGCACTCACTTCTTGCGGCTTGGTAGCAAGCCTCGCAACGCACAGTAACCATAGGGGAAAGGCTTGAATGGAAGCAGTCTAGAGCCCTTCTGCTGCAGGCATGTTGCTGAGCGCTCCTTTTCCTGGATTAAGTCACATCTGCTCTCAATGCGACCTAGCTGCTTCCGTCCTCGTTCATGAAATCAGCAGTGGGGATGGTAACTTTACAGGCGCTGCTGTGCAACCTCACCTCCATGTTCTCAGGGCTGCTGTCCTCGTTCATGAAACCGGCAGGGGGGCGGTAGCGGTTGGGGCCAGTGATGGTCGTCAGCTCCGGGCCAAGCGCCTCTGCGCCTCGGGCCAGGATCTTCTCCGTGCCCTGCACGCATGATCAATCCCAAGTGAGCCCCCTCCTCACATGGACCTCTTCAGGTTGAGGGCCGCACCAAGGACAAGGGCTGCGGAGATGGCGGCCCGGAACATCCAGCAAGGGGGGCCTGGGAATGGGCCGCGTGTTTGCGATAGCGTGCGGCTACGCGCCGTCCAGCTGAGCGGTGCGGTTCGCAGCAGAGGTGGTGGGGAGCGGAGGTTGGGTGCAATGTACATGACGATGGCGCAGAAGTCAACGTCAGCCAGACTAGATGACCAGAAACAATGATAACAATGACCTACGTCTATAAGAAATGTGGTGCGGCAAGAGAGAAGCTGTGCGAAACGAGAAACAAGAAGGAAACACGCCAGTGGGGCGGCGGGCAGTGCTGCTGAGTGCGGCATGGCAGCATAATTACAGCATGGCAATAACTGGCGGCACGGCTGGATGCGGCACGGCAGCATGCACGCGACACACGTCCGCAGCACACACACATGTGTACCATGGGAGTATAGGCTGTGCTCAGACACCCATGAGGGGTGGAAAACAGGGATAACTAGAACAGGTGCCCTTACTCAAGGAAATCTTGGGCAGGCACAATGCCCGACAAGACAAGCTGACAGAGGTGCATTTGTCCCAGTGCAGAGGGCATTCCCTTGTTGGCCAGCAAAATATGCTGTCCGTGTGCCGGTGCAAGTGCCGCTGCCAGCCAGCATGCCACGTGCAAGTGCCAGTGAGCTGTAGTATTCAACCCCCTACCGCTCCTCGTGTTCTCTGACATAGGCCTGACATTTGACGCATTCTCCCCCAACCAGGCACTAGGGATTAAAGCCTCCCGATATTTGGCTACTATAACGATGTTCCTGAAGAGTTGCGAGCGTTTGAAGACGTAGTGCGGGTACTACTGTAGCTGCTTATATACTAAGCTGCAAGGAGATGTGATGCCTCCGTCAGCCTGCCAATTAAAATCTGGCTAGCATTTAGTGCAGGGATACAGCATTTGCAGACTCAGCTAGATTCCTTTGCAACAAGAATCCTTGGGCCTTGTCAGCATGTGACAAAGGCTCATTTATGCCTAAGGTTTCTGTAAAGAGAAGTAAGGGTCTCCTAGACTGCAGTCTGAAACGATGCCATGCGTGCACACAGATTACCTGCTCTGGGATAATGAGGCGGCCGCCCATCCCGCCATTTGGGGGACCTTGCCTACCAGGCAGCACCTGAGAGAGCACATAGAAATATGTGCGCAATGAGGGAGGACAGAGGAGCAACCAGGCAGTCTGTTAAGTTGGTTAGGCTTCTCATGCCATCCCATACCAGCTTCTTGGGAGGACCCTGGTCAGGCCTAATGTTGGGGGATGAGCCTCCAGGAATGAGGAGGCTGGGCTCGCGTGAAGACTCCAGAGAGCTGCATACCACTGCCCCACGACGGGGAAGATGCACGGCAGGTCTGGAGTGGCACGGAGGTGTGCACTTCCCGGTGTGCACCGAGGAGTGGTGGACGTACATCATTCGAATACTTATCAATTATCTACTCAGTGATCATAAAAGAAATACCCGTTTTGAAATGTTTCGCTAACATAGGTTTGCATTTCAGCTCCTTTTAAAGGTTCCAAATATTAATTTTATAATTGTCTAAGTATTACAGGGATGATTCAATCCCCACAGCTCCCGCTTAGACAGGCTTAGATCAGTCCATCAAGGCTTCAATGCACCTGGGCTGACTGAAATCATCAAGAAAAGATGGATTGATCAGTGCAGGACCAGGTTGCAAAATTCTCAGCAATGGCTTTAGCTGCTGGCCCCCAAGACCCTCCAGCTAACCTAGATGCTGCAATCCAACAGCAAGATGGAGTTGAGCAAGGTATAGAACATGAGCAGGAAGTGCATGAGAGGAGCAGCAGCAACGAGGAGGCTTCTACTTCTGGACAAAATCCTCGCTATCTGTTGCCAACGCATGTCCTACCAAAGCAGCCCTTGCAAGGTGAGCATTTGCCATACTGTTATGCTGGCCGGAAAGTGCTGCAATCGTTGCACAGACTTTGTGATGATCCCCCTGGATGTGGCGATTCAGCTTGGAATTTGGACGAGCTGGACACTGGATCTCTCTAAGATGCACTGGGTGCGCTGTCCACCCTCACTTTCCATCATATCTGTCTGATTCAAGCAGAGTACACTCATGCTGGCCAGGAGGCCATCGCCTACGCTTTTTCCCCTGTCTCACACAGTGGCATCCGCTCGTTGGTAAGCAACTAGGAATATAATGCGATGAATTGAGTGAGTACTGGGTGTTTCTGCCTGTTAGGGCAGCATGTCCATTCATTTTTGTTTCAAGGTCAGCCTGACACACTACGTTTTGCTGGATCCAGCGTTATTCACTCGTAAAAGGCAGACACCTGAGCGCAGCAGCGGATCTAAGTTCCTGCTTGCCGCCCATCTTACAGGGCCCAATAATGCACACCTTCTCGCAATTTTAGGTGCTTTACTGTTGTTTTTAGTGGGCTGTGTTGCATGATGGCTGTCTATGAATTTTATCACAGAATTGACTTATTTTTTAGTGGGCTATGTTTGTGTTGCATGATGGCTTTCTATGATTCCATCACGGAATTGACTGGTTAACCTAAGGCAAGGGAAGAGCATGTATTCAGGCAAATGCCTATACATACATGTACGCACACCTGTGCGCACACGCACATTCTCACATACAGCCAGATGCCATGTCCAACGACTTCAGACAACGCCTGTACGAGCAGCTCATAGCAAATCATCAAGCTGAGCGGGAAGCGCAGCGTATGGGCACTTCATTTGCAGCGCCCTCGGCTTCTGCGAATACAAGGTCAGCAGAGGAATTTCTTGCATTGACTTGCTTTGGAATATATCAGGTGCTGTTTACAAAAATGATATTCATGAATGTCTCACTTTGTGGACTTGTTCATAGCTTGATGTGTCTGATTGCAAAACAACGTGTTGATCGCCTCCTTTTCCTCACAATTCCGGCCCAGGGGGGTCTTGCCCTTGCTACTCAGTCTCGGGGTCCTGTTCTAGGCAATGTCAATCTCTGCTTGCTGATGTTGTCCAGCTATGCTGGACACTGCCTCCCACACTTTTGTCTTGGGTGCAGAAGTGTAGCAAGACCTCAGCAGGCTGACCCGGGCTCTGCGAGCACTGGCGGAAATAAGCGCACGTTATGCACTGGCCACAAGCCAGTCACGCGCGTCCATCCCCATTCAGGGGTGAGTTTGGTAAAGCTTCTTGAGCGTGGGGCTCACCAAATCCGAAATTGCACGGCTCATGTGTGGTTTAGATCCTCAGAAAGCCACCAAGCTTGCCGTAAAGTTTAATGCTCAATAGAATTGGTATGCTTGTCAATTTGTGAGTACCAGACGTGCTCTTGAGAAAAAAAGTATGTGGACTCTCATTGAAAGGACAGGAATGGGGTACTGCTAATCAACGTCCTGATCCCTATTGTCTTCATTTGTTTCTGTTTTGCTGGTGGTGGGTGTCACACGGTGCCTGTACCCATTTGGGGCCTTTTCTTCGATTGATGTAGGGAGTAATATTACTGCCTACGGGTTTTACCTTTTTAACTCCGTTGTAATAGGAGGTCTGAGTTGAACTTTCTGGTGCAGGAGTGTGCAGGACCTCATTATGATAATCAAGTCCCCTCAGCACGTGCTTCTGCACATGGTCGTGGTGACCTGTCATGCCATGCATCAATATTTGAGCGTCCCCAAGAGTGCTTTTCCTTTGGTGATGTGCCAACTTTGCCAGTTCTTTGCTTAAAGTGCTTCCCTGCCGTCTGAATTATTGCTCATACGTGCATTTGCACGGCCTGCATTTGCAACTTGGCGCAGAAATCCATGGCTTGTGGGTATTTATCCTTGTCATGCTGCTCCCGCTGTGCCTTCTCCCAGGCATTTTCAAGCATAGAATACATGCCCTCGGAATACGGACGCTTGGACATCATCAACAAGTTTGAGCGCTTGCGTAACAAGTGTGCTCAGGTGTGGTTAGATGTACGCTCTCTGGTGATGTGAGTCTTGCCTCACCCAAACGTTGGTCCATATCTCACCAGTATTACGCGCTTCTTGCCATGTGTCACCAAGAATATGTGTCACTGACCAACTTTAAACGGCAAGCGTTAGTGTTATACTCTGATGGTTTATGCGACCTGCCTGTGCTGCAAGTGACCAGGAGTCTACTGCATGATTTTTCGGAGAGGGGGTTATGACTGGGCGTGTCTTGCTTCCTCGCGTTGGATTGGGATGGTTGGAGTAAAGCCAGCACTGACATAAGTAACATCAACAAGGTTCTGTGTGTGAAGGCACATGCATGCCTCATTGGATCGCTGCACAGGAGCTGCCACAGATGGTGCTGGAAATGATCCCCAGGGCCCTTGCGGGTGTAGCTCATCAGGCATTCAGGCAGGAGGCAAGAGCGGATGTGTGGCCCAGCCAATTTAAGATGCATGGCCACTTACGCATGTACAGGTGCACCCAGTGGATTTTGTGGTGGCTGTCCCCCCTCAAGGCCCCAAAGGCACTCCCTCCTTCTCAGTCTACGAATCTACCCGAGAACCGTTCTTGGTAGGCAGGCCATGGTTGTTATGGTAGCCATAGCTTGAGGACCGCAGACTGAGTTAACCATAACATGAGAACCTGGTAGCTACAGTGAGCATGACTGGAGGACCAGAAGCTGTGGCATGACCATCTTCAACTGGGCTACCTGGGCGCATGAGCACAAGGGGGGGATGTCAAGGATCACCAAAGGCCTGGACATCGTGTCTCTTGTTGCTGTGTTTGTTTGTGCTCCCTAAATGCCCACAAGGTTCAACATGTGCGCGCATGAAACTGAGTGTGTATGGGTGTATGGGTGCGTGCGGCGTCGTTCCTCTCTGCAGCCACAATGGGAGGTGGAGTGCCAGGAGCAGAGGGCAATCAAGGAGGGCATCCTGGCCGGCCCCTTTGTTACTGGGCGGCGAGTAGATAAGCTGGTAGGTGCTGGGAGGAGGCTTTGTCGCTCGTAGAGATCAGTAAGTCCCAATGTGCTCGGCACTCCTGTGCCCCCAGCCCCCAGCATCAGCTCTTCTTACAACTGCCGCAGAGACTGTGCCGATCCTGCAGCTGTTCCATGCTCCGTAGCAAAATGTAAACATGTCCACAGCCTGAGGGCTTGCACACACTGCCGCGCTGAAACAGAAACTTGACCACCTTGCAACTGCAGTCGCTGTTACGAGGAAGGGCAGACGAGTGTATGCACGCACTCTGTAAGCTACTAAGCGCGGACTGGCCCACAGCCTTCTTGCAGGTGAGGCAGGCATGCACAGTGCACGCTGGCTGGAGGTAAGCAAGCATGCCAAGCTCAATCAGCACCATCATTTTTGTTGCCTAGTGAGCAAGAAGCAGGTGCGGCAGGCGGTCGAAGTCTTCATTGGTGGCGTTGTTCCTGCATGCAGTGCCACAAGTGTTCAAGGAGTGAGAGGGGCACTGCGGCTCATTTGCCTGGATGCTGCTGGTGCACATGGACGTCAGTGGTGGCAATGGGCTTCCCATGATGCTGCAGGTATTTGAAGACGTGAGTGGGGGCATCGTCGTGTCTTTTGATGCTACGAGGGCCATCACCGAGGGCGACCTGTCTGCGTACATGCAAAACTTTGCCAGGAATAACAGCGTGGTAAGCGGCAGCCGCCCAGCATGGCACTGCGTCGCAGCACATGCATCGCTGTTATTGATTGAGCCTATGTGGGCAGCCAAGTATCTGCTCAGGATGTGTTCAAACTTTGGAATCGCCATCAGGGCTACTTTCTGCGGCGATTCATGCGCAGGTCTCAGAGTACCACTTGCAAAAGGATGGGACCCAGTGGGGGGTGGTGGACGATGAGACGCAGTCTGCCTTCTACCTGATGTGGCCCCCTTGGATTAGACACAGGTGCGTGAGGCGCACTCATGTGAATTGTCATTTGCCCCATGCTGAGCTGTGTGATGCCGTCGCACATAACCTTCCACAGTCCCTACAGCCCATTAGCTGTGCTCGGCTGCCTAGCAGCACACAGCAGGTAAAGCCACAGGATAAGTGCAATATATGTATCTATCCACTTCACGACGCTGCCCTGCTGCAGTACCCTGCCCGCTTGTTGCTTCATCTGGCAGCTGTCTTTTGGAGTGTCACGAGGCAGCATTGCACTCTTGCGTCTGCATTTTCTGTCACGGCAGTCTGTTCACTCAATTTTGATAGCATAGCCCCTGAAGGTTTTCACTCTGTGTATCATTGGGCAAGCAGGGGTGTTGTTCCAAGCACCACATTTGTCATTGTCCATAGCCTGGCTTCAGACCACCCTTGCTCCGACTTGCAAGATCCCTGAGCACTAGATATCCATCACAGCCTTGCTGAATTTCTTACATCTTTCAGGCACAAGGCTCTGTGACGTGTTTGGAGTTGAGACCGGGCTGTGACCGACGTTGACCGACCCAGAACAGTTTTTGTACGAGCTGGCAAAGCATAGACCGAAGCCAGCATGCCTTCTTGGTCCTGTGTATAACGATGCTTTTTGATGAGATACATAGCTGTATCTGCCGAACTAGGGGAGCTTGAAGCCTGTCAGGGCTGAACCGCAAACTAGAAAAGCGCTCATATCAGAGGAAATGTCCTCTTTAAAGGTAGTACCTGTACAAGAGCTTTTGGTGGAAAATATACGGGGTGACAAGTTAGAAGTTTAACGCCAGCCTGGTCTTTTGGCTGATTGGTTTGTTGCTGGTCTTCGCCAGCCAAGTTACAAGTTAGCTTTAGCCGCCAGCCAGGTGGTTAGGCTGATTGGTCTGTTGCTGGTCTTCGTCAGCAAAAAAAGTCCATTGTCACGCCGAGGGTATGCTGCAGACAAAGTAGCGTCATGGCAGCAGGATAGTCATGGTCATGCCACGAGTCTACTTTGGATGCTCTCTCGGCGTGACAAAACCTTACAAACGAGCACAGAGGAAGAGCGAGGAGCTCCCTGGGCTTGCCATGAGGTACTAAGATTAAAAGCTGGATATCTGGAAGCCTAGGGACACAAGAAACAAATGCATTGAAGAAAGCACTGTGCGTAGCTGCTTGCAAGATAAATAATCTTCATATTAATCGTTAACTTACAGATTAAAATTTGGTTATGATAAGTGCGGCGCAACCATTCATAAGGTCGCAACCATTTACCAAATATTAGGTTTCAAAATGTGTCTTTAGGTATTTACATTATCTGTCATGAGAGCAGTTGGTGGCTCGGGCCAGTTTTGGCACGAGTTGGACAAGCAAATTTTGGGGCCTAGAGGTACAAGCTGTATCACATGCTGGCCAGGTAGAACTGATACTAAAGACAAGAGAATTTCTAAATTGAAGCAAAATCTGAGTGGGCGGAGGTGAGCGAGGCCTTTGGCAGCACGCCTACATGGCAATTCTATCGTGCAGTACACCAGTGCATGTCCATCAGATTAGGACATTCTTCACCACGCTGTCTTTGCTGGAAAAGCTGTAGAGTTCTGTGTTTGCAGTGTGCCTTTTGCCTTTTGCCTTTTGACCATCCCTGTATGTATACGTAGTAAATAATGAACAAAACAAATCAATAGGTCCATGAGATTCTCAAAGACATGCCCTCATCCTCCTGTCCATGTCTGAACATGCCCAGTGACAGAGGCAAGCCCAAGGGCGCCTGTGAAGCACGCCAGGGCAAGGATCGCATTGCTGCGGCCCAAGCGACATCAACCCGCCCACGCCCTACCATTACATCCAGAAAGTATGACCATCCCAATTCCCACCCGATAGCCCAACAGGCAGGCCCCCTACAGCCAGGCGGCCCACAAGCCCAGCTGCTCTCCCCTGCTCGCCGCCTGCGCGGCCCCCTGCCCCCTGTCCAGAAGAGCCCGCAGCTCATCACTGTGGAGCTGAGCCAAGCATCCTCACTGCAGCAGCTCCTCGAATGCGTGGAGGGTCACCGGGGCAGCCTGAATGCAATCCACGCGAGCGCCGTGCTGGTGCGGGCCGCTCGGCTGAGAGAGGGTGCAGTACCAGCACTGGAGCAGCACCAGCACCATCGCCAGCACCAGCAGCAGCACCATCTCCAGCACCAGCAGCAGCAGCAGAACCAGCAGAGTCAGCAGCAGCAGAACCAGCTAAGTCAGCAGCAGCAGGGCCCCCGAATGCAGCGCCCTCATCAGCCGCATCAGGGCCAGGCCAGGCCTGAGCTGCGGGCGGAGGAAGCGGCTCTGGCGGAGCTGGTGCGCATCACCGTTACACTCCTGCTGCATGGGCGCCGAGCGCATGCCGCGCCCTCAGAGGCGCTGCAGCCGCCGCAGGAGCCTGCTCCTCCTGATCCCCCACCAGCGCCACCACCATCCTCTTCGCCAGCGCCAGCGCCATCAGTGATGTCATCTTTGTCATCGCCGTCACTTGCATCGCCAGCGCCAGCCCCACCCCCAGCCCCACTGGTATTGTCGTCTTTGCCATCATCATCAGCTGCTGCCGCTGCAGCAGCTGCGGGGCCACCCCTTCCAGCAGCCGCTGCTAGGCGAGCAACGCCAGCGGCTGCTACAGAACGCACGCCTGCTGTTGCACATGCGCCCGCAGCGCAGCAGGGCGGAGCAGCAGGACCAGAAGCAACACGGGCGCGGGTCCAGCACAGGAACAACGGGACCGCTCCTGCTGTCGATGGCGCGCCCTTGCTGATGGCTGCCTCGCCTCGGGAGCTGGCGAATGCGGCGTGGGCGCTGGTGAAGCTGGAGGCCATGCTGCTGAGCGGCGGCGGTGGCAGTAGAGCCAGCAGTATGAGCCCGGCCGCAGGGGGTAGCCGGACAGAGGTCTTCCACAGCGACAAAGGCTGGGCTAGTGGAGGCGCAGGCGCTAGGGGCCCTGCCAGCGCAGGCTGCCGCGGCCAGGAGGAGCAGGGGGCTGCTAGCCTGTTGCCCATCCCCGCCCCTCCGGAGCTGGCCCACCACTTTTGCCGCGCCGTCCTGCGAGCGGCTGCCACGCCCCGCACGCTCCCAGCTGCTTCATCCGCCGGCCACAGTCAGAGCGATCCAGGGGTGCAGGGCGTGCCGGGCACACGGGAGGGCGGCAGCCGCCTTCAGGGGGGGCCTTCCAGCGGCGGCGGCAGCAGCATCAGTGGCAGCAGTAGTGGCGGTGGCGGTGGCGGTGGCGGTGGCAGGGCTGGTAGCTTCATTGGAGGGCCTTCTTTCACACCCAGCAGGCTTTTGGCGCGGGGGGGCAGCGGCAGCTTCATCGCCCTGCGTGCCCGCTGTGGCGGGAGCGGCAGCGAGCTGAACGGGGCCTCTTCGCAGGTGGGCAGCCAAGGTGCAGCACTCGGACGAGCGTGTGTGGCTTAGTGCGCGTTCTGTGCGCATTAAGTGCGCATTAAGTGTGTGCGCATTAAGTGTGTGTTTGCGTGCGTACGTAGGGGGGCGTGCATGAGTTGGGGCGGGAAAGGGGGGGGTCAGGGTCGTCTAAGGGGAGAGGAGGGGTGCACTGGAGTCCTTGAGGTCTCACACCTTGCCGCTGCTCAGGCGCTGCCCTTCACGCTATGGCCCAAACCAGGCTGCTGACTCGGCACGCGCAGCGCGCGTAACGGGTGCCAGCTTCTGTGTCCTTGATGTGCACGCTGGGCTTTTGAGATTCCCTCCTCGCCTTGCTGCGCGTGTGCGCAGGCGCTTGCCAACCTGCTGTGGGCCCTGGCATCCTGGGGCTTGCCTCCTCAGCACCCGCACCTCCATCCTCCTGCGCCGGCCTCCCTCCACGAGGTCAGCCCCCTTGACACCCGGAGCTATTCCTCACCCTCCCCACACCCAGACACGTCTCGCCCAAGGCATCAGCAGCAAGTCCAGCAGCAGGCCCGGCAGCAAGCACAGCAGCAGCGCCTAACGCCTCTGCCATCGCCGCCCCCGCCCTGCCCCGAGGGCCTGGGTGCGTTCGAGGCCCTGTGCGCAGCCTTTTTGCGGCAGCTGCCTGCCGCGCAGCCGCAGGAGGTGCGCTTGGCTTGGGCCTTTCCTTTTGTGGTCTTGGGGTGTTAACTTGGATTTGAGGATATGAACAAGACAGGAACAAGGTCCTGAATCAATCTTTAGGGCGTGCCTGTGCCCGGGGGTCGGCCCTTGGGCTGCGCCTCAGCGCATGAGAGGGGCATGTGTACGCACACCTGCTGCACGGATCCCCTTCCTGGTTAAACAGTCAGTGTATGCGATGACCCCATGATACGTGTGTGTGTATGTGTACAATTTACCATGTCATGTCCCCATCACATGGAATGGTCCATGCACTTTGCCAGGTATCATGGTCCCACTGTATAGCATGCCCCATACATTTTACTGATTCGTAGCGCCAAAGCATACTGCTGGGCCCCGATGGAAATCTGATCAAGCAGTCCTGGTTAGCTGCCACCAGCCGCCCGCACAAGAGGCCTGGGCGCAAACATATGTGACAAGCCTCAAGCATGCTCTGAAGCAGCCTCAAGCACGCGCAGGAGCAGCCTCAAGCATGCGCGGAGGCAGCTAGCTGGGGGGGTTGCTAGTGCAGTGTCGATCTGGCCTGGCACACTTGCAAGCTGGACGTGCTGTGTCCATTCGCCGTACCACTGTGCCTGCATGCACTCCGAGGCGCGCGTAGGGCAAGCAGGCTAACACCCTGACACATGCACATACCCCTCCCCCCCTTTTGCACGAATGCACGCACCCCCTCATTCTCACAATCACACAAGCACATGCCTGCACGCGCATGCGCGTTCCGTCCAGCAGTCACTGCTTCCCTCCCCGTGCATGTACCTGAACGGGGTCCGTGCAGGTGGCCATGGTGGTTTGGGCACTGGGCACGCTGCAGCGCACCCCTGCACGCTGCGCGCTGGTGCCCTCGTTGGTGCGGGCGTGCCCAGGGGCAATGGCGCAGCAGGCGCCGCTGGGCCTGGCCAACACGCTGTGGGGGCTGTCCAGGGTGGTGTGGAGGGGCGGTGACGGTGTCCCTCCGGCCACCAAGGGCAGCGGCCGGGGCAGCAGCAGGAGTGGCGGGTGGAGCAGTGGAAACAGCGGGGAAAACAGGGGTGGCGGTTGGACAGAGTGGGGTCTGGCGAGCGAGGAGTCAGGGGCTGGGGGTGCTGATCCAGGTTGGGGCGTGTGGAGCGGCTCTTTGGCCATGGGCAGTGGGGGGGCTGCCGGGAAGGGAGGTGATGGAGGGGCACAAGGGAAGGGGGCGTGCCGCCTCAGGCGGGAGGGTGGGAGTAGGTCTTTGAGCGCCCTGTTGGGTGATGGTCACTCTGAGCAAAGCCGGACGGAGGGTGTGGAGGGTGCCAGGACAAATGGCGCTGCAGCGGAGGACGTTGGGGGCGGGGCGGGTGCAGTGGGG
>LKMJ01002237.1_pt1 | contig 17639 bp, 14 predicted proteins | sample 643391 | NCBI WGS metagenome assembly LKMJ01 (sample SAMN04112250, study PRJNA286221) | soda lake metagenome | biome: soda lake; feature: Kulunda Steppe; material: water; isolation source: sample PL-Br10 brine of Picturesque Lake | place: Russia: Kulunda steppe | collected 2010-07
GAGTCGCCAGCTGTGAAATCATTCCCTTCAATAACTACATCAGTCGTAGTGTCGTCAAGACCGATGTCGTTTCGGTTGTTGATGAAGGTGTTGTTCAGAATATCAAGGCCATCAACGTCTTCCACAGAACCGACTGCTGTCCCGTCGTTTTCATTGACATCGCTGAAGGTACTATTTTGTATAGTCACATTTTCTGGAGCAGTGCCCGAGAATTGGAGGGAGATTTGGGTCCGAAAGCCTTCGAACGTGTTGTTCTGGAGAATCACATCATCGCTTTCAGTCACACCGACACCCCGGTCGTCTCCTTCAATTGGATCAGGTTCGATGATTTCGAAACCGTCGATCACCGTACCATCAGCCGAAACTAGATCACTTGGGCTGTTGCCGATGAATATATCCCCCCTGATTGTCGTCTCATCAGGTCCTTCAACACTTTCGAGCGTCAGCCCCTCTACATCGATTTTAATCGATTCCTCGTAGGTACCTTCGCTAACTTCGACCGTATGGTCTTCCTCAGCAATCTCAATGCCAGTCTGAATCTCTTCGGCAAACGCCACTTGCTCATCAGCATCGTCAATTACCAACACATCTTCATCGAAGTCTTCTGTTGCAAAGAACGGAGTAAAGTCAATATCCCCTCCGCTCCCTCCGACTTGTTCCTCAACCTGCTCTGGATCTTCGGTGCCGAAGAAGTTTTCAGCGGCGTCAAGCTCCCCTTCTGCACTATTAGCGATGGCTAAAAACCCGTTATTGAGAAAGTGGTTATTGCTTAATTCGTCAACCGAATTATCGGGTGCTGCGCGTTGGAAGCCAGCGAAACTGTTCTCAACTAAATTCTGTTGGACGACTGCCTCTGTTGTGGCATCCCCATCCTCACCTGTTACGGCAATACCTCTATTATTATCATCATCCGTACCACTGACGCTGTTACGCTTAATAACGGGGTCAGAGGCAGCTCTGACGCTTATTCCTAGCCTTTCGTGCTCGATTTCATTGTTTTCAATCAGAAGTCCAACAGTGTCAAAGGGCTCATCCTCCTCGCGTTGGCTTCCAACCAAGATCCCGTCGTTGGACGATTCGATCTTGTTATCCGTTATTTCGATGCCGGAGGCGTCTTCAACTGCATCTATAACGACGATCGCTTCCTGTTCCGCATTAGTAATAGTGAACCCTTGGAAGACGACGTTTTCGTTGTTAATGTCTACAATTCTATCAAAATTCTCTGTGATTTCAGTCTCTTCCGGGCCCTCTGCAGAGATGATCTCGACGTTCTCGTGTACGATACTTATTAGGGCACTATCGCTTCCAGCGAGTTCTTCGTCCTCATTGCTGGAGTCGTAGTCAGATTCCACGAGAATAGTGGTATCTGCGCCCTCTTCATTCAGCGCCGTCCCAATACTCTCATACTCATCTTCCCCGTCGGGGGAACTGGTAACGACCGCATCTGGCTCGTCTATACCCCGTTCACCAAGCGGGTCGTCAGGATAGTCTTCGAAGTCGGCACCGACTTGAGTCTCTTCCGGCTCCTCTGCAACCGCTGTCCCAGCAAACGCCGCCCCCATCGCGACCATCCACAGCGCCATGATGGTCACGAAAAAGACCGCCCGAAGCTTCCGTGAACCGCTCATCGCTCTCCCTCCGGGACTCCAATTGTCGTTTCTCCACTCGCTACTGTCGCGTCTGTTCCGTCATCGACTCTCCGTACGGATTGTTGATCGCCTATCATAGTTACGAAAAGCATCGATAGTCATCCGGTCTGTCCTGGGGAGGAACCCGGTCCAGTTGGTCCGAGAACCTCGCTCGCCGGTGGATCACAGCGAGATTCAGGTTCCTGTCGAAGCGACCGGCGCGCTGCCGACGCCGAAGCGGTAGCGACAAAGAGGCCGCTACACCGATATGCACCGCTCGGACGTCGAAGGGCGACACCGCTGGACCGTTCCCCGCTCCCCCGCATCGTCACCTGACGAAACAATGCGAAAGTATATAAAATTAGGTTTTCCCTACAAAACCTTGGTGGCCGTTTCGAGCGTTGAGTCATTGGAAAATATTTCTCATCTGATGTGTTTTATGAAGATATCGATAGAGAACCGAAAGAAGTGCTAACGAAAAGGTTTCGATAGTTTATCAAAAGGACATATTGCGAGGCCGTTGTGTCGATATATCGTGCAAACTACCGCCATTTATATATGGACAAAAGTCAAAATACCCCTGATCTGAGTTGTTTCGATTAAGGACCGACTAACCGCCGGTACACGCAGCGAGAACCACACAGTCGATCGTCCCACACATGCAACGCTGTCGGTCGCTCCCCAGTTACCGCAAAAAATCCGATGGTGTAACTACGGCGCGACGTTACTGCTGAATGGCCTTCTGATACTGCTCTGCGACGTTGCCCCAGTCGACGACGTCGAAGAAGCCGTCGATGAACTCGCCGCGGTCGGGGCCGTAGTCGTAGTAGTAGGAGTGCTCCCACACGTCGAGTGCGAGGATCGGATGGCTGCCCCACAGCGCGCCCTGGTCGTGTTTGTCGACGACGAGGTTACGCAGCTGGTCGGCGACGGGGTCGTACACCAAAAGCGCCCAGCCGCCGGCGGCGCCCCCGGCGGCCTTGAACTCGCCCTTCCAGCCCTCGTAGGAGCCGAAGTCCTCCTCGATGCGGTCGGCGAGTTCGCCCGACGGCTCGCCGCCGCCGTTGGGGTCCATGTTCTCCCAAAACAGCGTGTGGAGATAGTGGCCGCTGCCGTTGTGGGTGACGCTTCGGATCGCGCTGCCGGAGCTGCCGAACTCGCCGGATTCGCGGTTCTCCGCGAGCGTCTCCTCGGCCGACTCGAGACCGTTCACGTAGCCCTGGTGGTGGGTGTCGTGATGCCACGTGACGACCTGTTCGGAGATGGACGGTTCGAGGGCGTCGTAGTCGTACGGGAGCGGCGGAAGCTCTGGGTTGGAATGTTCGGACATTTATATCGACCTCTAATACTACTAATCTCCCGCGTTCCTGTTAAAGCTTCATAGAGACATGATAACATACCACGATATTGTGGGTGTTGGGGCGACTGACCGCTGACCGATCACTCCGACTCGCCGCGTGCGCGTTCGAACATTCCGAGTGCCCGTTCACGGCGCGTCCCGTGGTCGACGACCGGTTCCGGATACTCGGGGGCGGCGTTGGCCCGCTGTGTCGGCGTCAGTTCGTGCCAGCCGTGGATCACGGCCGGATCGACGCCGCGAAGCTCCGGGACGTACGTTTTTATATACTCCCCGTCGGGGTCGTAGCGTTCGCCCTGCGTCATGGGGTTGAAGATCCTGAAGTACGGCTGGGCGTCGGTGCCGGTGGAGGCGGCCCACTGCCAGCCGCCGTTGTCGTTGGCCGTGTCGTGATCGACGAGGTACTCCCGGAAGTGATCGTAGCCCGCCCGCCAGTCGATCAACAGGTCCTTCGTCAGAAAGGAAGCGACGATCATCCGAACCCGGTTGTGCATGAACGCCTCCTCGCGGAGCTGTCGCATGCCCGCATCGACGATCGGATAACCCGTCTCACCGCGTTTCCAGGCGGCCAGCAGTTCCTTGTCGTTCTCCCACTCGATGTCGTTCTCGTAGCTTTTGAAGTTCTCCGTGACGACCTCGGGGTTGAAATACAGCACGTGGGTGTAAAACTCCCGCCAGGCGAGCTGTGAGCGGAACTCGGCGACCGATTCGTGCTTTTCGTCCCCGACGCTTTCGAGCGTCTCTCTGACCCGCTCGTCGACTTCGCGGATCCCGATGGTCCCGAACTTCAGATGCGGCGAGAGCCGCGAGGTACACTCCTCGGCAGGGTAATCACGTGTCGATTCATACCGGAAGACGTCCGCCCCGAGGAACGAATCGAGTAGCTCTCGTGCGGCGTCCGTCCCCGCCGACGGAACGGTTGCCTCCGGCGGTTCGAACCCGAGATCGGCCAGCGTCGGGATCGGTGTGTCGGCGTCGGCTTCGACATCGGCGAGTTCCGGAACCGGACGGGGGACGTCCTTCTCTCGGTCGCGCCATTTCTTCCAGAAGTACGTGTACACGGAGTACGGGTCGCCCGCGTTCGTCGTGATCGAGCCTGGTTCGTGACAGATCGCGTCGTGAAACTGCTGGGGGGTGACGTTCTCCGACTGGAGCGCCTTTTTCACCCGGTCGTCGCGTTCACACGCCAGCCCCGAGTAATCGCGGTTCCAGGAGACGAACTCGGCGTCACACCGTTCGGCTGCCTCCGGGAGTACCGTCGCCGGATCGCCGTGCCGGACGAGCAGCTCCGAGCTGCGCTTTCGGTACGCCGCCCGGAGTTCCGAAAGCGCCTCGAGCATGAACTCGACTCGCGGCGCGCCGGCGTGTTCTAAGACCGCGTCGTCGAAGACGAAGATCCCGAGCGGGGGAGCGGGCGCCTCGGCCAGTCCCCGGTTGTCCGACAGTCGCAGGTCCCGCCGGTGCCAGTGCAGTCGCATTGGACAGTTCTCACGGGCGGCCACAGCCTAAACCCACGGGTCCACGGGAGGTTCTGCTGGTTTTCGGCGGCGCGCGGACGCTTGTCTCGGCGCGAACAAGACGAACAAAAACGACTCGAAGGGTGACCGTGGTTATTTGTGCGCGTCGAGTAGGTCATAGCTCCGCTCCCACTCGTAGTCGTCGTCGTGGTACCGCTCGGCCAGCGGCTCTTCGGGCATCTCGCCGATCGCGCGTTTCTCCTGGCCGTAGGAGAGTCGTCCCTCCTGTTTGTAGTATCGACCGGTCAGCACCTGTCCCTCGTGGAGCGCCGACTCGGTCTCGTACATCATCTCGGCGGCCTCCTGGCGGTCGTTGACGTCGAAATCGTAGTCGTCGTTCTGCTGGATGTCGATGTACGGGACGTACTGTTTGGCGTCCTTGTTCCAGGTCGGACACTGCGTGAGGAAATCGATGTGGGCGAACCCGTCGTGTTCGATCGCCTCGATCAGGATCTCCTGGGCCTGGTTGGGGTTGACAGCCGCGGTCCGGGCGACGTAGGACGCCCCCGCGGTCAGCCCCATCGACAGCGGTCGAACCGGATCCTTCGCGGAGCCGTGTGGCTGGGTCTTCGATTTGTGACCCTTCGGGCTCGTCGGCGACGTCTGACCCTTCGTCAGCCCGAAGATCTCGTTGTTGAACACGATATACGTGATATCGTGGTTCTCGCGGGCGGTGTGGGTGAAGTGGTTGCCGCCGATCCCGTAGCCGTCGCCGTCGCCGCCGGCGGCGACGACCTCGAGTTCCGGGTTAGCGAGTTTCGCCGCCCGGGCGATCGGGAGCGCACGGCCGTGGAGCGTGTGGATCCCGTAGCTGTCGAAGTAACTGTTGAGCTTGCCGGAACAGCCGATCCCGGTCGCGACGAGTACCTCTTCGGGGTTCTTCCCGAGCTCGGTCATCGCGCCTTTCAGCGCCTTCAGGACGCTGAAATCGCCACACCCGGGACACCACGTCGCCTGTGGCTCGATGCCGGGCGTGAAGTCGTCTCGCTCTACCTCTCGTTTCTCTCCGATGGCGTTGAATGCACTCATGTTAATCACCTGCCGCGGGAACGAACCGGGTCGTCGGTGCCGGTTCCTGCCCGTCGATTGCGCTTTCGAATCCCTCGATGATCTCTTCGGGTTCGAAGGGGTTACCGTTGTACTTGAGGAGGCTGTGCATCTTCGGTCCGAACCGACCGAGTTCCTTCTGGATCAGTCCGCGGAACTGCCCGGATCCGGTCATCTCGACGACGAGCGCCTCGTCGACGGACGTGAGGAACTCCGTCAGCTCGTTTTCGGCCAGCGGCATCAGATCCGAGACGCCCAGCGATTTGACGCTGTGGCCGGCCTCGTTCAGTTCGGTGACCGCTTCCTCGACCGTACCCTGTTGGCTCCCGAACGTGATGATCCCGTAGTCGGCGTCCTCGGGACCGTGATAGGACTGGTTGCTTTCTTCGCCGGCATCGAGCTCCTCGCGGATCGATTCGAGCTTGCGCATTCTGCGCTCGAGCTGTGCGATCCGGTTGTCGGGATCCTCGCAGATGTGTCCCTGCGGGTTGTGCTCGTTTCCGCTCGCGAGGTACCGACCGCCCTTCTGACCCGGAATGGATCGCGGCGAAACGCCCCGGTCGTTGTCCGGGTCGTGTTGGTATCGGTTGAACTTCCCGGAAGCGTGGTGGGCGGCTTCCGCGATCTCTTCTTCGGTGAGTGTCGCTCCGAGGCTCGGATCCGGCTCCCGATCGAAGAACTCCGCGTCGACGTTCCGGAGCTCGCCGCCGATCTTCTGATCGTAAAGGACGATCGCCGGGAGGTGGTAGTCGTAGGCGAGCTCGAAAGCCTTGCGAGTCTGTTCGTAGGCCTCCCTGACGTTACTCGGCGCGAAGACGACCCGACAGGAGTCGCCCTGACTCGTGTACAGGACGTGCTCGAGGTCGCTCTGTTCGGGCTTCGTCGGCATGCCCGTCGACGGCCCGGCCCGCATCGCCTCGAGGAGGACGACCGGCGTTTCGGTCATCTCCGCGAGGCCGAGCGGTTCGCTCATCAGCGCGAACCCGCCGCCGCTGCTGCCGGACATCGCTTTGACGCCGGTGTGGGAGGCGCCGAGTGCGAGCGCCGCGGCGGCGATCTCGTCTTCGACCTGCTCGGAGATCCCGCCGACCTCCGGGAGGTGTTGGCTCATGAGCGTGTACACCTCCGTCCACGGCGTCATCGGATAGCCCGCGATGAACCGACAGCCGGCGTCGAGCGCGCCGAACGTGATCGCGTTGCTGGCCGACAGAAGCACCTGGTCTTCGTCGTGCTCGCCGGTCGGCATCCGGAGGTCGTGAGTGAACTCCATCTCCTGGACGTCCTCGTAGGCGTCCTGGAGGATCTCGAGGTTCGTCTCCAGCACGTCCCCGGACATCGCATCGGCCATCAGGTCCTCGATGTGGCCGAGGTCGTACTCCAACAGCGCGGCGGTCGCGCCGACACCCGCGGTGTTTCGCATGACCTCCCGACCTTTTTCTCGCGCTCGCGCGCGAAGGTCGAGCGGATAGACGTGCCAGTCGTTCTCTTCGGCCCGCTGTTCGAAGTCGGGGATCTCCTCGATGTCGATCAGTCCCTCGTCGTAGACGATGACACCGCCCTCTCGGAGTTCGTCGAGGTTCTCGGCCAGCGGCTTGGTCTCCTCGTCGCCGTAGTAGGCGTTTTCCTGTGGGTTTCGGGCGAAGGAGTCACCCAGCGCCAACAGGAAGTTATAGCCGTCACCGCGGGACCGGACCGGTTCCGGTCCGGCCCTGATTTCGACGTACGTGTGGCCCCCACGGATCCTCGAGGGGTAGTGTCGATGCGTGAACACGTGGAGCCCCGACCGCATCAACGCTTTCGCGAAGTTCTGGCTCGTCGAGTCGATCCCGTCGCCGGAACCGCCCGCGATTCGCCAGACGAGTTTTTCAGACATTGGTATCACAGCGCCCGACGTGGGCGTTGGCTGTAGTTGGTTAGCATATCGTAAAAGCGTTTGCTACTCATTGTCATAGATTAATCATGATATAACTGTATAAATAATCGTTATCTCATAGCTTGGGATCGAAACGCTGTTGGCGTCGGGATCGCGCGGCGGATCGAGGAATGACGTCAACTGTATTAGCCTCGATGCTGATAGCTCCCGTATGAGTGAATCCATCGACGACGACCTGTACACCCGGACGAAAGCGTTGCTGGAACCCGGTGAGATCCGACTCAACGGCGTCATCGTCGACACCGATCTCACGAGCGACGAGGAGCCGACGCTCCATCAGGCGACGATCGACGTCGGCGACGTCATCGCCGAGGCGGCCGGCTTCGAACCGACCGAGACGTTCGTCTACTCCGGCACCGACGACGAGGAGTTCGGCGTCAACCAACATCAGGGCCTCACGCTCGACGACGAGGCGTTCGTCTGGGAGTGTCAACAGCTGATGCGGGACGGGACCTACGACATCGTCTTTTATTACGAGGCCGACGCCGACCAGGAGGCGATCGTCGCCGGGGTCGAGGGGTTGGGGTTCGGCGCGACGAGCGTCTACGGGGAGTAGTCGCTCCCGACGGCGTCGGCGAAACCCCACTCGTCGGCGCAACCGTACTGCGGGATTCGTCGTGGCCGATGGTATCTTGTAGCTGTACTCAGTACCTGATTTCATGCGTAACAACAGGGGGTGGAACGGATGACCAGAGGATCGTCATGGGAAAACGGGGTCGGGAGCCGAACGACCCGCTACGAGACGATCGTCGAGAACCTCCAGGACGGCGTCTTCGCGCTCGATCCCGACGGCACGTTCAACTTCGTCAACGGCGCGATCGAGGAGTTCACCGGGCTCGACCGTGACCGACTGGTCGGCTCGGAGTTCACCGCGATGGTCGAAAGCGGGCTGTTCGACACCGAGGCGGCCGAAAAAATGGCCGGAGCAGTAGGGGCTGTCTGTACCAGCGTCGACGCGGAACGGCGAGTGACGATCGAAACGACGCGCGGGGAAGTCCTGGAGGTGCGTCTGTACGCCAGAGGCGACGGTACGACCGAAGAGATCGTCGGGATGGTGCGGGAGGTGACCGAACGGGTTCGGGCGCTGGAAACGCTCGAGGGCCAACAGCTGGCGCTTCAACGCCTCTGGGAGGCCGACGTGGATCCGGATCTGACGATCGACGCGAAGATCGAGCGAGCGCTCGAGATCGGCTGTGAGTTCCTGGATATGCCGATCGGGTTCACGTCGGCCATCAGTGGGGACAGCCACCGAATCGAGCGGATCACCGGAACCGACGACTTCGAGTCCGGCCTGACGACGCCCCTCCAGTCGACGTTCTGTAGATACACCGTCGAAAGCGACGATCCGGTTACGTTCAGGGACGCCGAAAGCGAACTCGGCGCGGACGAACATCCCAATATAGAAGCCGGAATCAGCTGTTACGCCGGGACCAAGATCCTGGTTCGGGGGCGGCTCTACGGAACGTTCTGTTTCGCGGCGGCGGACGCCCGCGACCGCTCGTTTTCGCCGGCGGAACGGGAGTTCGTCAGACTGCTCGGGCGGTGGACCGGGAACAAACTCGACAGACAGCGGACGATAACGGTCCTGGAAACGCTTCACGAAACGGGAACGGAGATGCTGCTGGCCGACTCGAAGCGACAGATCGCACAGCTGGTCGTCGAGACGGTCGAGGAGCTGTTCGATCTGCCGATCACCGCGCTTTGGCGGTACGACGAGCCGACCGACACGCTCCGGCCGGTCGCCGAAACGTCCACGGCCAGGGAGGTCATCGGCGAGACGCCGGTCTTCGAGCGCGGCGAGGCGCTCGCCTGGGAGAGCTTCGAGACGAGGGAGATCCGGACGTTCGAAGACATACGGACGAAAGACGGCGTCCACAACCCCGAAACGTCGATCCGATCGGAGATCCACGTTCCGCTGGGGAGACAGGGCGTGATCGTCAGTGCGTCAACCGAACCCCGGCGGTTTCAGAACGTCGACGTCGAGAGCTTCGAGCTGCTTCGGGCGCTCGCCAGTAACGCACTCGTCGACATCGATCAACAGGAAGCGCTCGAGGAACGGGGCGAGGCGCTCCAGCGACAGAACGAACAGCTCGAGGAGTTCGCACACGTCGTCGCACACGACCTTCGGAACCCCCTCGCCGGCGCGGTCGGCTTCCTCGAGATCGCCCGCGAGACGAACGACGAGGCGCACTTCGATCGGATCGAGACGTCGCTCGGTCGGATGGAGGAGCTCATCGAGGAGCTGCTCGATATCGCACGAGAGACCCGCCGAACGGCTGACCCTCGGGAGCTCTCGCTCCCGGGGTTCATCGAGGAGGCGTGGTCGTACGTCGATGCCGAGGACGCGACGCTCACGGTCGGGGACGGTCTTGGATCGGTGTACGCGGACGAAACGCGGCTGCTGCAGCTGTTCGGCAACCTGTTCCGGAACTCGGTCGAGCACGCCGGACGCGATGTCGCCGTCGAGGTCGGCGCCCTCGAATCGGGCGAGGGGTTCTACGTCGAGGACGACGGACCGGGGCTCCCGGAGGGAGCGAGAGAGGACGTCCTGACGATCGGCCGAACCGCCTCGGCGAGCGGGACCGGGATCGGGCTTGACAGCGTGACAGACGTCGTCGAGGCTCACGGCTGGCAGCTGTCGATCCCCGAAACCGACGGCGGCGCTCGGTTCGAGTTCCGCGTCGAAGGGACGACGGAGGCACAAAGTTAATGCTGCGAGTGGACGCGAGGGGAAACAACAACGGACCGGGGGCATGGAACGACACATCGTAATCGCCGACGACGACGACACGATCCGGGACATCGTCGAGTTCAAGCTGAGCGGACCGGATCGGACGGTGACGCCCTTCGAAAACGGACGGGACTGCTGGGCGTATCTCGAGGCGAACGAGCCGCCGGACCTCGTCGTTCTGGACGTGATGATGCCCGGCCTGACGGGATTGCAGGTCCTCGAACGGGTCCGTGAGGACGACGAGTTGGCGTCGGTCCCGGTCATCATGCTGACCTCGCGCGGTCGCGAGGAGCACGTCGTCGAAGGGTTCGAGCGGGGGGCGACTGATTACATGACAAAACCGTTCAGCCCGAACGTGCTCGTTGCACGGGTCAACAGCCGGCTGTGATGGTCCTCACCGAGACAGCGCTGTTTTATTCGGCCGCCGCGATCGGGATCGTCACGATCGCCGTCGGGCTCGCCACGATGGCCACCGGCGTGTGGTTCCATTACAGGGACCGTCGTCGAGGATCGGTCCGAAAACGGGTACAGTCAGAACTCTTCGAACGGCTCTTTGCGGCCGACCCGGAGTGGAACGAGTGGGTCGGGTCGCTCTCTCGAGGCGAGCGTCGCCAGTTGCGGACGCTTCTCGACGAGTACCTCCGACAGCTCCGTGGAACCGAACACGGTCGGCTCTGCGATCTCGGCAGTGCGCTCGGGGTTTCCGAGCGGGCTAAACGAGACCTCAACTCGGACCGGAAACGGCTCCGCGCGCTCACGTGGCTCGCGCTCTTGGAAGAACCGGTCGAGCCGGAGCGACTCGAGAGATACTGCCAGGACGAACCACAGCACCGCGCAGGCGCCGCCCGTGTCCTCTACAGGAGCGGCCATCCCGACGCGCCCGAACTCGGAACCGATCTCCTCGTCGGGGACGGCGAGCGATCGCTGACCGCGTTCGGCTTCGATACGCTCTATCAGCTGAACAACGGGACCGAAACGCCGCTACTCGTGAGCCTCGCGGGGGCGGCCGACCAGTGGAACGAACGGCTCCTCGTCCAAGCCCTGCTCGTGCTCCGCCACTGCAACATCTCGGATCCGGGCGGACGGCTCGGATGGCTCTCCGAACTGCTCGCCCACGAATCGCCGCGCGTCCGTGCGGCCGCCGTCGGGGTCCTCGAACGCCACGGCTGGCGCGGACAGATCGAACGGGAGATCGACATCGGCGCGTTACTCGATGATCCGGAGCCCTCCGTTCGGCAGGATGTGTATCTGCTCTTGGCTTCGTGGAACGACGACCGCTCCGCAGCGTGGCTCCGGCGCGCGCTCGATGCCGAGGACGGAGGCAACATGCTCGCGCTCGTCAGAGCGTTAGTCACACATTCGCGAATCGACCCGTCGGAAGCCCCCGACCGGTTCGAACCGTTCGTCGAGTGGGTGTGGGCCGACGAAGCCGTCGGTCGGCGACGACAGGTCTGGGGTGTTTCGGCGGCATGGTCCTAGAGCTGATCGTCACGGCGACGACCTGGTTCTTCCTCGCGTATTTCGCGCTCATCAACGGCAGCTATCTCTTGATCCACGCCGTCGCGGTCGTGGGTGTCCGGCGGAACCGCCGCGAACGGAGCGTCGACCCGGCCTACGACCTCCACGAGAGTCCGTTCGTGCCGGGGATCGCGATCGTGCTCCCTGCGTACAACGAAGGCCCGGTCATCGCCTCGAGCGTCCGGTCGCTTTTGAGCGTCGAGTACCCGGATTTCGAGGTGGTCGCGATCAACGACGGGTCGAAGGACGACACGCTCGAACGGCTCGAGGGGGCCTTCGATCTCGAACGCGTCGAGGCGGAGTTCCCGCTCGAGGTCCCGTGTGAGCCGATCCACGGCGTCTATCGTGCCTCCGACGCCGATCTGGTTGTCATCGACAAGGAGAACGGCGGGAAAGCGGACGCGCTCAACGCCGGAGTGTTCTTCACCGATCAGCCGCTCTTCTGTGCGATCGATGCCGATACGGTCCTCGAACGGAGCGGGCTCATCGAGATCGTCCGCCCGTTCCTCCGCGATCCCGAGCGGATGGTCGCGACTGGCGGCACCGTCAGGGTCGCAAACGGCTGTACCATCCGCGACGGCGTCGTCGAGCGCGTCCGTCTTTCGGGGTCGGCGCTCGTCAATCTCCAGACGATGGAGTACATCAGAGCCTTTCTCTCCGGGCGGATCGGCCTGAGTGTTATAAAGAGTCTTCTCATCATCTCGGGGGCGTTCGGCGTCTTCCGGACGAACGCAGTGCGTGAGGTCGGCGGCTACTCGACCGAGACGATCACCGAAGACATGGAGCTCGTCGTCCGATTGCACCGCCATTTCAGCGAATTCGACGAACCCTACCGGATGGAGTTCGTGCCGGACGCCGTCGTCTGGACCGAAGCCCCGGAATCGCGCCAGGTGCTCGGCCGCCAGCGGAGCCGGTGGTACCGGGGGCTGCTCGAGTCGCTCGCGTTGCATCGCGGCATGATCGGCAGGCGCAGATACGGCGCGATCGGACTCGTCGCGCTCCCGTTTTTCCTCCTCGTCGAGGCGATCGGACCGCTGATCGAGGGAGTCGGCTACCTGCTCGTTCCGGTCATGTTCGTCCTCGGATTGCTCAACGTCCCGTTCTTTACGCTCTTTATCGCCGTCGCCGTCGGTCTCGGGACGCTCATGTCCTGGCTGAGCGCGTTCAACGAGGTGTACGGGTTCCGCCGATACACGAGTCCGAAAGACATCGCCAAGATCCTGTTTTACGGCGTCGTCGAGAACGTGCTCTACCGACAGTGGAAGGCGTTCATCGCCTGGAAAGGGTTCGTCCAGTATCTCCGGGGCGATACCTCGTGGGGCGAGATGACCCGCGTCGGCCTCGAGAAGTGATCACTCCCCGACTGCGTCGGCGAAATCCCACTCGTCGGCCCGATCGAGCGCCTCCTCGCGGGCGGAGCGTCTGATATCCTCGATGGCGTCCTCGTTCTCGAGGAACGCCTCGACGGAATCCTCACTCAGCTCGTGAGCGATCCCGGCGACCTCGCGCGTTCTGTCCGCCAGGTCGGGGTCGTCGGCCAGCCGTTCTGCGACCGCGCCGGGATCGACGCGTAGCTCCGCGGTCCGGTGCGGTAACTCGAGGGCGTCGGCGTCGAGGGCGTACAGTTCGAACCGATACGGCGGCGAGCCGATATCCTCGAGCGCCGGCGGACCGCCCCGGTCGGTTCCGGAGTGATAGGCCAGCACCGGAACGCCGGCTTCAAACGTGATGACGCCGGTCTCGTCGCTGTCCTCGAGCAGGGAGTTCCGCGGAGAAACGAGCGCGTAGCCGTCCAGCCGTCGATCCAGCACGTCGGCAAGCGCCGGGGCGAGCGCCGTGACGACGCGCGATCGGAGCAACTCGCCGTCGGGGATCATGGCGGATCCGGAATGACGGCGGTTCGGAACCGCTCGGCGACGGCCTCGGAGTCGCCCTCGGTCGGCGATAGCCGGTCGGCGGCCGTCCGGAACGCCGCCGCGGCCGGGCTGTCCGGGGCGTGTGCGAGAAGCGGGACGCCTTCGGAGCGAGCCGTCTGGACGGCGTCGCTTTCGGGGACTGTCGCGAGCGTCGGCCCCTCGAAGTACCGATCGGCCTTCGTCATGATCTCCTCGATGTCACCGCGGACCCGGTTGAAAACTGTCCCCGCGATATCGGAGCCATACGAGAGCGCGTACTCCTGGACTTTCAGCCCGTCGGAGATTGCCGGGATCGTCGGGTTGAGTACGACGATCACCCGATCGGCCAGCACGATCGGGAGGACGGCGCTTTTCGAGCCGAGCGTCGCCGGCGAGTCGAGAAGGAGGATATCCGTCCCGGCAGCCAGCTCCGCGACGACGCCCCGGAGTCGGTCCGGATCGGCCGCCTCAAAGGCGGCCAGTGAGGTTCCACAGGGGACGACGGACATCCCGAACCGGTCGTAGGTCGCATCCTCGACAGGAGCCCCGTCTTCGAGGAGGACGTCGTGAAGCGTCGTCTCGACGTCGGCGAGCCCGGCGTGAAACAGCAGGTTCGCCATCCCGGTGTCCGCGTCGACGATCGTCACGTCGTAGCGATCCGCCAGCGCCATTCCGAGCGCGACCGTACTCGTCGTCTTGCCGGTCCCGCCCTTCCCGGAGGCGACCGCGAACGCCTCGACCATTTGGTTTCAGTTGGACGGCGTTCGAAGATAAGGGTTCGGATCACTGATCGAGGCCGAAACGGTCAGACGACGTCGCCCCGAACCGAAAGCCGCTCGGGTTCGGCCCGGTGTTCGGAGAGCGTTTCGGCCGCCGTCTCGGCCTCTTCGGGCTCCATCCCGAGCATCTCCAGCGCCGCCGACAACGTCGGGAAGACGAACTCGCCGGACTTGAGTTTCCGGAAGGCCTCGTCGCTCCGCGTTCCGCCGTCGTCGGTGGCGACCCACAGGCAGGCGGCCCGGGGGTCGAGCAGCTGGGTGTAGTCAGCCCGTGCGCGGGCGCCTTTCAGTCGCTGGGTGACGTTGTTCTCGAACCCGGTATTACACACTTCGAGGTGGATCGGTTCGTCGTCCTCGAACAGCTGCGCCGCCAGACAGCGCTCGGGAGCCACGTGGCCGTTCGAGTTGGCGCGAACGTGCTCCGGGAACTGATCGGCCCAGGCCGCAGCGACCGTCTTGCCGACACCGGAGACGCCGAGTTCGGCCTCGAACTCGTCTTCGCGCTCGGGGGCGTCCTTGAACAGGAGGTCCTTCGTGAGATAGACACAGAGCCGCTCGACGGGATCGGTCCCGAGGACCACGTCCCCGAACGCCCACACCTCCCGGACGGGAACCGGCATCGGCTCGGTTTCGACCGTCTCGACGATCGACCGGAGCCGATCGACCGCCTCCGTACGGCTGTAGCTCATCGCTTCCGGTAAGGAGCCAGCACCGAAAACAGTTACCGAACGCGATGGGAGTCGCGAGGCGAAACCCGTATCCCCGACAACCGGCAAGGGACTGCCAATGCAGTGCGACAAGTGTGGTGAGGCGGCCGTCATGCACGCCGCCTACTCGGGGCTCCACCTGTGTGAGAGTCACTTCCGTCGCTCCGTCGAGACCCGCGTCAGACGGCGGATCCGGAACGACGCGCTGTTGTCCGACGAACCGACGGCGGCCGATCCCGAGACGTGGCTCGTCGGTCTCTCCGGCGGCAAGGACAGCGTCGTACTCACGCAGATCCTCCATGAGACCTTCGAGAAGGACCCCCGGATCGAACTCGTCGCGCTGACGATCCACGAGGGGATCGAGGGGTATCGCGACGCCTCCCTCGAGGCGTGTCTCGAGCTTACCGACGACCTCGAAATCGAACACGAGGTCGTCAGCTACGCCGACGAGTACGGCCTCGAGATGGATTCGGTCGCCGAGGAGGATCCGCTCGGGATGGCCCCCTGTGCGTACTGCGGCGTGTTCCGAAGAGACGCGCTGTCGGCGTACGCCGACGAGTACGGGGCCGACAAGCTGCTGACCGGGCATAACCTCGACGACGAGGCACAGACCGCGATGATGAATCTACTGTCGGGCGACGTCCGACAGGTCGCCAAACACTTCGACGCCTCGCTGGGGAGCTTCGAAGACCGGGAGATCGACGACGACCCGTTTATACCGCGCGCGAAGCCGCTCCGGGATATCCCGGAAAAGGAGGTCGCACTCTATGCCCATCTCAGGGAGCTCCCGACCCACATGGCGGAGTGTCCACACGCCAGCGAGGCCTACCGCGGCGAGATACAGCAGCACCTCCACGAACTGGAGGCGGATCATCCGGGGACCAGACACTCGATCATGTCCGGATACGAGGAGTTCGCGAAACTGGCCGCCGAAGCCCATCGCGGTAGCGGGCCGGAAGGCGAGTGTGAGCGATGCGGCGCACCGACGAACAACGACGTTTGCCGGAAATGCGAACTGGTCGACGCCGTGGACGGCGAACTCCCGGGCGACGACTGATCGCCGTCAGCCGTCCGTCATACACGCTGTTTACGCGGTATGTATCAGTACAAGTGGTTCTATAAATTTTCGAAAAATGCCGTTATGTGACCCGGTTCGGTAATATCAGATAGTAGACTTATCTGATAACGTCAATTCCGTTGTTCTGTTCGACTTCCGAACGACCGCCGTCGGTCTCGCCGACATCGAAGTTCCCGCCCGAACGCTCCGGCGGCGAGGAGAACTCGTCGTCGACGCCTTCGATGGCCTGCCGGGACGCGTCGGCCTGTTTCTGGGTGGTCGGGCCGAGGATCTGGGCGGACTGCACGCCGGTCATGATCGCCATCACGCGGACTTTGCCCTTGTACTCCTCTTGGATCCGGGCGCCCCAGATGACGTTCGCGGAGGCCTCGAGCCGTTCGGTGATGTTCTGGGCGATCCCTTCCGCCTCTTTCAGCGTGAGATCCGGGCCGCCAGTGATATGTACCAATCCACCCGACGCACCCCGATAGTCGACATCGAGAAGCGGGTGGTTCATCGCGTCGTTGACGACCTCCTTCGTCTTGTTTTTGTCCTGTGTCTCGCCGACCAACATCACCGCGACGCCGCCCTGGTTCATGATCGAGGTCATGTCGGCGTAGTCGAGGTTGATAAGCGACGGCTGGGTGATCGTCTCGGAGATTCCCTTGACCGTCTCGGCGATGATCTGATCCATCACCGAGAAGGCCTTGCCGATCGGGAGGTTCGGGACGTAATCCAGCAGTCGGTTGTTGTCGAGGACGATGATCGAATCGGCCTCGTTGCGGAGCTTTTCGAGCCCCTCTTCGGCTTTGACCGTTCGGGCCCGTTCGACGTTGAACGGCGTCGAGACCATCCCGACGACGATCGCGCCCTGCTCTTTGGCGATCTTCGAGACGACCGGGGCCGCGCCGGTGCCGGTTCCGCCACCCATTCCCGCGGTGACGAAGACGAGGTCCGCCTCCCCGAGCACTTCTTTGATCGTTCCCTGAGCCATCTCGGTGGCGCGTTCGCCCATCCCGGGATCGCCGCCGGCACCGAGTCCGTTGGTCAGCGACTTGCCGACGAGGATCTTCGTGTCGGCTTCGATCATCTTGAGGTGCTGTTTGTCGGTGTTGATCGCGATAGTCTCCGCACCGTCGACGCCGATGTTGTACAGCCGGTTGACCGTGTTGTTGCCGGCGCCGCCGGCCCCCACGATGACGATCCGCGGGTCACCGAACTCGTCGCTGTCGGCGAGGGTTTCGTCCATCTCACGCTTTTCGGCTTCGGCGTTCTCCAGTGCGGAGTTGACGATATCCTGCATCGTCTACACCTTGGCCCAGGGACGGGTCTTTTCCGTCGCTTCCGTCTCCTGTTCGTTTATCATCTCGCGCACGGCGGAGCGAATCGCCTCGCTCCGGTTCGGGAACTGCCCCGTATCGACCATGCGTTCGACCTCTTCGATCTGCTGCTTCGGGATTCGTAGTGTCA
>LKMJ01002239.1_pt1 | contig 17632 bp, 13 predicted proteins | sample 643391 | NCBI WGS metagenome assembly LKMJ01 (sample SAMN04112250, study PRJNA286221) | soda lake metagenome | biome: soda lake; feature: Kulunda Steppe; material: water; isolation source: sample PL-Br10 brine of Picturesque Lake | place: Russia: Kulunda steppe | collected 2010-07
TCCCCGCCCACGAGACGCGTTCGCGGCTCACGCCGAGACGGTTCGACAGGGCCGAGGCGAAGTCGTTCGTATCCCATCCCCGAAGCGTCGCCCGGAAGACGAGATGTGGATAGGAGCCGGGATCGGCATCGAGTCCTCGGAGATCCGCACCGAACGCCTCGCGCTCGCGGACCCGAAAGTCATCGGGCTGAACCCGGAGTCGGCCGCCGGTGCCGTCGGTCTCGGAGACGTAATACTCGATACCGACGGCAGCCTCGACCGGGTGAGCGTCGCGCATACGGTAGCTCTATCCCCGAGCGACAAGCCGTTTGTTCTTCCGTCCGATCGTTCGGGTATACGAAAGCTCTTTCAGTTCGGCTGCGAACGGGGGTTGTGAACCTCTTTACCCCCTTCGAGTGCCGGGATGTGACGGCCAGAAACCGCGTGATGGTCTCGCCGATGTGTCAGTACTCCTGTGAGGAGATGGACGGGCTGGCGACCGACTGGCATCTCGTCCATCTCGGAAGCCGGGCGAGCGGCGGCGCCGGCATCGTGATGACCGAGGCGACCGCCGTCACGCCGCGTGGCCGCATCTCGCCGCAGGACCTCGGGATCTGGAGCGACGAGCACGCCGACGCGCTCCGTCCGATCGCCGACTACATCGCCTCTCAGGGAGCGACCTCGGCGATCCAGCTCGCTCACGCCGGCCGAAAGGCCTCGACGTACCGCCCCTCCGAGGGTCGCAAACCACGCCACGACGAGGCCGGCTGGACACCGGTCGGCCCGACGACCGAACCCTGGCCGGCCGAGGAACCACTCGAGACCGAGCGGCTCGATATCGAGGGAATCGAACGCGTCATCGACGCCTTCGTCGAGGCGGCTGTCCGGGCCGTCGATGTCGGATTCGACGTCATCGAGCTTCACGCCGCCCACGGCTATCTCCTTCACGAATTTCTCTCGCCGGTGACGAACACCCGCGAGGACGACTACGGCGGGAGCTTCGAGAACCGGACCCGGCTTCTCAGAGAGATCGTCGACGCCGTGCGAGCGGCGATTCCCGACGGAACGCCGCTTTTCGTCCGAATTTCGGCGACCGACTGGCTTCCGGAGCGAGACTCGTGGACCGTCGAGGACTCGGTTCGCCTGGCGGACGAGCTAGAGCCGCTCGGCGTCGACCTCGTCGACGTGAGTGCGGGCGGCGTTCACCCCGAACAGCAGGTTCCGGAGCCGGGGCCGCACTATCAGGTCCCCTACGCCGAACGCGTCGGGGAAAGCGGTGTGCCCGTCGGCGCGGTCGGAAAGATAACGACCCCGGAGGGGGCAGACGAGATCGTCCGCAACGGACGAGCGGATCTCGCGATCGTCGGTCGGAAACATCTGCGGGATCCGTATTTCGCGATCCGGGCCGCGGAAGAGCTCGGCCACGACGCGCCGATTCCACGGCAGTACAGGCGCGGATTCCAGTAACGGTTCGCCGGTAGCGTTTTGAATAGCTGTGGACAGGGGATCGGGACGATCCGTCAGTAGAGACTCAACTCGCCGGTCACCTTGTCGACGACGTTCTCCTCGCCCGGCCCGACCGCGAGCGCGGTCGCGGTCCCCGGTTCCAGTTGGGTGTGGCCCGCATCGCGGACGAGCGCGTACGGTAGCCCCTCCCGGCGTGCCTCTTCGGCCAGCCGCTGGAGCTGTTTTTCGCCGCTGGCCTTCAGAACGATCTTCTTTTGACCGCCGGATTTCCACTCGTTTCGGGCCGACGTGCCGGCCTTCTCGTAGGCTGAAAGCGAGGCGTGAGCGACCTGTGCGGCGAGCTTTCCGGTTCCCATCCCGATGTCGGTTCTGGCGACGATGGCCTGTTTCATACATCCCCTGCCCGGTCGATCGCCGTGAACGTTCCGCTCCGGGTCGAGCCCTGCCGTTTCGGTTCCACGGCTCCGTCCCGACCCGGCTACCCGCGTTCGTGGTTCCGCGCCCGGTGTTCGCTTATCAACTGGTCGATCTGTGCCGCCTTCTGTTCGTGTCGTCGTTTCTCGGCCCGGTCGTGCCAGTCGTCGATGACCGCCTCGACTTCGCTTTCTCTGGCGACGGCGAGTTCGTCGACCTCCTGTATCGTCACCTCTTCGGCCGGTCCGACCGGGATCTCGTGCTCGAAGAGAATCTCGTCGGCCTGCTCTGAGATCTGCCCCTCCCGGAGGACGACCCTGGGTTCGTACTCGACGAGCCGCTTTGCGGTTCGGCGGCCGGCCCCGCTCGCGTCCCGGAGATAGACGACGTCTCCCGGCGCGATTCCGTAGGATTCGTCCGCGTGCTCGATCGCGTCCGTGGTGAACTGTGCGACCGGTTTGACGGGGACGAGGTCGCGTTTCTCTTCGGCCACGTCGGCGAAGTTCGAGTGATCGAGCTTCCACAGCTCTTTGAGCCGCTCGAGTTTCCCTTCGAGGGCGTCGGTTTCGGATTCGGATTCCGAGAGCTCCCGTTTTAGTCGTTCGTTTTCGCGCTGGAGTCGCGTCACCTCGCGTCGCTCTCTGGCGTCCCGACGCTCCTCGCGACGGGCCTCCGAGAGCTCCGATTCGAGTTCCGCGATCCGCTCGTCCTTCGATTCGACGGTCGATTGCAGATCCTCGACGTGTGATTCGAGCCGGTCGATCCGGGCGTTGAGCCGTTTGATCTGTTTTTCTTCCGGCGTCAGCTCGCGTGGATCGTGCGCGTTCGAGGAGCTCTCCTCTGTTTCGTCTTCGGTAAGCGAATCGATGACCGCCTCGACGCTTTCCTCGCTCGCGACGACGCGGGCGATGATCTCCTCTCGGTCGAACTGCGGCGGAACTTTCGCGCTGATGCGCTCGAACTGATCTTCGTGGTCGTCGAAGGCGAAAAGCGCCGCCGCCATCGCGTCGCGCTCGTGGTCGTTGTCGTAGGCCTCCTTTCGGGTGCGATGGAGCTTTCTGTCGACCGGCAGATCTCGCTCGGGAATCCAGCCGGCGGCGTCGAAACTGCGTCTGATTTTCTCTACGGTCTCGGGCATCGGCTCGACGTCGGCGGCGACGACGGCCGGTCGCCCGTGTTCGACGATCCACTCGATGACTTCGGCGGTGTCCGCCGTCCGGCTCGACCACACGTCCAGCACCGACCCGTCGAAATCTGTCAGCGCCACCGCGGTCGTCGTGCCGGGATCGATCCCGACGATGACGTGATCCCGGCGGGTGACGAGCGGGCGATACTCGATGCCGTCCCGTCGCTCCCGCTCGATTTCGATGCGAATGTCGCCCGAGCGGCGGGTCGAGACCGGAATCTCCGCGGGCGTCGCCTCGACCTCGAAGCGGGCCTGCGAGTAACCACCGTACTTCTCGGTCACGTCCGTTTCGTACTCCAGGGCCGCCTCCTTCAGGGCCGATTCGACCTCTCTGGCCGTCCGTTTCACCGAGCCGTGGATGCGTCGGGTGAAGCGATCCTCGCTCCAGCCGCCGCCGCCGGTCGATCGACCTCTGGAGACCTTTATCTCGGTCGTGTTCGTAAACGCCGAGACCTCGTACCCGACGTTTCTGGCCGCGAGTCGGGCGGCGGCCTCGGCCTCCTGCATCGGCTCTTTACCGTAAGGAACGCCGTGGCGGGCGGCGACCCGCGAGAGCGGTTCGGGCCGTTCATCGCCCGTGACCTGAACGAGTCTCGTCTCCGATGGCAGTCTTCGGAGGAAGTGAACGAGTGCCCCCTTGTCCTCGGCCAGCTCGAAAGTGTTGTCCGTCGCGACGATGGCCGGCTCATCGCTTTCGATACGGCGGCGTAGCTTTCGGTATGAGACGACGTCTCGTTCGATCGTCTCACCGTCGTAGGTTACGAGGGCATACGAGGGCGAATCGCCCCGGACATCCCCGCTTTGGATGTCGACGCCGAAGATCCGGTCGTCGAGGGCGTCCGTTCGCGTACTCACGTGCCGTCGTACGCTTTCGCCGAATATAAACCTCGTGACGGGTCCGGGTTCGGTCAGTCGTCCGAGGTAGCCCGTCCGACCTCTTCGCCCCCGGCCGTCGGGGTGGCTGCGTCGGGGAGTTCGTTCCGGACGTCGGCTTCCTCGCGCTCTTCTATGATCTCCGCGTAGGCGTCCGGGACGACCTTGATGAACTTCTCGAGTTCCGACTCCCAGTGTTCGAGGACATACTCGCCACGGTCGGAGTAGGTGTGTGCGACGTGGTTCTCGACGAGCCGGCGGAGCATCTTCCGGTCCTTCCGATCGAGCTCCTCCGTCGTCGAGACCATCCCGTAGTTGACTTTCTCCTCGAAGTCGCCGTCCCGATCGAGCACGTACGCGATGCCGCCGGACATCCCGGCCGCGAAGTTCTTGCCCGTCCGACCGAGACAGGCGACGACGCCGCCGGTCATGTACTCACAGCCGTGATCGCCAACCGACTCGACGACGGCTTTCACACCCGAGTTGCGGACGGCGAAGCGCTCGCCGGCCATCCCGTTGATGTAGGCTTCACCCTGCGTCGCACCGTAGAGGGCGACGTTACCGATCAGGATGTTCTTCTCCGGCTCGTAGGGCGCGTCGTTCGGCGTGTTGATGATCAATTTCCCGCCCGAAAGCCCCTTGCCGACGTAGTCGTTCGCGGTGCCGGTCAGCTGCATCGTGACGCCATCCTGAAGAAACGCGCCGAAGCTCTGCCCCGCCGTGCCGCCGAAATCGACGGTGATCGTGTCTTCGGGGAGCCCCTCGGTGCCGTGCGCCTTCGAGATCCGGTTGGAAAGTGTCGCGCCGACTGCCCGATCGACCGTCGAGATCTCCCGATCGAGGTGGACCGGTTCGCCGGTTTCGATCGACTCGTCCGCCTCCGCGATGAGTCCCCAATCGAGGGCGTCGTCGATCTCGTGCGTCTGCGGTTCGGTCTTGTATCGATCGACTCCGGCCGGTTCGGCGAGGATCGCCGAGAGATCGAGCTTTCGGGCTTTCTCCTGTCGGACGTCGTCGCGCTGTTCGAGGACGTCGACGCGGCCGATCATCTCCTCTATGGTCTCGAAACCGAGTTCGGCCATGATCTCGCGCAGCTCCTGGGCTATGAACGTCATGTAGTTGATGACGTGCTGTGGTTCGCCCGGGAAGCGCTGTCTGAGGTTCTCGTCCTGAGTGGCGACGCCGACCGGACAGGTGTTCTCGTGACACTGTCGGGCCATTACACAGCCGGAGGTGACGAGCGGAGACGTTCCGAAGACGTACTCTTCGGCACCCAAAAGCGCGCCGACTGCGACGTCGTAGCCGGTCTTCATCCCGCCGTCGACGGTGACTTTGATCCGCGAGCGGAGATCCGTCGACCGGAGCATCTGGTTGGCCTCCGCCAGTCCCAGCTCCCACGGGAGGCCGGCGTTTTTGATCGACGTCTTCGGCGAGGCACCGGTGCCGCCGGAGTGCCCGGAGATATGGACGACGTCGGCGTTGGCTTTCGCGACCCCGGCGGCGATGGTACCGATCCCGGCTTCCGAGACGAGCTTGACGTTGATGTCGGCCTCGGGATTCGCGGCCTTGAGATCGTGGATGAGCTGTTTGAGGTCCTCTATCGAGTAGATATCGTGCAGCGGCGGCGGCGAGATGAGCCCGACGCCGGGCGTCGAATAGCGGACGTGGGCGATCATCTCGTTTACTTTCTTGCCCGGCAGATGTCCCCCCTCGCCGGGTTTCGAGCCCTGCGCCATCTTGATCTGTAACTCGTCGGCGCTCGTCAGGTACGTCGAGGTGACACCGAAACGGCCGGAAGCGACCTGTTTGACGTTGCACTCCTTTTCGGTGCCGAACCGTTCGGGCGGTTCACCTCCTTCGCCGGTGTTGGACTTCGCGCCGAGTCGATTCATCGCGATCGAGTTGTTCTCGTGGGCCTCTGGCGAGAGGCTGCCGAGGCTCATCGCGGCCGTCGAGAACCGCGTTACGATCTCCTCGATCGGTTCGACGTCCTCGATGTCGATCGGATCGCGATCCGAGCGGAACTCGAGGAGCCCTCGAAGCGTCTGGAGGTTCTCCGTCTGGTCGTTCATCAGTTCGGCGAACTCGAGATACTGCTCGTAATCGCCCTCTCTGACCGCTTTCTGGAGCGTGCCGACCGACTGTGGGTTCCACTCGTGGAACATCCCCGAGGAGCGGTGTTCGTACTCACCTTGCCGTTCGAGGTCGGGATCGTCCTCGAAGGCGACGGTGTATCGCTTCCGGAGGTCGGCCTCGACGTCGTCGATGTCGACGCCCTCGGTGCGGGCGGTCGTCCCCTCGAAGTACTCGGCGACGAAGTCCGAATCCAGCCCGACCGCTTCGAATATCTGGGCGCCCTGGTAGGATTCGACCGTTGAGATCCCCATTTTCGCCATCGTCTTCAACAGCCCGTCTTCGACGGCCTTGATGTACGCGGCGATGGCTTTCCCCTCGTCGGCGCCGTCGGGGCCGGCGACGAGATCCGAGATCGACTGGTAGGCCAGATAGGGGTTCACCGCGCCGGCGCCGTAGCCGATACACGTCGCGATGTGGTGGACCGCGCGCGGATCACCCAATTCGAGGACGATCCCGACGTGGTTTCGAAGCCCGTTTCTGACGAGGTGATGATGAATCCCGCCGGTCGCGAGCAACGCCGGAATCGGGATCGCGTCCTCGTCGGCCGCCCGATCGGACAGCACCAGGATGTCGTGTTCCCGCGCGGCCTCGGTCGCCTCCTGTCGGACGGTCTCGACGGCGGTTTCGAGGTCGGTGTCGGGATCGAACGTGATGTCGAGCACGTACGTCGAAACGTCGCCGTCGAGGTCTTTGATCGCCGCCGTCTGTGCGTCGGTCAGGATCGGCGAGTCGACGACGAGCTGGCGTGCGTGTTCGGGCGTCTCCTCGAGCAGGTTCCGCTGGTAGCCGAGCCGCGATTCGAGCGACGTGACGAGCTCCTCGCGGATGTAATCCAGCGGCGGGTTGGTCACCTGGGCGAACAGCTGCTTGAAGTACGTAAACAGCGGGCGGTTGAACTGTGAGAGGACGGAAAGCGGTGTGTCGTCACCCATCGAGCCGACGGGATCTTTGCCGTCTTTCGCCATCGGCTCCAGCAGGTGATCTATCTCGTCGTGGGTGTAGCCGTACAGCGCCTGCCGCGAGCGCAGCGACGGGACCGGATCGCGTGGGCTCGGATCGTCGGTATCGGCGAGTTCGTCGATTCGGAGCTGGTTCCCCTCGACCCATTCGCCGTATTTTTCGTCCGTGAGCGCTTCGAAGATCTCCTCGTCGGGAATGATACGCCCCGCCTCGGGATCGGCGACGAAGAGCTGTCCGGGTTGAAGGCGGTCTCGCCGTTCGATCTCGCCGAAGTCGTGTTCTAACGCGCCGGCTTCGCTGGCCATGATGAGCGTGTTGTCGCTCGTCAGGTCGTACCGACAGGGGCGGAGCCCGTTCCGGTCGAGGACGGCACCGATCCGTTCGCCGTCTGTCGCGGCGACGAGCGCCGGGCCGTCCCACGGTTCGAGAAGCGAGGCGTGGTAGTCGTACCATTCCCGTCGGTCCTCGGCGACGCGGTTGGCCTCCCCTCGCCAGGCTTCGGGAATCAGCATCCGAAGCGCGTGCGGCATCTCGCGGCCGCCCTGTATGAGAAGTTCCAGGGCGTTGTCGACGGAGGCGGTATCCGACTGGTCGGGATCGTTTATGATCGGACGCAGCGTCTCGATCTCCTCGCCGAAGGCCGGATGCTCCAGGTCGTTCTCTCTGGCTCGCATCCAGTTGATGTTGCCCTGAATCGTGTTGAACTCGCCGTTGTGGATGATGTTGCGGTACGGGTGAGCGAGATGCCACGCGCCGAGCGTGTTCGTCGAAAAGCGGGCGTGGACCATCGCGAACGTCGATCGGACCCGCTCGTCGAGCAGTTCGGGATAGTACGACGGGAGCTGTTCGGCGGTCAAAAGCCCCTTGTACACGACCGTCTTTCGATCCAGAGAGCAGATATAAAACCGGGCGTGGCCGTCGGGACGGCGGTCCTCGACAGTCGTCTCGAGATCGCGACGACCGACGTAGAGCGCCCGGTCGAACGCGTCGTCATCGAGCGTCGATCGAACGAAACACTGGACGACGTTGGGTTCCGAGTCGACGGCGGTCCTTCCCAGCGTGCTATTGTCCGTCGGCACGTTTCGCCACGCGAAGACCTCTAGCCCGTGCTCGGCGAGGACGGTCTCGGCGAGGTTCTGCAGGTGTGCGGTCGCGTCCTCGTCCTGTGGCATGAAGATCGACCCGACAGCGTATGCCCCCGGTTCGGGGAGATCCCCGATCTCCGTCTCGAAGAACGCGTGCGGCGTCTGCAGCAGAATTCCGGCACCATCACCGGTGTTTTCTTCGGCTCCTGTCGTGCCTCGGTGTTCGAGGTTCTCCAGCAACTCGAGTCCGTCGGCGACGGTCCCGTGTGATCGGTCGCCGTCGAGATCCATGACGACGCCGACCCCGCAGTTGGCGCGGTAGTCGGTCGGATCCGCGAGCCCGTCGGTGGCCGCGGTGTGTTCGGTTCGCTCAGGCATGAACGGGCCTAGCTCATGCGTGTTCAAGAGGCTTCCCCTGAAAGTATAATGGTACATTTACCCCATACAAGGATATATTAGGTAATTGATCCTCAGAGCCTCGTCGGCGTTCGTCGGCAGATTGAACTCCCCGGGGACGAACTCCTCGGATATGTATCGGGTCGTCGGCTGTCGGAACTGCCAGTCGCTCTGGATCGTCGAAGGGCGTCCGGAGACGACGCAGTGTCCTCGGTGTCGGAAACGGTACCGTCTCGAGAAGCTCCGGAGCTTCGCCGAAACTGAATCCGCCGAAGCCGCCGCACGTGTCCGGAGTTCGATGCTCGCAAATCGGGCGGAGGAAGGCGAATTCGTCGATCCGACCGAGATCGATGTCGACGCGGTCGGGATGGACGATGCGGACTTTCTCGGAGCTTTCGGGATCGACGCCGACGCGGTCGCCGCGGCCGAGGACCGGGCGAGCGAGCCGACTACCCGTTCGCGGAGCCGAAAGCAGGTCGTCCTCGACGGGCTCGAGGAACTCGAAGAGCCGACGACCGAAGCGCTCTTACGGTACGCTTCCGAAGCGGGCGTCGACGAATCGTACGTCGAACGCGCACTCGAAAAGCTCACGCAGGCCGGCGAAATAACGCGAACGAACGGACGGTACCGAAAGCTATGATGGGACGTGATCGCCCGTGACGGACGAGGACGAATACCGGTTCTATCCGGAGGATTTCAACGAGGACGGTGAACTGATCGAGGACGACCACGAGTTCGATCCCGCCCCGCTCGTCATCGTCGGCAGCCTCGGGGCCGGGATCGCCCTCTTCGTGGCGGACGCTTTTGTCGATCCTGTAACCGCGGCGGGGCTGGAAATCGAACTGCGGAGCATCTCGGCGCTCGTCTTCGCCGTCGGGCTCTTCACCGGAAGCAGCGTCTACGCCCGGCAGGGCAAACGGCTGCTCTCGGCGGTTCACGCGTTCGGCTCGCTCGGGTGGGTGCTGCTCGCTTTCGGCGCGATCTTCGCGAACGACACGTTGCTCGTTGCCGGTGCCGGTACGTTAATCGCCGGGGCGGTGGCATTGATCGGCCTGGTATGGCGCTCCTCGATATGAAACGAAACCCATCTCACTACAGCCGACGTCTCGTCCTCTTCGTATTGGTACCGCTTTTGATCGCCGATCTCTCCTTCGGCCTCCCGGACGGCGCATTCCTCGCCGGGGCCGGCATCGTCATGGTGGCGGCCGCGGGAATTCACTTTCACGGCGACGAACGCCGCGCGAGCGCCGGCTGGCTCGTCTTCGGTGTGGCGCTCGGGATTCTCGCCGTGACCGACCCGACCGCGAACCCGCTCTATCTCGGCGTCTTCGCGGTCCTGCTCTTTGCCGGGCTGCTCTTTTTGGTGAGTCAAACGCGGGCCGACTCGGAGTGACACGGCTCGCTGTCGTCTCGGCGTTATCGCCCCAGCTCTTCGTGGGCGCTCGCCAGGTGATTCGAAGCGAGCGCACCCAGAAGCGATAGCTCGCCCGCGAGCGCGGCCGTCGTGATGACCTCCGCGAGCGCGTCTGCGTTCGAGCCGGCGGGGTCGCCCCCACCGCCGACGCCGACGATATCGAGCGCTTCCGCCTGCGTCGGGAGTTTCGTCCCGCCGCCGACGGTTCCGACCTCGAGTGAAGCGATCGTGAGACTCGCATAGAGGTCTCCATCGCGAACGTCGGCGGTCGTGATCGCGTTCGACCCCTCGACGACCTGTGCGATGTCCTGCCCCGTCGCGAGAAACGCCGCCGCGATCGTGTTCGCGGCGTGTGCGTTGAACCCCAGCGCCCCGGCCTTCGCCGAGCCGACGAGGTTCTTTCGCGTGTTGGCTTCGGCGATCGCTTCGGGCGTCGTCTTGAAGTACGACTCGACCAGATCGCGCGGGATCTCGACGTCGGCGGCGACGGTTCGGCCGCGGCCCTGAACGCTGTTTATCGCCGCGGGTTTCTTGTCGGCACAGAGATTCCCCGAGAGGGCGACAAGTTCGGCGGGCGTCGCGTCGGTGATCGTCTCACAGGCGGCCTCTGTCGCGATCGTGGCCATGTTCATCCCCATCGCGTCTCTCGTCTCGTAGCCGAACCGGACGAAGACGTTGTCGCCGACGACGTACGGCGTCACCTCGCGCAACTCGCCGTGACTCGTCGTCGCTTCGGCGGCCTCGGCGAGTTCGTCGGTGTTCTCTCGAACCCACGTGGCGGTCTCTTTCGCTTCGGCGACGTTCTCGACACGGAACACCGGCGCACGCGTCATCGCGTTTTTCAGCACTCGTGCGGTGGCACCGTCGGCGGCGCGGATCGCCGCACAGCCGCGGTTAACCGAGGCGATGAGCGCCCCCTCCGTCGTCGCGAGCGGTAACCGTCTCGCCCCCTCGACGGCGTCGCCGTCGACGTCGATCGGGCCGACGATACCCATCGGGACCTGTGCCGCCCCGAACATGTTCTCGACGTTCGCCTCGGCCTCGGAAGCTTCGAAGGCGTATTCGCCGATGGTTTCGAGGTCGGCTCCGGTCTCCGCGGCGACCAGCCGTCGTCGAGCCTCGGCTGCCGTGTCGAAATCCGCGTGCTGTTCGAGTTCGTGAAACCGCAGTTCGCCGTCCCTGACGGCGTCGACCAACGCGTCGGTATCCATGGCGGCGTCTCGGGTGGCAGGGACTAATGGCTTCCGTCACGTCCCGGCCCGCCCACGCGACCCCGCGAACGGAGTAGCCTTTTAACCGTAGCGACCACAATAGGCCGATATATGGGTATCCTCTCGCGGGCATCGTACGTCATCCGATCGAAGCTCAACGCCGTCCTGAACCGGGCCGAAAACCCCCACGAAACGCTCGATTACTCCTACGAACAGCTCCGCGACGAGCTTCAGGACGTAAAAAAGGGGATCGCGGATCTGACGACACAGAAAAAACGCCTCGAAATGCAAAAGCGCCGCCTCGAAGAGAACGTCGAAAAACACAACGAGCAGGCGCGACAGGCCGTAGAGCAGGACCGCGACGACCTCGCACGCCGGGCCTTAGAGAAGAAAAAGCAGAAGATGAACCAGATTGAAGATCTGGAGGCCCAGATCGCGGACCTACAGAACACCCAGGACAACCTCGTCGAGAAGAAAAACGAACTGCAGAACCGAATCCAGGAGTTCCGCACCGAAAAGGAGACGATGAAGGCTCGCTACGAGGCCGCCGAAGCGAGCGCCCGCGTCAGCGAGGCGATGACCGGTGCCGGCGACGAGATGGAGAACATCTCCAGATCGATCGAGCGCGCGAGAGAAGATACCGAGGACATGGAGGCGCGTGCGGCCGCGATGGACGAACTCGAAGAGACCGGCGCCTTCGACAGCGCGCTGTCCGAAGAGAGCGATCTCGAACGCGAACTCGAAGAGATCAGACAGACCGGCGAGGTCGATGCCGAACTGGAGACGCTGAAATCGGAGGCAGGCATCGAAACGGACGGAGCGAGCGACGAGGACGTCGAGATCGAACAGACATCCGACGTCGATCCCGAAATCGAGGCCGAACTCGACGATCTGAAAGACGACGAAGAGTAAAGCGGGTCAGGATCGGTTAGCGACCCCGGTTACTTCGAGCCGCCGACGAAGTCGGGCTCGATGCGTTTTTCGTCGACCTCGCCGCGGAGGTGTTCGTGGAACATCTCCACGTCGACGTCTTTCCGCTCGTTCTCGAACCGGTCGCGGACGGAGACGGTTCCCGCTTCCTCCTCGTTGTCCCCGACGACGAGCATGTACGGGACGCGGTCGTCGTGGGCGGTCTGGATCTTCTTGCCGACCGTCCACGATCTGTCCTCGATCTCGACGCGGAACTCCGAGAGATAGCGGTTCTTGAGCTGTTTGGCGTAGCCGATGTTGTCGTCGGAAACCGGGAGGATCCGGACCTGTTCGGGCGCGAGCCACGTCGGGAAGTTCCCGTCGAAGTGCTCTATGAGCACCATAAAGAAGCGCTCGTAGCTGCCGTACAGCGCACGGTGGATCATGACCGGTCGGTGTTCTTCGTTGTCCTCGCCCGTGTAGGTGAGATCGAACCGCTCGGGCATGTTGAAATCCAGCTGGACCGTCGGGCCGTCCCAGTTGCGCCCGAGGGCGTCCTGGAAGGCGAAGTCGATCTTCGGGCCGTAGAAGGCGCCGTCACCGGATTCGATGTCGTAGTCCATCCCGCTCGCTTCGAGGACGTCGCGTAGCTGTGATTCGGCCTGCTCCCAGATCTCGTCGGAGCCGACCGACTTCTCCGGCCGGGTCGCCAGCGCGACCTCGTAATCGAGATCGAAGGTCTCTAACACCTCGTTGATCTGCCCCATGATCGTGTTGACCTCCCGCTCGATCGACTCCGGTTTGACGAACAGATGGCCGTCGTCGATCGTGAACGCCCACACGCGAGACAGTCCCGAGAGCTCGCCGCGCTGTTCTTTTCGATAGACTTTGCCGTTTTCGGCGTACCGGATCGGCAGGTCTCGGTACGACCAGTTGCCCTGGTTGAAAATCGTCGCATGTCCCGGACAGTTCATCGGCTTGAGGCCGTACTCCTCTTCGTTCACGTCGAGCAGGAACATGTCGTCGACGTAATTGTCGTAGTGGCCCGACTGTTTCCACAGCTCAGTCCGGAACAGATGCGGCGTCTCGACGAACTCATAGCCCTGCTCGTCGTTGAGGCCGTCGACGAACGCCTCGAGATCCCGAAGGATCGCCTTGCCGTTCGGATGATACAGCGGCAAACCGGGGCCGGTCACCTCGGGGATCGAAAAGAGATCCAGCTCCTGACCGAGCTTTCTGTGGTCGCGCTTTTTCGCCTCTTCGCGCTGCTCGAGGTATCTCTCGAGGTCCGTCTCGCTCTCGAAGGCCGTCCCGTACACCCGCGTGAGCGTGTCGTTGTCCTCGTCGCCGCGCCAGTACGCCGCCGCGATATTGAGCAGTTTCACCGCGCCGATCTCGCCGGTCGAGGAGACGTGGGGGCCCCGACAGAGGTCCTGCCAGTCGTCCTGAACGTAAAACGAGACCGTCTCTTCCCCCTCGGCTTCGGTCTCGAGAATCTCGCGTTTGTACTCGTTGTCCTCGTAGATCTCGAGGGCTTCCTCGCGGGATCGCTCGACCCGTTCGATGTCGTAATCGGCCTCGATGATCTGCTCCATTTCGGCTTCGATCTCCTCGAAGTCGTCCTCGGAGAGTTCCACACCGGTGATGTCGTAATAAAACCCCTCGTCGGTCGGCGGGCCGATCGCCAGCTTCGCGTCGGGATACAGCCGCTGGAGCGCCTGCGCGAAGACGTGCGCCGCCGAGTGACGCAACACCCGCAGATATTCGTCGGACTGTTCGGTGACGATGACGAGTTCGCAGTCTTCCTTCAGCGGTTCGTCCCTGTCGAGGAGTTCACCGTCGACGATGCCGGCGACCGTGTCCGCACCGAGCCCCGGTCCGATCTCGTAGGCCACGTCCTCGACCGATGCTCCCGACTCGACTTCGAGTTCGGAGCCGTCGGGTAACGTGACGACGATTTCGCTCATGCGTACGCTAACTTCGGGCACCCGGATAAGTCCAACCTTTCGGCGCGGCGGTCTACTCGGGTTCATCGGGATTATCGTCGCGGACCGGCGGGGTCGAAGCCCATCGTTCGGCACTGTCTCTCGGTCCGTTATGCGAAACGTGTGAACGCCGACGGTATTCCCTTCACTCGTAGCCGATCTCCGCGTCGAGTTCAACCTTACTCGGCGCGAAGGTCCCCGTCCCCCGCGCCAGTTGCTGTCCCGTCTCGTCGTAGAGGACGCCGTCGGCGATGAGCTGTTTCGGGTGATCGTTCACGACCGCCGCGCTCGCGCGGAGCTCGCCCTCGGTGACGGGACGCGTAAGCTGGAGATGGAAATCCGTCGTGAGCAAGAAGACGTCCTCGATAAGCGAGTTCGCGGCGAAAAACGTGGCGTCGTCCAGCGCCTTGAAGTAGTAACTCCCGTGGACGCCGCCCGCCGCGTGGTGGTCGTCCTCGTCGACACCGAGACGGAGTTCGGCCTCGCCTTCCCCCGCGATCGAGAGGGTCACGTCGAGACCGTCGTTACACGGCGCTGTGTGGTACATCCGTTCTAGCTTCCGATAATGCGATCGTTCCATGCGGATTCGATCGTGAGCGACGTGCAAAGGGGTATCGTCGCGCCGAAGAGATGCCGGTCGGACCGTCGCTGTCTCAAGACTCCACTGACGACCCGCGCCGACCGTTTATACGGTTGCCGACCCTTACTCGAGGTATGAACGTACTGGTCGTCGGCGGCACGGGATTTATCGGTAAACACCTCTGTGTCGAGTTACGCGAGCGTGGCCACGAAGTGACGGCGCTATCCCGCTCGCCCGAGGACGAGACGCTTCCCGACGGCGTCGAGACGGCGATGGGCGACGTGACGGCGTACGACTCGATCGAGGGCGCTTTCGAGGGGAAAGACGCCGTCGTCAACCTCGTCGCCCTCTCGCCGCTGTTCCGCCCGCGGGGCGGCGACGAGATGCACCACCGGGTTCACAGAGACGGCACCGAAAACGTCGTTAGAGCCGCCGAATCTCACGGTGTCCGGCGGCTCGTACAACAGAGCGCGCTCGGTGCCGACCCGAACGCTGAAACGGCCTACCTCCGGTCGAAAGGACAGGCAGAGGAGATCGTTCGGAACTCGAATCTGGAGTGGGTCATCTTCCGGCCCTCGGTCATTTTCGGCGACGGCGAGGAGTTCGTTCCCTACACGAAAAAGTTGGCCCCGCCGTACGTCACGCCGCTTCCGGGGGGCGGAAAGACGCGATTTCAGCCGATCTGGGTCGGCGATTTCGTCCCGATGCTCGCCGATGCGCTCGAAGCGAGCGGGGAAAGCGATCCCCACCTCGGGAAGACCTACGAGATCGGTGGCCCGGAAGCACTGACGCTCGCGGAGGTCGCGAAACTCGCCCACGCAGCCGACGGTCGCAGCGTCGGCGTCGTTCCGATCCCGATGGCGCTTGCGGGTCTCGGGCTCAAATCGCTCGATTTCGTCCCCGGGTCGGTTCTCGACGCCGTTCCGGGTATCCCGCGAATGGGATCGGACCAGTACCGGTCGCTCAAATTCGACAACACCACCGATACGAACGATATCGACGCCTTCGGTCTCGAGGAAGGCGACTTGCTACGGCTTTCGGCGTATCTGGACGGATCGAGGGGCGGTAACGATACGGATGTCACGGTAGTTGATGGGGGGCCGGACGCGCTGGAGTCTGATGGGGGGTCGGACGCGTCGGGGACCGATACCGAGACGTAATATCACACTCCTGTGCGAGTCGATTTGTTTTAATACAGCTCCAGTCTGTAATATGTGTTATATCGCGGCTATTCGGACACTAACGTACGTTTTAGGGTTATATTACCAGCTGATTATACGTGTCGGCTCAACGTCCGACGTCGGCCGAAAGCTTATCATTTACGTGGCACGCTATCCAGAACAAGGACCTCATGAAACTTGCAATGATCGGCTTCGGGCAGGCCGGCGGGAAGATTCTCGACCGGTTTCTCGAATACGACTCGACCCGGGGAACCGGCATCATCGGGCACGCGGTCGCGGTAAACTCCGCGAAAGCCGACCTTATGGGACTCGATTTCGTTCCCAACGAAAACCGCGTTCTCATCGGTCAGTCTGTCGTCAAGGGACACGGTGCAGGGACGGAACCGGAGTTAGGCGAAAAGTGCGCGAGAGAGGATATGGAAGAAATCCAGAGCGCGATCGACCAGATGGTCTCGAGCGAGATCGACGCGTTTCTGGTCATCGCGGGACTCGGCGGCGGCACCGGAAGCGGCGGCGCGCCGGTACTGGCGGAACATCTTCAGCGGCTCTATGTCGAACCCATCTACGGTCTCGGTATTCTACCCAGCCGCGACGAAGGCGGTATCTACAACCGCAACGCTGCCCGGTCCTTCCAGGGTTTCGCCGAAACCGTCGACAACCTGCTCACGTTCGATAACGACGCGTTCAAAACCGGCGGCGAAAGCCTCGGTGAGGGATACAACGAGATCAACGACGAGATCGTCACCCGGTTCGGCGCGCTCTTCTCCGCGGGAGAGGTCGAAGCGCTCGGAGACAACGTCGCAGAAAGCGTCGTCGACGCCTCCGAGATCATCAACACGCTCGGCGATCACGGGATCACGAGCGTCGGATACGCCTCGGAGACGATCCAACAGAAAAACCAAAGCAGCGGGCTGCTCGATCGGCTTCGCGGCGGGAACGACCAGAACGGCTTTTCGAGCGGTGGCGATGCGACGAACCGGATTACCTCGCTCGTCCGGAAAGCGACGCTCGGAAAGCTCACCCTACAGTGTGAAGTCGACAGCACCGAGCGGGCGCTGCTTTTGGTCTCCGGCCCCTCGGAGGCGCTCAACCGGAAAGGAATAGACAAGGCGCGGAAATGGCTCGAAGACAAAACCGAGTGTATGGAGGTCAGAGCCGGTGACTACCCGCTTCCGAACGAGAGCAAGGTCGCCGCGATCGTCGTTCTTTCGGGCGTCACCGAGATTCCCCGTGTCAAGGAGATGCAGCGGATGGCGATCGAAGCCGAAGAACGAGTCGAGCAACTCCAATCGCAAAGCAAAGACGGTTTAGAGGAGCTTATCGAATACGGCGACGATGAAGAATAGTACTCTCGTTGCCGTCGTGTTGGCCGTGTCGATCTTCGGCGCGCTGTTCGTCGGCTCGGCAGCCGCCGTACAGAGCACTCCGGAAGATCTACCCGAAGAATCGGAAGTCGGGTCCGAGTTCGAAGCGACGTTCGAAGTGACGGAACTCTTCGACGAGTTCGAAACCTGGACGCTCGCCGGGGAGACCGAAATCGAGAACGCGACCTGGACGGTCTGGCAGTACGATCAGGGTGGCAGTGAGATCTCCCGCGAGGAGGTCGATGGCGACGCCGTCGAACAGCCGATCGATATCGACGAAGGCACGGCCACCGTCGAAATCCGCGTAACGGGAACGACGCCCGAGATCGACGAGTGGAGCTACGATCCGCCGGACCGATTCGTCGTGGCGAACCTGACTCAGGAACGTGAAGAGGGGACGGACCGGGATATCGACACACACGAAACGCACCACTACACCGAAGAGAGCAAAGAAGCCCGCCAGGCGATCGACCAGGCCCGAGACGCCGTCGA
>LKMJ01002240.1_pt1 | contig 17632 bp, 20 predicted proteins | sample 643391 | NCBI WGS metagenome assembly LKMJ01 (sample SAMN04112250, study PRJNA286221) | soda lake metagenome | biome: soda lake; feature: Kulunda Steppe; material: water; isolation source: sample PL-Br10 brine of Picturesque Lake | place: Russia: Kulunda steppe | collected 2010-07
ACGTTTCAAGCAGACATCAACGCGAGTGCGAACATCGCACGTCGCGTAGACCCGTGGGGAGAGAGCCTGCCGTGGAAACGGGCGGGCGATGACTCACCACAGGACGGGAGCCGTTGTGACACGGCCACGACTAACCGTGAGGGGAGCGAGACACCCTCGCCGATGACGCTCACGGCGGTTCGAGAGTCGAAACCCACTGCCAGCGTTCACGAGACCGTCGGTCTCGTGCAGCCCGCCAGAACCGAAGTTTCTGGAGACGACGACTGACTGGCATTCCCACCGTGTGGGAAGCTCCGCCGTTCACGGCGGGGATGATGTCACACTGCGGATCGACAATTAGTGACGACTCGGTCTTGGTAGAGTACGAAACAGATGGTGAGACACGGCTGTACGCGGGTTGTCAGGGTTGTGGACAACCAGTTCGACCAGAATAATCAGAATAATCACTCTTCGGGCCAATCGGAGCGCTCCACAGAATAACACTCACATTCCGGACACTGGTGATATTGGACACTGTAGCGTGACCCACAGTCCCGACATTCATACGGTGCTGGCTCAGATCGATCAAGAGTGAAAACACCGCTTATACTTCCCCAAGGCCCCATGCCAAACCAGAGACAGTCAACACATATAATACGTATAGATGTTTCAATCGATAGACGACGCGATGTTTTCGACAATCATCGATGCTGCTCAGTTGGCTGGTTGAGAGCCGTGGGCTCGAGTGACACCCATGCAGCAACAATCAGGACGAGGGAATCGATAAAGTCTTAACCGCGTGCCCATCGAACTGCGGGTATGAGCGACGACGAGCGCGGTCGGAAGAATCTCCGGATGCCGGATGAGAACGAAGTCTTCGCGACCGTTACGAACATGCTCGGAGCGAACCGTGTCACCGTTCGCTGTGCCGACGGCGAAGAACGAACCGCCCGTATCCCCGGCAAGATGCAAAAACGGATCTGGATCCGCGAGGACGATGTCGTGCTCGTCGAGCCGTGGGACTGGCAAGACGAAAAGGCAGATATTACCTGGCGCTACGAGAAGGCAGACGCCGATCAGCTTCGCCGCGAAGGACACATTCGGTGACGACCGGAGACGAACTGTTCTTAGACGACCACGTGTTGGTTCGCTCGTCAAGACGAGACTCGAGCAGTGACTCGAGTCGCTCGGACGCCGCCTCGAGGACTGACCGAGTTATGCTCCTTCTTCGTCTTCTTCTTCGGGGTCGTCTGTCGCTTCCTCATCTGCTTCTTCAGGGTCGTCTTCGACGCCATTTTCCTCCTCTGGATCGTCTTCGACGCCGTTGACGTCGTCTTCTTCGCCCGGGCCGCCACAACCCGCAATGGAGACCGCAAGTGCTGTGGTACCAATTCCGTAGAGGAGTCGCCGTCGCGACGGTGTCGTAGTGGGTGCCATCAACACCGACTCCACCCTCGAGGGAGAAATAATGACAACCCATATTCACGATCTCGTGGACGTTCAGTGTGGCAGCGACACCACCACAACACAGACGTTTATCACCCACCATCCGATACAAAACGATGTGAGCGTACTGGTTACCGGTGCAACGGGCGGCATTGGCAGTTGGGTCGTCGATCACCTCGCCGACACTGGCGTCGAGGTCGTCGGCGTCGACGTCGAACGGCCACCACAGACTCGAGATGGTGTTCGGTTTTACGCGGCTGATCTGACCGATCAAGGACAGGCGTGGGAGCTGATCCAGACCGAACGACCCGATCAGGTCGTCCACTGTGCGTCGATTCCGGTACTGGGCGTTCGTCCCGGTACGGAGACGTTCATGAACAACGTCGCGTGTACGTACAATACGTTCGTCGCTGCCGGAACGGTCGGTGCCGACCTCGTTTGGACGTCGAGTGAGAGTATCTATGGGACACCATTCGCACGGGACGTGTGGCTGCCAGCGTCCCTGCCGATCGAGGAAACGCATCCGTACCGTCCCGAAGATCCCTACGGCACGTCGAAGTTAGTCGGCGAGGAACTCGCAAAGATGGTCGTTCGTCGCTACGGCGTGTCGGTCGTTTCGATCCGTCCCTCGTGGGTGAACTATCCCGGTCGGTACGAGGTGAGTGCGGTCCGCGAGTCGTTCGATCCCGACAGCGCCGAGAAGTCGGGGAACTTCTGGTCGTACATCGACGTGCGAGACGTCGTTTCGATCATCGAACGCGCCCTCGAGGCTGACACGGTCGGCCACGAGGCGTATCTCGCAGTCGCCGAACACAACTACCTCGGTCGAGACACAGCCGAGACGATCGAGGCCGTCTTCGGCGACCTTCCCGAAGTGTGTCAGTTGAGCGGCGAGCAATCGGCGTACTCGACAGCGAAGGCACGAGACGAACTCGGGTGGGAGCCAGCGCACAGCTGGCGTGATGCAGCACACGAGCGTGTTTCTGGCCCGTCGTTTCTGTGATCACGTCTCGTATGGGCTGTGGCTCACGAGAAAGCCATTCGCTGACTCCGTCATCTCGAGGTCCGTTACCGACTCGACAGTATAAAAACGCAGTCGTCGTTCCTGTTTGGTCATCACGGGGACGTCGTAGTGGATGGCGTCGTACTGGAACTCGTGACCCTCGTCTAGTCGGTCGGCAACGAACGCGCGATGACGGGCGAGTCGTCTCGAGATGACGGAGTCAGCGAGTGACGTTACGTCACCGACTCGCGTCCCAAAGCGGGTGAGGAACTCGCCGTCGAGTTCGTAGCCAACCGAGTTGCGTCCAGCACTCATTGCGGCGAGCGTCGTCGTTCCGGTTCCCCAGAACGGGTCGAGGACGGTATCGTCGTAGACGCTGTACATATTGATCAGCCGGTACGGAATCGCGAGTGGGTAGGCAGCCGAGCGCTCGCGGAGGTCACTGTCATCGGTCTCGAGCTGTTGGATCGTGCCGGTGACGTCCGTCCAGATGTCAGAGAACCAGTCGTTTCGCTCTTCCCAAAAGTACGCGGCGTTGTATCGGCGGTCTGCCCCCGGCGTGAACGTCCGCCGTGAGGGACCGTTTCGAAATACGAGGAGGTACTCGTGCTCGAGCGTCGCGTAGGCGTTTGGCGGTATCATACCCGATCCCATGAACTTCGCCGCCGAATTGGTCGGTTTGTGCCAGAGAATATCGGGTAAGGGTTCGAAGCCGAGTTGCTCGAAGGCGTCGATGACGCGGGCGTGGTTCGGATAGACGCGAAAGCTCTCTCCAATGGTGCGTGTTGCGTCGCCAACGTTGATACAGGCGATGCCGCCGTCGACGAGGACTCGTTTCACTTCTGCCCAGACACCGTCTAACACGTCGTGCATCAGATCGAACGCCTGCTGGCCGCGTTCGGTCTCGAGCGCTCGCTCGATTGCGGGGTCGAGTGACGCAAACAGATCGTCCCACATCTCGATCATCGGATACGGTGGCGACGTGACGACGAGTTCGACATCGTCGTCATCGATCGCAGCCATCGCTCGAGCATCACCAACGTACACCCGATGGTCGGTCTCCATACCCACAGGCTATCGGCGAGGTGTTTAGCGTTACTGGTGGCGGTTTCTTGTACTCGAGGGTGGTATAGAGTGAAGCGATGGCTCGCGTGCTCATCGGTTACGGCTCGAGTGAGGGACAGACGGCGGTGATCGCCGATCGGATCGGTGACCAACTGGAGGGGTCGGGTCACGAGGCGATCGTCATCAGCACGAAACGTCCGCCAGCGAACATCAATCTCGCCAACTACGATGGAGTCGTCGTGGCGGCGTCGATTCACTTCGGCACCCATCAGGATCACGCCGAGGCGTTCGTCCGGCGACACGTCGACGTCCTGAACCAGCGTCCCTCGATGTTCGTTTCGGTCAGTCTCACGGCGGCGAAACCGGTGCCCGAGGCGGCGTCTGAAACCGAACAGTACGTCGAGACGTTTCTCGAGACGACCGGGTGGGAGCCCGACCAGACCCACGTCGTCGCTGGTGCGTTGAAATACCGCGAGTACGGACTCCTGACGCGTCTGATTATGCGTCGAATCGCGAAGAAAGAACGGTTAGCGACCGACACCAGTCGAAATCACGAGTACACCGACTGGAAACACGTCGAACGCGTGACGAGCGCGTTCGAGGACGTCCTCGAGCAACGACTCGGTGTCGAGAAACGAGAGTAGGAGGTCCCTTCGGCGGCGAGCACGCTGGGAGGCGATGGTTGTGCAGGCCATAACAATCAGTACGAAGACGAAACCGCGAACGAGTGCGAATGAAACGACGTGTCTTCCTCGGAACAACAGCGGCGGTGACGCTTGCGGGGTGTACGACCAGCGAAACCAACGGTGAGGGCACAGCTGCTGATGACGGCGATGATGCTGCTGACGCTGCGTCCGAGGAATCCGTTACCACGCTCTCGCCCGGTGAGACGTTCGACGAGTTCGAGGACCTCGAGGCGTGGGAGGCAATCTCGGGCACGCTCTACCGCACCGACGAAGTCGTGTATACGGGCTCACAGGCAGCGTTCGTCGAAACCGACGACAGCGAAGAGCAGGCACGAATCGGACGCGAACTCTCACCGCCGGTCGATTTCACCGGTCTCTCACCGGGTGTGGCACTCGCGACGAACGCGTCTGCGGACGTGTTGATCCAGTTGATCGACGACGATGGCGACCGGGTCGACTTCCGCCAACAGCCCGGTGGGAACACCGACCTCGTCCGGAAGAACTTCGGCATTGCACACGTCGAAGGCGATCCCGACCTGGAAGCGATCACTGCCATCCAGATCAGCGTGTGGGCCGAGGAAGAAACGAACGCACAACTGGTCGTCGACGACCTGCACGTCGTCTCCCGTCCCGAGACTGGCAAACTCCTCCTCCAGTTCGACGGCGGCTACGAATCCGTCTACGAGGACGGGTACCCACTTCTTAGCGAGTACGGCTACACCGCGACCGTCTTCGTTCCAACCGAACGGATTCGAGGAGACAGTCTGCACGAAGGCGGCCGCCTCACCGAACACCAACTCGAGTCGCTGCACGCAGATGGCTGGACGATCGCCAGTCACGCTGCCCACGGCCTCGATCTGACTGCACTCGAGGGACGAAGCCCAGACGACGAGATTCTCCGTGCCAGACAGTGGCTCGAGGATAACGGGTACGTCGAGGGAGCGCGCTATTTTTCCTATCCACAGAACCGATACACTGACGAAATCCTCGACCTCGTCGAGAACACCTACGAACTCGCCTTCGCTGGCCGACAGCCAGCGCAGGGACTCCCAGCAAACCCGTATCTTTGTTCGCGAGTGACCGATCCGGCTGCAGACGAGGCGATCGAGATACTCGACCGAACGGCCGAGTATGGCGGCCTCACGGCTCTCTGTTACGTCGACGTCAGTCCAGACACCCAAGACGCACTCGGCGAAACGCTCGAACACGTCACAGCACTCGAGGCTGCTGGCGACCTCGAGGTACTCCAACCGCACGAACTCGAGTTGCTGATCGACTAGTACACGCTGTCGTCAGTCGACGACTCGAGTCGCGCTGTGAGCAGCGGTGGCAGTTCGTCGTCTCCCGTCGGGAGGTGCCAGTGTTCGAGCATCCCGCGGAACCACGTGCGGTCGCCCTCGAAGCCAAGGCGCATCGTCGGGGCGAGTGTGCCACCAAAGCGACGAAGCTGTTCGTGTTCGGGTAAGCCGCCGACGTCATCGATTCCTAGCCCACGCAGGTCGTGATAGTTGAAGAAACTCGAGACGAGGAGTTCGCCTGCGTGTTTGTAGGCAACGTAGGAGTAGGTCTGGTAGGCGGCGTTTGCGGGATTCGTCAGCACCAAGCCGGTATCGTTGAGCGGGCGGTAGGGCCCTCTGAGTGTGTCGGCGACGAATCCGTACAAGCCATCGAAGCCCTCGACACCGGGCGCGAACGTGTGCAGATGACTCGAGATGAACAGATAGTAGCGCCCATCGTGGACGACGATGTGTGGGCGCTCGAGTTCCTGATTGACACAGACGGCGTCGATGAGCGGTTCCTCGAGGTGCCAGTCGGTGGGGTCGCCGGTGGGCGAGGTTGCGAGACCGATCGAGCCGTTGAACTCCTGTAAGTGAGCGTCGCCGTCACAGACGTCGGCACCGTCGGGAACGGGCGTGTTCGCCTCGAACAGCAGGTGTGTCTGACCAGTCTGTGGGTCTTCGAAGAACCACGGGTCGCGGAAGGTGTAGATCATGCCGCGGTACTGGGTTTCGGTTTCGTAGCGCTCACCGTCGGGTGCAAACAGAATCTGGTGGTCGAACGGACCGACGAGTTCGACGCCGTCGTCGCTCGTCTCGACCGTGCCACCGGTAGCGACGGCCGGTCGCTGGTGGTAGCTCAACTGCGTTTCGTCACGAAAGCCCGAAGCCGTGTAGTAGAGAGACACCGTCCCGTCGTCATCGTACAGCGCCGAACCCGCCCACTGGCGTGAACCAAAGGCTGCCCCGTCAGCGAAGGCGCGTCCGCCGAGATGCCATCGCTTTCCATCTCGAGAGAAAAAGTACCGAATCGTGGCGACGTCGTGGCGTTTCCCCGGCAAGAGGTCCGCGGGTGCCGACAGCGAGAAGATGACGCGCCAGCCATCGATCTCGGCGATCGAGCCGTCTCGCCGACGCAGAAACCACGTATCCCAGATGTGGATGTCGGGGGCCTGATCGCTCTCCGGTGGGTAGACGACTGGCATCGTCGTCTCGTCGGTTCGCTCGAGTCCCATCGCCTGTTGACGGCTCCAGCCAGAATTGGCACGAAATCCCGGCGCACCATCGGTTCCGTGTTCCGCTTCGTCCATAACCAGTGACTGACACCGGTCGTATAAACACCTTACTGGACGTCGATCCCTACCAGAATCACACGCCAGAAAAGAGACAATGGCAAGTGTAAAGTCGCTGTTTCTCTTCTTTCCAGCCACTGTAACGATGGCGACCAAAACGGAAGCGGAGATGACGGCGGCGGCAATCGATACGTTCGTGAGCCGCCACGAAACGGGCGTCCTCTCGCTCGCGAGAGGAGACGAGCCGTACGCAATTCCGATTTCCTACGGCTACGACCCGACCGAACGCCAGTTCTACATGCGACTCGTCTCGACACCTGAAAGTGAGAAACGACAATTTTTGGCGTCCTCGCCCGCCGCACGGCTCGTCGTCTACGAAGAAGACGGCGACACCTACCGAAGCGTCGTCGCCGTCGGCACGCTCGAGGAGATTTCGCCCGAAGCGTTGACTGTCGAGCAGATCGCCCAGTACGGCGACGCGAAACGGCCGCTGTTCGAGGTGTGGGCACAGGAGAAACCGGCGTTGGATATCGAACTGTACGTCTTCGTCCCAGAGCGGCTTTCGGGTCGGTCAGTCGTCGTCGAACGCGAGGAGTGAGACGGCCTATCCACACACGTCCGGGTCACTCGACTAAGCGTTCGATCTCGGTGACCAAAATACCGCTTGCACCGTGTTTTTTCACCTCGGTGATCGTCTCGAAGACGTCCCGTTCGTCGACGACGACGTGCACCGCGACGGTCTCGCCGTCACCGTTTGCGATGTCCATGATCGTCGGCCCACCGAGTCCCGGCAGTACCGAACGGATCTCCTCGAGGCGATCTGCAGGAGCGTTCATCATCAGATAGCGTTTGCCATCAGCGGCGAGCACCGACGCCAACGCAGTTCGAATCTCCTGTACTTTCGAGGCCTCGGCGACGTCTTCGTGGGCAAACAGCCGAACCGAACTCGAGAGCACCTCCTCGATGACGGCCAACCGATTCATTTTGAGTGTCGCTCCAGTCGAGGTGATGTCGACGATTGCATCGGCCATCTCGACGTGGGGGGTGAGTTCGGTCGCGCCCGTCACCTCGACGATCGTCGGCTCGATGCCTCGCTCGGCAAAGAACCGGCGCGTGATGGTCGGAAACTCGGTTGCCACCGTTTTTCCCTCGAGTGCCTCGACGCGATCGATTGGACCATCCTCGGGAGCCGCGAGGACGAGACGACAGCGGCCGAACGCGAGGTCGAGCAGTTCGGTGACGCGCTCGGTTCCAGCCTCGTGAACCTGATCGACACCAGTTATACCGAGCTCGGCAGCGCCATCCGCGATGTACTCCGGAATGTCTGCGGCTCGAGCGAAGAGGACGGTGACGTCGGGATCGACCGTATCGGCGTACAGCTTTCTGTCAGCGCCGTTCTCGAGGTGAAGCCCAGCCCGCTCGAGTAAGTCGATCGTCGGCTCGTGTAAACGACCCTTGTTTGGGACGGCGATTCGCATGTGGTAGGCGTTCGAGATAGGATTTGAACTGTCTTTCCATCCGGATCCACCGTGTGGTGTGGACACACGGCTGTGTTGTGAGTATCCGGAAAGACACGCGGTGTGTTGTGGGTATCGAAGGTCCGCCGTCAGAGTCGCTCGAGACGATCACGGACGGCGTCGGGTTCGTACCGTAACGTGAGCGATCGCGATCGGCCCCGACCCTCGATTTCGGCGTACTCGGCGTCGATGAGATTCAGCTGATCGAGTTTGTTGACGATCTCAGTATAGCGAGTGTACCCCAGATCAGTCTCTTCACGGTAGTGCTCGTAAACCCTGCCAGCCTGCTCGCCGTCGTGATCGACGAGCACCTCGAGTAACGTGCGCTCGTTCTCGCTCAATCCCGACAGACTCCGTGCGAGATTGATGTACTTCGAGGTTTCGTAGGCCGTTTCGACGTCTTCGATCTCGACGGTTCGACTCGCACGCATCTCTGCGTTCAACCCAGCACGTCTAAGCAGGTCGATCCCGACCCGGAGATCGCCGCTGTCAGCAGTCAGGGATGCGACCTGCTCGAGGACGTCCGTGGCGACGACGCCGTCGTGAAAGCCACGCTGGATGCGTTCGTGGAGAATGTCGACGATTTCGGGTTGGTCGTAGATCGGAAAGTAGACGTCTTCGGGGCGAAACACGCTCTGGACGCGAGTATCGAGTTCGTCGAGTGCCTCGAGTGCGGGATCAGAGGAGACGATGATGACGCCGATTTTCGCACCTGGATACTCTTCGTGAGCGCGCAACAGCGAGTAGAGGGTGTCCGAGGCCTCGTTTTCATAAAAGAGGTAGTTGACGTCGTCGAGGGCGACGATCAGCACGCGATCGTCGTCGATGAGTTTCTCGGCGATCTGCCCGAACAGTTTCTTGAACGAGATGCCAGAAGAGGGCGGTTCGTAGTCGAAACTGCTCTCGAACAGTCGCGAGAACACAGCATAGCGCGTCGAGTTGACCTGACAGTTGATTCGAAGCGTCTTGACCTCGCGGGTCTGTGAGCCAATCTCGTCGAACAGCTTCTGAATCGCGGTCGTCTTTCCCGTCCCTGGCGGCCCGCGAACCATGACGTTGAGTGGCCGTGATCCCCTGACGGCCGGTCGCAGTGCGTACGTCAGTCCCTGCATCTGCGAATCACGGTGATGGAACGTTTCGGGAACGTAGTCGATCTCGAAGACGTGTTCGTTTCTGAACACCGACTCGTCCCACGACAACATCCCCTCGTTGGGGTCGCCAGTCATCACGTTCACCACGCCTACGTAGCTACTTAGTTGTTTGCGGAGTGCTGTGTCGTCTGCGTTGCTCGAGCGCGCCAAAGCGTACTACTAGCGAGTGAAAACCACCAGATTATTGAATGTTAGGAGACACCAGTCGTTAGCGCCATGAGGGCAGTTGCGGGGCGTCGTCTACGTGCATCGAGAGCCACGCACCGTCTGCAGAGATGTCTGCAATGACGTACTCTTTGCGAGTGCCGTCAGAGTCGATCGAACTCACGATCGTGTCGGCCTGATTCGTGTGGCCGTGAGGGTTCGACGCCATGTGGGTAGCTAACACGCATGCACGTATAAAGTCGTCGAAACCGAGTGTCAAGATTTCAAGACGCTGGCTTTATACGTATTTTTGCCGTACTGCTGGGACATGAACGTCGCTGACGCGATGACCACACGCGAGGAGGTCGTGACCGTCGAGTTACCAGGAACGCGGGCAGACGTCCTCGAGTACCTCCAAGAACGGTCGTTCTCCTCTGTGCCGGTGGTCAAACAAACCGACGACGGCCTCGAGTACCGCGGATTGGTCTCTCGAGACAGCCTGATCGAACAGCCAGACGAAGACCAGCTCGTGATGTTGCTCACGGACGTGCCGACGACGACCGCCGAGACGCCACTCGAAGCGAGTGCAAAGATCATGGTCGAAGAAGGTGCCCGTCGCGTGCCCGTCGTCGATGGCGAGTTCGACGGCATCATCACCGTGACGGACGTGATCCACGCGATTGCAACCGGCGAGCAAGAAACTGACGCGACGGTTGGTGAGTACGCGAGTGCAGACGTGAACACGACCTACGAACAGGCCCCGCTCGTGGTCGCCGAACGCGAACTCTACTACGCGAACGATCCCTACACCGTGGTCCTCGACGACGAGGGTCGAATGAGTGGTATCCTAACCGAAGTCGACATTATCGACGTCGCAACGATCGTCGACGGTGAAGAAGAGACGGGGAACAACTTTCCCGATCAGGACGCCGACTACTCGTGGGAAGGCGTCAAAGGTGTCGGCAGTCGAACGCTTCCGACGCGAGATATTACCCTGCCAGCGGGCCCAGTTAGTGAGTTTATGACCGACGACGTCGTCGTCGTCTCCGGAACGCAATCGGTCCAGAAGGCCGCACAGTTGCTCATCACGAACGACATCGAGCAACTGCCACTCGTCTCTGGTGAACAACTCGTCGGCATCGTCCGAGACATCGATCTACTGACCGCGTTGTACGACTGAGACCGAGAGCCGACACGCTAGCGCGTATCAACGCGTGTACGTCTCGAGACGCACGAGCTGTCCGTCCTCGAGCAGGAAGTGATCGGCAAAGTGAAACAGCACTGTCCGAGCGACCGCATCGTCACCCGCGTCATCAGCACTCGCGTCATTGTCACCCACGTCAACCAATCGCCCGCGTGCAGCAACTTCGTTCTGGGAAGCGATCACGCTCTCGAGGTCGTGACGGGTGTTCGAGTTGGGGCGCTCCTCGCGCATAAAGCGGATAAACGCATCTCTGTCTTCGAAGGTTCGATCCGGACGATGCTGGACGAACGTCGGGGCGAGCACCGTCTCGAGCAACGCGTAGTCGTGCGTATCGAGTGCGCGGTAGTACTGAGTGACGAGCTCGGTCGAGTGTGTCTGTGTCATATGTTGGCTGAATCGAGTGGTTCGGTGTACGCCGTGTGGACCGTCTCGAAGTCGGCGAGTTCCGACGCTGGTGGCGTATCACCGACCTCGAGATACGCGATTGGTTCGGAGTGAGGATACCTAAGTGATGCGACGACATCTCACCGTGACTCGAGGCGTCCGACGCTCTCTTCGCAACCTGTTGGCACAGCAATAGTTAAGAGCGAGTCGGTCGTGTTAGTTGTATGGATGCCGTTTCGCTCATCCTCACGACGGCGTTTTTTGCGTTCGTTGGCGGCTGGTATTTCGGACGTGATGCCCGGTTTTTCGGCGTTGCCGTCCTGGCGACCGGAATCGGTGGCGCGTTCGCACAGAATCCGTTTCCAGCCGATGGTGGTGTGTGGTATGGTTACGTGAGTATGGCGTTATTTTTCGGTGGCCTCGCCATGCTCGCTCTCTGGATGCTGGTACAGGTACAGCAGAAGATTCAGGACCGACGCACACCGACAAACGCAACGTGAGGACTCGATCAGAGAGATTCGCATTCCCACCCGGTGTCTGTATCCGCTCTCGACACAGCGTATCGGTTTCCTCGAGTAGACTAGACAATCTGAAAGCGACTTTCTCCCGGTTTCGAGCCGACACACAGAGGCACCGAGTATATATGCGCAGAGAACGTGTCAAGTAGTATGTTCGAGGCGACACTCAACGGCGGACTCTCCTTGATCGAGAGCTACGGGGTCGTCGTCCTCTTTCTCGTCTTCGTCCTCGAGGGAGCGCTCATCGGGAAGGTGATCCCGACGCGAACGCTCTTTATCGCCGTCCTCCTCGCTGCAGGGACCAGTCTGCTTTCGTTTGCCCCCATCTTCGTGGCGGCCGTCCTCGGTGCTACAGTTGGACAACTCCTCTTATTTCTCCTCGTCCGCCACCTCGAGATCGATCCCGTCGAGAGCGATCGGATTCCACTCGAGGAGCCACACCTCGAGCGCGCCGACCGGTGGTTCGATCGATGGGGTGCTCCGGCGATTGCGGTCAGTAACGTGCTCCCGGTTGCGAGGGGCTCGATGACCGTCCCAACGGCGATGACACACACCTCGGGGTACACATTCTCCGCGTACTCGCTGCTCGGAACGACGCTGTACGCTGGCGCGCTGGTCGTGCTCGCAACCGGCGTCGGCGAGCTGGTACCAGCCATCCTCTGACGTCGAGCTGGACACTCCGTTCGTGTTTGTATTCGGCCGCGAGAAGAAATCGGGCCGAGACCGTTCAGTCAGCGACGACGACTCGTCCTACCGGGCCAAACGTTTATTTGAACAGCTGCTCAACTATTACGTAATGTCTCGGACGCCAGCGCGACTCGAGCGCTATCTCGAAGACGAACTCGGAGCGTGTCGGAACACGGACCTCGAGCAGCGACTCGCCGAACTCGACGCACTCGAGGCTCTACTAGACGACGAGACCGTCGCCACGGATATTCGGACGCTCTCGGCACTCGGTGACGAGACGCGATACCGCCTCGTGCGGTTGCTCGTGGAAGCCGACGACGAGCTCTGTGTCTGTGAGATTACGCCGCTCGTCGACGTTAGCGACAGCGCCGTCAGCCACGCCCTCTCGAATCTAGCCGACGCCGGTCTCGTGCGGAAACGAAAAGACGGGCGGTGGCGAAAGTATCGAGCGACGCCTCGAGCGAACGCACTGTTGACAGTCCTCGACGGCTCACGGTAGTGTGTCCAGAGCGAGCTGAATTTGTGTTCAGACGATAGTGTCGGCTCGAGCAACTAGTACTGCGACAGCACCGCTCTAGAGGCACGACGTCCGAGTCCAAGTCTTTTAATATATGAACACTCAATCAAGTATTATGTGTCGACAGACGGCTCAGAGCGAGAGGGGCGACCGATGAGTGAACTCGAGCACGAACACGGTCCAGACTGTGGCTGTCCGGACTGTGGCGACCCTCGGTCGATGGGTTTTCTCGATAAGTATCTGACAATTTGGATCTTTGGGGCGATGGCCGTTGGTGTCGGCCTCGGCTACATCGCCCCCGCGATCGTCGACCCCATTCAGACGTACTATCTCGTCGAGATCGGATTGATCTTGATGATGTATCCGCCACTGGCGAAAGTCAACTACGGACAACTGCCCCGCGTCTTTCGTGCGTGGCGCGTGCTCAGTCTGAGCCTGCTCCAGAACTGGCTGATCGGCCCGACGCTGATGTTCGGGCTGGCAGTCGTGTTCTTCAGCGGTCTCGTCCCGCCGTTTCCGGCTCATCCCGAGTACTTCCTCGGACTGATTTTCATCGGAATGGCTCGCTGTATCGCGATGGTGCTCGTCTGGAACGACCTCGCCGACGGCTCGAGTGAGTACGCAGCCGGACTCGTCGCGTTCAACAGCGTCTTCCAGATTCTCACCTACGGGGTCTACATCTGGTTTTTCGCCCTATTTCTGCCGCCGCTTTTGGGCATGGACGCGTTAGTCGCTGGCATCGGCACGTTCGACATCACGGTCGAACAGGTGTTCTGGGCGATCGCGATCTTTCTCGGGATTCCCTTCGCTGGCGGGATTCTTACCCGGTTCGGCGGCGTCCGTGCGAAAGGTCAAGAGTGGTACGAAACGCAGTTCGTGCCGACGATTAGCCCCGTTACCTTGCTCGCACTCTTGTTTACCGTGGTCGTGATGTTCGCCACCCAAGGCGAGAACATCCTCGCCCGCCCGACGGACGTCCTCTGGATCGCCGTCCCGCTGACGATCTACTTCGTCGTGATGTTTCTGGTGAGCTTCGCGATGGGACGTGGCATCGGCGCAGATTACTCGACGACGACCGCCATCGGCTTCACTGCCGCCTCGAACAACTTCGAACTCGCAATCGCCGTCGCCGTCGCCGTCTTCGGTGTCGGCTCGGGCGTTGCCTTCGCCACCGTCGTCGGCCCACTGATCGAAGTCCCCGTCTTACTCGCGTTAGTCAACGTCGCCATCTACTTCCAGCAGCGATTCGACTGGGCTGGCTACGATACCGACAAACTCGAGCGTACCACACCCGACGATGAAACAGCGTCCGCGGGTTCCGGTGGTGATGATTGAGCGATCGCACAGTGCCCGTGTCAACGACCGTCGCGTGTCGTGTCTCCGTCACACACGCTTTTCGAGGACTTCGCTGCCGGGCTCGAGGAGGATTTCTCCCGCCTCGAGGCGCGCGTGAGCACCGGTTCGGATCCAGCGGTGGCCGTCGATTGATTCGATGACGGCCGCCGTCAGGTCGGGGCGTTCGAAGTAGGCATCGATCGTCGCTGGCCCACTGATGGCGAGTTCACCACCGTCCGGTCCCTCGAGGACGCGTGCGTCGATACTCGCTACCGGCTTGCCGAGGCGATGGTCCCGGATGTCAGCAGCCGTCCGAACGTGTGTCAGGCCGGTTTCCGGTAAGCCACACACGCGGCGGGTGCCATCGGCCTGTGCGTCAGCCGCGGTCGTCGTCGGATCGACCACCACGAGATCGTCTCGACCGGGTTGAACGCCTGCGGCGAGCAGGTCCCCGTACGCTTGTGCTGTCACGACCGCGAGGCGTCCGTCCTCGGTGCCCGCTTTGAGGGTGTCTCCGAGCGACTGTCCGTCGTCGCTGGGACAGTAGGTGCCTCCCGAGGCAATCGTCGTCGTCGCCCCAGAGAGCAACGCGAGGGGGTTCCAGAGCGGTTGGGTGGTCAGATACCGCTGTATCGACCGGCCGTCCCACAGCGACCGGCCCACGCGGACGGCTTCGTGCAGTGAGCGATGCGTGTAGACGACGCCCAACGGCGCGCCGTCGTGGTGACCGACGTAGGCGATGAGTCCACGGTCGTCGTCACCTCGCGGCAGAACCGTCACACTCGTGCGGCCACTGTCGCCGAGGCCGTCGTTCTCGAGGAACGTCTCGAAGTCGACACCGAGAAACGCGTTACTGTCGACCGTGACGGCGAGCCGAAGCCCTTCGGCGCGCGCACAGATGCCCGTCGGTGACTGTCCCTCGAGGACAAGCACCGGTGCCGCCGTTTCTGCGAGCACCTGCAGGAGGTCGTCGGTTCGGTACGACGGCGGAACCGTCACCGGCACACAGCCGTTTCGAAGCGTTCCGTACACGGCAACGAGCGCCCGAATCGGATCCTCGACGCAGATGACGACACACGTTCCATCGGTGACGTCACGTTCGTTGAGCCCTTCGGCGAAGTGATTGGACTCGAGCCACAGCTGCGTACACGAGCGAACAGCGAGATCACTCTCGACTGCTGGGCGTTCCCCGCCGGACTCGAGGGCACGTTTCGCTACCGCGATTGCGTTGGTCATCGCTCGAGCGATGCAGTACCGTCTGCTAAACTGTTGGGTATATATCCTTATTACATTATTAGTATAATATACTGATATATTTTCGTTCGACTCGTTGGAGAGGCTGTAATTCGATACGTAGCAGAGTCATCGAATTGTTTGAATAAGCATGATATATTAGAGAATATCTAGATAAAATATGATGACACAGGAATGTTACAGAAACAACTGAAAGTAGTACGGACTGACAAACCCCTCGATGGCAGCGGCGACGGCTAACAGGATACCGACGCCGATGAGCACCCAGAACGAACGCTCGAGGCCTGCTGCGAACGCCTCTCTGTCAGCCAACCCGCGAACGGTTCGCCACCAGACGAGTCCAAGGTAGCAGCCGACGGCTCCGGAGATGATGATCGCCGGGATCTCGAGGATACCGTGGGGGATGACGAACGCGATTAGTTCGATGAGCTCGACCTCGAGTCGGGAGACGACACCGAGGTTGATGCCGTTGAACCACAGCGAAAACAGTGCTGGGATGCCGAGTGCGACGCCAGAAAAGGCAGTCAACAGGGCAACGAGCCAGTTGTTCCCGAAGAACTGAAACGTCGCCGTTACGGGATTGTGTCCCTCGAGTCGGGCAGCGATTGAGGTGTCGACGACGCCGACGAGTGGATCGGCGAGAATCCAGCCCATGACCGTGCCGATGACGATCGCTGCCGTCGAAAGCGTGTGCAAACCCGGCGTTTCGCGGACGAACGCGAACAGATCGCGCCAGCCGCGCGAGAGCCCAGCAGTCAGTTGGGTTCGAACCGATCGTTCGACTGCCGATGGCGGCTCGAGTCGATCTTGATCGAGTGCGTACAGCGCCGTCTTCAACAGATCGAGTCCGGGGAGAAGAACGAGGACGAACACGATGGTGAGGAGTAAACTGACACCGAGGAAAAAAAGCAGTGAGGAGAGCGTGCTGTAGAGAAAGATCGCCCCGACAGCGATGATGTAGTAGAAAGCCGCACCCACCGGCCGTCGTCGAATAAATCCGACGCTGTGTGAGAGTGAGTCAGTGACGCCTACGTCCTCGACGACGACGGCCACGGGAGCGAACGCAAACACGGCCCGGATGAGAATCCCACACAACAAGAACAACAACGCACCGAGTGGGACGAACAGGAACACCAGCACCTCGAGTCCAGTCGAGAACACGAAGAGTGCGCCGATGACGCCGAGACCGATGGCGACGACGGCGAATGCACCAATCCAGAGCAGGAACTCGAGGACGAACAGTCCCAAAAACGGGAGCCAGTACCGTCTGGCCCCGGCGATTCCAGCGACGAGGCCGCGCTGGTCGCGCAAGCGCGCATCACAGGCCGCGAGTTGACCCGCAGTGACGACTGCATAGAGCACGATCGTTCCGACGACGAAGACGACGGTGGCGAGTACCAGCCCGATCACGACGACGGGGTCGAACAACGCAGAAAACACTGGCTCGAGGGATTCACTCCACTCGGCGAACGCTTCGGGGTCACTTTCGGGATCGGGTGGTTCCGTATCGACTGTGGAGAACGCAGCAATGGCGGCCTCGAGACGGCTGGTGAGCGCGAGATACACATACAAGAAAACGATGATCAGAGCCATCCCCGCCCGTGCGATCGCTGGGACGGCGATGCCGAGCAAATAAAAGGGGAGGATGTCGCCCGGTCGCCGTCGAAGCACCCTGACGACGGCACTGGTCGCTGTGGAGATGCGCATACACACCGTTTGTCCGACACGTAGTTAAGTACACAGATTGAGCAATCGGTGTGCCGTATTCGACGCAATTTTGTGCGCGCGCCGGTAACGGTTACGTGTGTCTGAGAACCGTCCCGAGCGGCCACCGACCGCCCAGTTTCTCGAGGCCCTCGAGGTCAAACGAAACGCGAGTATCGGGATCGCCGTCGGCATCATCTTTACCGTCGCAGTCTACGTCTTTTTCGTCCTGATTCCCGGTGGCACGCAAGCGACCTCCTACTACGTCGCCCTCGCGTTCGTGCTCGCGACGACCACCGCAGGTACGGTCGCCATCGTCCTGACGGTGTACTCGGCGATCACACTCTCACGAAGACTCGAGCTGAACGATTGACTTCCTCCACACGACTGAAGTCGTGGGATTCCCACGGTACCGCACCGCTTGGTTGGGATATTAGGGTTCACGATACAACCCGTTCTTGTGGGGCTA